>WNFY01000538.1_pt1 | contig 42728 bp, 34 predicted proteins | sample 5400091 | NCBI WGS metagenome assembly WNFY01 (sample SAMN13153364, study PRJNA577476) | soil metagenome | isolation source: 60 cm soil or saprolite under grassland replicate 1 | place: USA:California | collected 2016-06-15 | reverse complement strand
TATAGCAGCATGCGACAAGAATGCGCTTTGAGAGATCGAGGAAGGATATATCGCTATGACTCTATTGCGTATTGTAGTTGGTCCTCTGGAGTTCAGGGTCCGTATGGAGGAGACGGATGCGCCGGAGACATGTGCTGCATTCAGCCAACTCTTGCCTTTCAAGAGCAAATTAGTACATGCGCGCTGGAGTGGCGAGGCGGCCTGGATACCTCTTGGGGATAGTGATCTGGGCATTAGCAAATACGAGAACGCTACCAGTTATCCTGCCCCCGGCCACATATTGCTCTATCCTGGTGGCTTCAGCGAGACAGAGATTCTCTTTCCCTATGGTGGGACATGTTTTGCCAGCAAGCTCGGACAACTGGCTGGCAATCATTTTCTGACCGTTATAGAGGGCACGGAGCACTTGCGGGAACTAGGACGCCTCGTGTTGTGGGAAGGGGCGCAGGATATTCTCTTTGAGGAGTAGGGGTGAAGTGGGCGTTCTGGGGTCTCCGCGCCGCATTCAAGGCAGGGTCAGGGTTGGCAATACAGCCAGGGGCAACAGATGAAGGGCCTTTGTGTTATTGGCACGTATGTGCACACACGCAACCAGTTTTTGAGGGCCTGTATACAGGGTTTCAGCCAATTTGAAAGAAGGCGCGTCAAAAGTGAGAGAGCGTACTCACAACGAGCGTCTCTCAAAAGAAGTCTCTCATTCTTCATGCACCCTCCTCGGCATTTGGCTGAAACCCTGGTATAATGTCAGTGTTATTACCATAATATGCATTGAAACGCCAGAGGTAGGATGGTATCATGAGCAACAGACGCATTCTATTTGTATCGACCAGGAGCAACCTGGTCGAACAGAAGCATTGTCGTCTTTTGTTGTGAAAGAGCCACTCATGCGATTTTACGTGGTATTTAAGTGGGATGAAGCTTAGAGTACATCCTCTCGTCAGTATAGATGACCAGCCAGAGGGAGCAGAAAAGCGATCTATTTTCTCTGAAGCGTCAGAAAGGTGACTAATATGGACGCTTACGATAACCTCGCTCGACAACTGACGCAAGCACTCGTAACGAGACGATCGCTTCAATACCAGAACAATGTTATGAGCCGTTACTGGTATGAGGCGGAAGCAGCCTTCATCGGTCAACTCTGTTATCGGGCAGAGGAATGGTTCACGGTGGCACAATTGCAGGCACTCCGGCGGACGACGCAACTTGATGAGCAGGAATGGTCCGCTTACAAGTTCTCCTTTATCCGTGAGCGCCTGAGCCAACGTGCAGAGGCATGACCTGTAGGGATACGGATTCCGTTATTTCGCAACGCTGGCCCAGATCTTTTCGTCAGGATCTGGGCCAGCGTTGCGAGTCGAGGTTCTACCCTTTGTATTCGAGGATGTAGAGTCCGGCGTTATAGTCGGTGACATAGAGCAGACCTGCGCGGTCGACAAACACGTCACAGGATTGGATGACTCGGGCACTTGCCGGGCGTGGATCATACATCTTCTGAGGTGCGGGCGGGACGAAGTAGGCCAGCTCTTCAGGGCGGAAGGGATTTTTTATGTCAAAGACTCGCACACCAGCATTCTGATAAGTGGCGAAGATAATCTCCGAACTCTGGAAGCTGCCGGGGCGGTTCTCGTGCAGATTGTGCGGGCCAAAGTGTCCACCCTTCGCGCAGTAATCCTCCTCAATTGGCGTCGGGAAGGTAGCAATCGTCACCGGATTTTTGGGCTCACGAACATCGACTACCCAGGTGTACTTGACCTGGTCCGCGCAGTTATCCGCAACGCCTTCATCAGCGACTATGACAAGATTGCGATCGGGGAGCGGCAGGCTGGTATGCGTGCCCCCTCCAAAGGGCGGGCTCCAGTTACGGTGTGCGATGAGTTGTGGTTGGGTCGGATTACTCACATCAAGTAATGTCAGACCACCATCGCGCCAGGAGCCATAGGCCGTTGTGCCTGAGACAATTGCATGGTGCAAGGCATAGCGTCTTCCGGGCCAGGTTAGTTGTTCTCCGCCTGCGCGCCACATGCCGGGTATCCACCAGCGTCCTACAACCCTGGGGTGAGTCGGATCTGCCATATCGATGACGAGAAAAATATGGTCGGTATAACCGGCCAGTGATGCAGATGCATAGGCGAAGCGACCACCGACATACCAGATACGGTGCAGACCAAATCCTTCTACTGGCATAAAGCCGATCTCGCGTGGCTGCTCTGGCCTGGAGATATCGAACACACGCATGCCTGCTGCGAATTCAAGCTGTTGTTTGCCGAAGGTATCGGCGAAAGACTGGCTATAGTACTCTGTTTTGTCGACGTGAATGTTGGAAGAGTGGATATTCACAGCATTGATGACCAGGAGAAGATCGTCGGCGATCTGGAGATGAAGTGACCAGGTATTGGGCGGTGTCGGAAGAAAATTGACCGCTCGGGGATGCTTAGGATCAGTAACGTCCAGAACGGTGACGCCGTTGCTAAACATGTGACCAATATAGGCATGTCCTTTGTAAACCATGATCTGTACGCCATCCCCTCGATCACCCTGGTCCGAGTGACTCACGAAGTCGATATTTTTGTGTGGGGCGTTCAGAATTTCGTCGCTCATAACAATTCTTCCTTCTAATCGCAGTTCGACCCGTAGCGGCATGGCTTGCCTGTGCCGGGTGGCTCCATGCACACTCGTAGACCCCGAGCCACCCGGCACAGGCAAGCCATGCCGCTACGGGAACGTTAACTGTGGTATCTTAACCACTTGAGAAGAGTATAGCATGCAGATAGCTGTCAAGTCCAACCGACCCAACCGACCAACCAACCGATGTAGGGGCGCGATTTATAAGCCCGAGGACGTCCCCATTATGGCTCCAGAGATAACACGAGTGATAAAATAAAATTTTAAAGAATGATCTCATTGACTGATTGACGCAAGCAGGTTAAGGAGGATGAACGATGTACCAACCGCGACTGGGAGATCCATTGGATGCGCTCGATACACCAGCTATGATTGTTGACTTCACGTTGATGGAGAAAAATATTGGCAGGTTGATGGTGCAATTTCGTGGGCAGAAGGTGCATGTTCGACCTCATCTGAAGACGGTCAAGAGTCCCGAACTGGCGCATCTATTGCTGGCGGCAGGTGCAATCGGTGGGTGTGTTGCCAAGGTGAGCGAGGCCGAAGTCATGGCTCAGGCGGGCATTGAAGATCTGTTGATTACGAGCGAGATTGTGGGCAAACCTAAGCTGGCACGGCTCGTGGCGCTGGTCCGGCAGCATCCACAGATTAAGGTTGTGGTGGACAGCGTAGCAGGGGCGCAGGGGTTGAACCAGGCAATGCATGATGCACAACTGAAAGTGAATGTACTTATAGATCTCAACGTTGGACAAAACCGCTGTGGAGTTGTACCTGGGGAAGCTGCTCTTGTGCTGGCACAGCATATTCGTGAAATGAGCAGCTTGCGATTGATCGGTGTGCAGGGATATGAAGGTCATCTGCAACATCTGCACGATCCGGGCGAACGCGCCCAGCTTTGCCAGCAATCGATGCAGTTGCTCATCTCTACTGCTAATGAACTGAGAGCGGATGGTTTTCCCATCGAAATAGTGACCACCGGAGGAACAGGAACGGCTGCGATCTGTGCCAGTTGCGAGGGCGTCACTGAAGTACAGCCTGGCTCCTTCATTTTCATGGACACCGATTATCGCAATGCTATAGGTCCGATCTACTCCAATGCATTAACTGTTCTCGCGACGGTGATCAGCCGACCTGCTTCCAATAGAGCGGTGGTGGATGCTGGTCTCAAATCACTCTCTATTGATAGCGGGATGCCTGAACTGAAGGGGTCTTCAGGAGTAACGTATCGTCCAGGAGGGGATGAACACGGTATTCTCACGTGGGATGATGGGGCAGATTTAGCAGGTATGACGCTTGCTGTGGGCGAACGGATCGAGTTTATCCCCAGTCATATCGACACGACGGTCAACCTGCATGACTTCTACTATGCCTATCGTGACGAGAAGCTGGCAGCTATCTGGTCGGTTGCTGCCAGGGGAAAAGTACAGTAACAGTTGCTTGTATGCAGGGCTTTTGAATCGTCCTGGCACGCATGGAGAAAAGATCGTTATGCTGGTACCGATTTGATATAATAGGTTTCAATATTGAAACTTATATACGCTGGAGCGAGAGATAAATGACAGACGATAAAAAACAGCGTTTTGGAGCACAAGAGAACCGCTGGAAAAACGTTGAAGTGGTGCGGCCAGGAGAAGAATTCTTGCTTTTTGACACAAGAAGAAATAGTACGCAAGTACGGTACTCGGATGATCGTTCTTTTGCAGGGATAAGATCAAGCATACGGCTGGATACAGGATTTCTTGGTAAGCTCAATATCTCTATTGCTACTGTTCCATATATAAAGGAGCGCTATGCAGTGCTCACCCCTTTTGATCCTAAACAGGGGTATCTTATAGATAGAGATGACCTTTCTTTGCAGAGCAGGTTGATAAAAATCAGCAGGATGAGACGCGAACATGCCGGGGCTATAGAGGGCTTATATCTCTTCGTTTATGTCGCATATGAAGATATTCTCTCCAATGGGCTGGCACAAGCGCTCTTGCAAGAGGACGCGCAAGAGCAGGAAAGTGAGAAAGTGTTGCTGCTGCGTCATTTATTCCTGACGCTACAATTTCCAGACACCTTTACTGCACGAGCACAGTTCAATACGCCACGAGGGTTTCTTTTGTTTCGTACATTTTTTCCTGCCGATACCGGGCCGCTGCCCAGGGTTGGAAGTGGTCAACAAACAACACCTGGACGCGGCGCCAACCAGAGTTCTCAGGAGGAGCTGGCAGGAGATAGAACTGAAGGATTTGATCTTCTGTTGCCATTTGATCTGGAAAAGGTGAAAACAATCCAGGCCAGATTTCTCTTTCTACCTGACCTGGATTAGTCCAACTGGAACTTTCAATCTACCCGTGGGAGAGCAAGGCAAATTTTCACGTTAAGTGGAGGGCAGTTGCGCGGCAAGCAGGTGCTTTTGTACCTTGCCCAATGCATTACGTGGTAGCTCATGTACAAAAACGATCCGACGTGGTTTTTTGTAGCTGGCTAACCGTTCGCGGCAAAAAGCAATGATTTCGTTAGTTGTGGGAGTGTGGCCTTCTTTTGGGACAACCACCGCGATTACCTGTTCGCCCATCTCGGGATCGGGTATTCCGATCACCGCTACCTCGGCGATTGCCGGATGTGTCGCCAGTACGTCCTCGACCTCGCGTGGATAAATATTGTAACCACCGCTGATAATTAGTTCGCGAGCGCGACCGGTTATTGTGTAATATCCATCGTGACTATACCAGCCGAGATCGCCAGTTTTGAACCAGCCACCGGGTTCAAACGCTTCGGCTGTGGCATCAGATCGGTTCCAGTAGCCCGCGAAAACGTGCGGTCCACGTACCTCGATCTCGCCGATCTCCCCAGGTGGCAGCGCTTGCCGCGTACTGATATCGACCACGCGCGCCTCCTGGCCGGGAAACGGTCCACCAACCGTTCCTGCGCGCCGTTCACCCTCGTAGGGATTTGTCAGATTCATAAGCGTCTCCGTCATCCCATAGCGTTCGAGGATGGGTTGTCCGAAAACATGTGCGAAATCTGCGAATACCTGTGGACTGAGCGGTGCGGAGCCAGATACGTAAAGCCGTAGAGGATGTGGCAGTATTCCCTGCTGTTCAGCTTCTGCCAGGAGCCGTATGTACATAGTGGGCACACCAAAAAAGAGGCTGATGCTGGAATCGCGGTGGAGCGTGCCGAGAACGTCGGAGGCATCAAATGCGCGGCGCAAAATGACGCTGGCACCATTGAAGAGCGTTCCATGCATACCAACCATCAGGCCGTGGGCGTGAAAAAGAGGGAGCACGAGTAGCAGGCGATCGTTTTTAGTCCAGCGCCATGCTGCTGTTATTGACGCAATATTAGCGATAAGATTACGGTGATAGAGGAGCGCGCCTTTCGCTTGTCCCGTTGTGCCTGATGTGTAGGCGATAATGGTTGGCGCATCAGGAAGAGGCGGCTGCAGGAGCGAGACATCGTGCTCGTCGTCCTGTTTGACAAAATTAGCGAAGGCAATGGACTCAAGAGTGTCCTCTGAGGGCTGTCCGACTGCCTCGTCTACGATCACCAGCGTCGTCAATGTTGGCACGGCCAGGCGTAGCAGTTCTTCTCTGCCTGCTGCACTGGTCACACATAGTCGCACACCGGCGTCGGTCAGAATGTGGTGTAACTCGACCTGGCGATATTGTGTATTGATCAACACCACTATGCCTCCAGCGAACTGAGTGCCGAGATAGGCCACGACGAAAGGTAGGCAGTTGCCGAGGAAAAGAGCGATGCGGTCACCCGGCTGTATTCCCCATGCGAGCAGTGCCTGTGCGAAGCGCGTAACATCCGCAGCTAATTGACCGTAACTGATTGCCTGCTCCTCAAAAAAGATAGCCGGGCGCTCCGGCTGCTGTTGTGCGTGATGGAATACCGCTTCAACTATTGAGTGCATGGTCGGATCTCGCTTTCCATAAAGAGGAATAATCGATCTTCCTTAACCATATCAGAGAATAGCCCAGATGTCTAGTTTTTGAGGAACGAAAGGTGGGAGTGTTATAAGGTGATTGTGACTTTTTTGGGAAGAAATGTGATGCCAATGAGAGAAGTTGTCTCTATCATTAAACTAGGCGCAAGTTTTATACATAATTTGCCCTTTGCTTCACTTGAGCTTCTAGAGGTGTCCTCATCTCAGCCTCTCAAAAAATTTGAAGTTAGTCGTTCTTAGTAGTGTATCCAGACAATCAAGAAGGAGGAACCTTCCGTGAACTTCTCCCCCATTCAAGTTGGCGAACGAGTCCAGGTGATCAGTTATGGTCCTTTTCGGGGGCTACGGGGAACAGTTCAGGTGGTTGATATAATCGATATCCCTGATGACTTGCACTGTTTCTATCTAGTCACTCTCGAAGGCGCATATACCCGAGAACCTGTCTGGTTTGAATATGACGAGGTAGAGAACGCTTCCATAGTGACATTGCAATCTCCCAGCGAACCAGGGCAAGGAGTGATGGCTTGAATGAAGGAGCTGAAAAGCTCTACGTTTCCTTTCAGAAGGAAGCAGGAAGTGGAGAGGGAGCCGATGAAGATTGAGGCATTGTGCCTGTTGATGGGGCCATCTTCCAGCAAGCGGTCCCATCAGCAGTGGTTCGTCAATTTCAAAAAGATGTTTGAAGCTGAAAACATGACACAACTTGCCTAATGCATTTCCACTTGACCTTTTCGGTTTGCATCAGTCTACTGCACCTCAGCAGGAGTGATCTGCGCTCATGTTCTTTTCCGCCCCGCTTGAGAGGATCGCGAAACTAGATGCCGGGTTGAACTTTGAGCAGGATGTGATTGTTCCAGGGATCATTGACGCGAATGAGGTCCTCCTGTTCTTCAAAAGGAACATTGTGGGCAAGCAGGCGCTCTTTGACCGCCAGCAATCCTTCACGCGTGGGGATGGCGATCACGTAGTGTTGCAGACCGGCGCTGTTTGCGGGCGTGGGTTTTGCGCCGAGCGATTGCCAGGTATTCAGACCGATGTGATGGTGATAGCCACCAGCGCTGACAAAGAGTGCCCCTGGAAGATGGGCAGTGACATCGAAACCTAAAATGGTGTGATAAAACTGTCTTGCCTCTTCGATATCTCCTATTTGCAGATGGATATGTCCGACGCGTGTGCCAGTCGGTATCACCTCCCATGGTTCGGCGTCGCGTATGCCCTCTTCAACGAGACCCTGGATATCGACTGGATCAGTAGCCATCTCAACGACGTTGTTTGTCCAATGCCATGTGTTCCTGGGACGGTCGCGATAGAGTTCGAGGCCATTGTGGTCGGGATCGGAGATATACAATGCTTCACTTACCAGGTGATCGCCCTGCCCAATCTGCAAACCAGCATTGATAAGATTGAGAAGTTCGCGACCAAGATCTGCTCGCGTTGGAAAGACGATAGCCACGTGATAGAGACCCGTTGCCCGGCGTGGTTGAGGCGTGGCCCCTGGGATTTCAATGAGTTCCAGCAGTGGTTGTTTATCCTGGGCACCCAGAACAAGTTTTCCGGGCGTCTGCTCGATAGGCTGGAAATGGAGTATACCTTCATAAAAGTTTCGTGAGCGCTCAAGATTAGAAATGCGTAGCGTCACCAGACCAATATTTGTGCCAGGATGGATCGATGCAGGTGTTGATGATGCCTGTTGTTCTGTGGACATAAAACTGTCTCCATTCTTCGCATTATATGCGATTGTGACGAGTAGGCAGGAAGTCTACTCTCCCCTAGTATTCCAAAACTATATTTACGTTATTATATAACAAAATGTAAGTGAATTGCCAGTAGGGGTGGGCCCCAGTTTCTTTGTCCTCGCCTGATTGCGGTGCTTTTGTGGCTGTATGCTGATGATGATGTGGGCCACCAGTTCCTTCGTGATCGCCTGGCTTCGCTTTCATCACACTGGCAAACGAGAGGCCCAGGCTACCGAGGCAGATGAAGCACATTGTTGTCATGATAACTGCCGCAAGGGGATGGGAGAATATGAACATAGCGAGTACATTCGTTTTAGGGAAACCGAGTAGCTGATTAAAGACCAGCGGACCATAGGTCTCGTTACTGCCTAACTGCCCGGGAGGGGCCGGAAGAATGGTAAACATATTAAAGAGTGTATAGCCGAAGATAGCGGTACCATAGCTCATATTAGTCAGGCCGACAACGCGGAAGCACATCCAGGCAAAGAGACCATCACTGGCCAGTGCCAGGCATGTCAGAAGTATAGCGGGAATGAATATTTTAGGCCGACTCGCACCGTCCAGCAGCGAATCGATAAAGCCGAAAGCAAAGCCCTTGATCTTCCCACCGATCCCTTTAGGGAGCAATTTCAACATCGTCTCAATAAACTTGATGGCTTTGGGACGGTTCCAGGCTGTCAGGGCGACGGTGAAGATGACACCGAGCAAAACACTACTCACGAACGCGAGAATAAGCCAGAGGGCGAGAGTCATATGGATGCCGGGAATGAACGGCACGATAGCCAGAAGAAAGAGCGCAGGCATCAGATCAAGCGTTTTGTCCATTGCCACCGTAGGGAGGGAGCGGCTGATAGGAATCCCGTCAGTACGCTTGAGCACAAACGTCTTGATCACTTCACCGCCCTGAACGGGAAGTAAGAAGTTCATAAACACAGCAATCCAGAAAATGCGGATTGTTTTGAACGGGCTGACGCGTTTGATTGGGCGTAAGAACAGACCCCAACGTATACCACGAATGCTGAAAGCGGCGATGAAAGCGGCAGCAGCTCCAAGCGCGTTAAGCATTCCCTCTCTGGTTGTCAGGTTCCGTTGTATGATGACGATAGTAGAAGCAATATTAATGAACCTGGAAACCAGCAAGAGAAAGCCAATACCGACGAGAAAGCCAAGCGCGTAGCGAACCACTAGCTTATGCTGCCCTTTTTTCTGGCCTTCAGGTAGTGGCGTGGCAACCGATGGCATGCGGAGTGTCTCACCAAGCAGTTCGGGTGGATAGTTATTGTAATGGTTTCTAACAGGTGGTAACTCCTGCAGAGTCTCAGAGACGACTGCTGGATTGATACCTTGTATAGGACTGTGTTGAGGAAGACGAATAGCGCGCATAACACTGCTAATCTGCATCAGACGCATGGTACTTATTGATCCAACGTCAAGATCCTCGAAGTCGATATCTGTATCAGGATCGTCGTCTGGTCCTTGCTCCCATGGATTTATAGGCGAGGGTGTAAGCGATGGAAGAAGTTTAGTCGGCACAACAGTAACATCGTTTTCTTCTTTTTTGTCCACAGCAGGCCACATCCCCGTATGTATACGTTGAAATTGGGGCTTATAAGGTCGGGATGGAGACTGTTGTATTATCGGTGATTGTGGTTGATCAGATTGTTGCATGCCTACCTCAAAGAATAACGTTTCTCTATTTCCTATCCATATCGACGGATTATACTACGTTGAATGAACATATGCCGAATTATAGATAACTATTAGGGCTATTGGGCTAGTTCTAAAGCGTGGTAGAGATTTATGTAGACATCAGGCTTACTCATTGTGAGGTTCACTCGGTGGCTGAGTGGCTTGCATCATCTGTCCGGTCATTTCCTGAACACGCTGGTATCCTTGCTTTGTGATGGTTTCCGCGAGACCGAGTGCCTGCTGGTAGGAAGCGAGCGGAGCACGTAGAAGATCGAGCGTGATATCCACCGGAGCGTGTAAGAGGGTCTGGAGAGCTTCTTGCTGTTTCTTCATCTGTTGATCCAGATCTCGCATTAATGCATTCATGCTTTCCACCTGGCTATTGAGCACCTCTATTCCATTGTTAAAGAAGTGTTGTACATACTGCATGTTGCGCTCTTGCGCGTTTACCAGGCTCTGTGCAGCCGTCTGGTTTGCCTTGAGAACCGCCATTCCTTCCTCAAAAAAGCGTTGGGTGTACTGGATACTGCGCTCTTGCGCGACAAGAAGATCTTCCCCTGCTTTCTGGTTTGCTTTGAGCACTTCCATTCCCTCGGTAAAGAAGTCTTCAGCCAGGTTCCTGCTCTGCTTTTGAGCGGCCAGCAAGTGCTCTGCCACGATCTTGTTTGCCTCTTGAAAGGATGTCATCAACGTCCAGGCTGCCTCAGAGATGTTCTTGTCTGCCATGATTGTACTCCTTGTTCTTTTTCTAAGCAGAGCTCGCTCTGCAAAATTTGCTGGGGTAGTGTGGATGGTATGCACCTACCCTGTTCTCATCCCGTCTCACTTTGTCCAGCAGCAGCTTTTTCGCCATGGGCAAATCCTCGTTGAGGAAGCAAGTTGTAGTGCCGCGGATCGAAGTGGCGTGTCCTGTGTCGGAACTCAAAGGTAAACCCGGGCCAGAGAGTTGTATTATGTCCCCTGGCATCGAGGTACCAACTGGAGCAGCCGGAGGTCCAGACGGTGCCCTGCATCCGCTGCTGCATCTCCGTATTGAATGCCTCCTGAATCTCGGGGCGCACCTCGATGATGCGCAGGTTTCGTCGGTCCATAGTGTGCAAGCAGTCCAGGATGTAGCTGATCTGAGACTCGATCATGTACACCATCGAATTATGACCAAGACCAGTATTGGGACCAATGAGCAGGAACAGGTTAGGAAATCCGGCGACGGTCGTCCCGAGATAGGCGTGAGGGCCAGTGTGCCAGCTATCAGCGAGTGATCGACCATTGCGTCCATATATATACCGGGGGAGTTGTGTATCGGTTACGTGAAAGCCAGTCGCGCAAATAATCGTATCGATCTCATGCTCTCTGCCATCCTCGGTCACAATGCTATGTGCCTGCACCTCGCGAATCCGGTCGGTGATGACCTCGATATTGGGCCGGGTAAGGGCTGGATAGAAGTCATCGGACAGCAGAATGCGCTTGCAGCCCATTGCATACTGAGGTGTGAGCTTTGCGCGAAGCACAGGGTCCGTTATCTGCTTCGCCAGGTGTCGCCGGGCGATCTGCGCGCCTTTCTCCATAATACTGGAGCGGTAGACAAGTCCGAGCGCTGTTATCTCACGCTGCCAGTAGATCGTGGTGCGTGCGAAACGTTGGGTAATGGGCAGGATGCTAAACAAGGCACGCTGCCAGGTAGGAATTGGATGATCCAGGCGAGGGACAATCCAGGGTGGCGTACGCTGGAACAGGGAGAGGTGGCCGACGTGCGGCTGAATCAGCGGGACAAACTGAATGGCCGATGCCCCTGTCCCGATCACGGCCACGCGCTTTCCTGTGAGGTCGTAGTCGTGCTTCCAGCGTGCCGAATGGAATAGGACCCCCTCGAAGTGCTCAATGCCCGGGATGGGTGGAAGCGAAGGTTCGCTGAGGGGTCCATTACCCAGGATAAGGATGTCGGTAGTAAACTGACCCTGCGTAGTGGTAATGTACCAGCGCTGTTCATCTTCATTCCAGGAAGCGTCCAGCAATTCGCTATTCCAGCGAATGTGGGGGAGGATGCCAAAACGCCGTGCACAGCGACGTAAATAGTGCCAGATCTCGCGTTGGGAAGAGTACATGCGTCTCCAATGCGGATTGAGCGCAAAGGAGAAGGAATACAGATGCGAGGGGATGTCGCAGGCGCAGCCCGGATACGTGTTGTCGCGCCATGTCCCCCCGATATCTGCCGCCCGTTCGAGCACCACAAAGTCTTCCTGTCCGTGTTGCTTGAGTCGAATCGCCATGCCCAGGCCGGAGAACCCCGTTCCCAGGATGGCTATACGGATATGATGGACAGGAGCTTCGTCGTGAGACAGCCAAACTGGAAGCGCCGTGCGCCGGTGTTCGTCAGAAAGCTTCTTACTGGCCCCATTGCTCGCAAAAACCCGAAACATGATTGCATCCTCCAGGGATTGACCGCCAGGTGATCAAATATATCCTGACAAAAAGTATATCATATTAGGAACAGTAGAGCCGACCGCTTGTACGAGATATCCATCGTCGGAATGAAGCTGGTTAAAAAAAGTCTTCTTGACATCCCTGCCTTTCCCTGTTATAATTTAATCAGTTGGTTAAAAAATAAATCGTACGGTTAAAAAATAAACCAATTAGTTAAGGAGGAAGGAAAGGAATGTCCGAGCCTGAGCCTAGACGGGGGCGTGCCCACGACGCAGAGGGTGCGCGGGAGGCGATTCTCAACGCAGCGGAAGAAGTATTTGCGGAGCACGGTTTCGATGGGGCGCGTATCGATGCCATCGGGGAGGCAGCGGGCTATAACAAAAGCCTGATCTTTCACTATTTTGGCGATAAGCTCGCCCTCTATGCTGCAGTTATTGGGCGTGTTGACAAGGAAATGACTGAACAGCAAGAGCAGTGGTTTACATCATTGCTTGAGGAAGATATTGCTGCCGACGCTCACTCTTTCAAGGCATTACTTAAAACAATTATCGGCGCATTTTTTGATTACCTGGTAAAGCATCCGCGCTTCTTGCGCATTCTTAATTGGGAGATGGCAGAGGGCTGGCAGACTTTTGCAAAGATCATCTCACAACGTGATTTAGAGGATATCGATCGATTCACGCCGCTCCTCTATAGGATGCAAAGCGCTGGACTGCTACGATCGGATTTCGATCCCCGTATACAGTTTATTATAGCTGTGTATTTTTGCCAGTATTACCTCAGCTCTGTTCCCCTGTATGGATTGTTGCTATCAGGTGAAGATTTTTCTTCCGCCGCAGCGTTAGCACGCGCACGGGAGTACATCGTTGAATTTGTCGTCCATGGGATGATGGCCGATCCTTCGGAGATGAAGCGCAGGGCGATTGAAAAGTCCCCGTAGAGGCCTGCCTCTACGGGTCTAAGCTACGTTCCAGGGGCCCTGAGAGGAGTGATCTGGAACTGGCGGGCAATATTAACAATTGTCATATCGTGACCTACATTTCCCGGAATAACAGCGTAAGGAAGAACGCGACCATCGGCCAGAGTGAGGTCCCAGAGCGAGACGCCTGGCTCAAGCTGTCCGCGCACATGTGCCCATGAGGCAGAGAGTCCCTCAAGGGCGACCTGGGCTGAGCTAATGCCACCCTTGACAATCAACGCACTACACTCATCAGCCACATGCGTCACCATTGCCGTGAGGGCATCCATTACCCTGGCACCAGTCTCCAGGTCTCCGTGTTCCGGCAGCCTGATGCGCTCAGTCGCCAGAATAGCAAACTTCTGCTCCTTTAGAGCAAGCGAAAGCTGCCGGGCTAGCCGGGGCACTACAGCATCAGGGCCTTCCTGCAGCAGCCAGTTGGTAGGAATTACGACAGGAGCAATTGACGTTTGCTCTATCAATTGCTCAAGCTGGCGCGAACTGGCCTCGGTATGAGAGCCACAAACAACCAGGATCGGCCCATCGATCGTGCCAACTGACGAAATGATCTCTCCATGGAGCCCGGAGCGAAGAGCGGCAAACGTCGATGCTGAACGCACTATAACGGTCCTTCCCTGCGCTTCAGCGTCCAGGAGACCGAGCACGATCGCTTCAAGATCAGTAGCGGTTTCAGCATCCGGAATAACAGTGGTTCCGCAAGGCGCTTCCAGTAGCGTCCTGGTGATCAGTGCTGCTCCCTGAGCACGTAGTTGCGCGAGCGGCAGCGAAAGAGCACGGCGTCCTCCACCAACCTCCGCGGCCCATGCAACTATATGCTCACTCTGGTAGCCAAAGGTCGTGTCCCGGGCAAACTCGGTCCGTGCTACTGGAATCCGCTCACCGTCCACAAGCAGGTAGTGTACGCCATCCACCGTAATCCTTCCGCCTTCGGGAAAGGCTGGAACGAAGAGGCAGACCCAATCTTCAAAAGAGGATGCCAGTGTGTCAACTTCAGCAAAGACATGCCCGCGCAGCGTGGAATCGCCTCGTAGGAGAAAGGCTACTTTCTGTCCGCTCTTTGCAGTAGCTACTTCGACATCAGCTCGGATATGCGAAAGCAACGAAACCGCCTGCTCTCTAGAGAGCGCACGCGAATTGGTAAGAATGTAGACTGCTTGCTCCGAACTTTGAAAAAAGCGTTGGTAGGCTGCAGGAGAGGGACGCAAAATCACTTCAACATTAGAGACGGTTTGTGTACCGGTTGGATCATCGTCAAGGATGATGACGCGCCGCCCATCTTCTTGAAGTCGTTGTTTCCAGGAACTGTCTGTCCTCATGCCTTCAGCCTCCTTGCAGGTTTATTCATTGAACTTTGAAGTAAGTGACAACATTCAGGCCCGATGCCACATCTATATAAAGGATACTATACACTTTTCTCCTCTGTACATCATGTGGTATCGTGAAATGCGCCAGGAATGTTCCTTGACTTGAAACCCCGGTATCTTCAAGAGGTGTACCAACACTGGAAACGCCCTCACTTGGAGAGAACAAAAGGACCTGTACAGGCTTATGTGCTGTGAACTGGCTCCCCATGGCAATAACTTGTTGACCTGGCTCGCCAGTGTTGAGGTTGAAGGAGACGGACGGTAGAACCTGGAACGAATCACTCGCCGATGCTCTACTCTGTGTGCCAGTAGCCTTCACATTATTGTAATAGGGAGTGCTTCCAGCCCATGCTGGTGGATGGAATTGTGTAACGAAATTCCCGTTCCTATCGGCAACAACTGTTGCTACGACTCTGCCCTGAAATGATACCTGCACCGTTTCTCTTTGTTTGAACCCCTTACCAGTGACTTTCAATACTGTCCTGGTAGATCCTACAAAAGAACTGAGCTGAATCTGGGGAGAATAGTGTATATGAATAGAAACAGGTGTTTTACAAACGCGATCAGTAACTGTTAATGTGGCCTTACTATCAAGAGGCATATCTGGTAAAGCTAACGTGAGTGCAAAATGTCCCTGGCTATCAGTCCTCTGCGTTCCCATTTTTACTGTTTTGTTTCCTTCGCTGAGAACGAAGCTAACGGGTTCATTTGCGGTGAAGCCTGTGCCCTTGAATGAGGCACGTGCAGATTTCCGTTCACGGGTATATGTCAGAGCTGGCTTGACGAAGTTGAGTAGCGCCTTTGTTGTATGGTTGTCACTGGTTGCATATACATAAGTTGGTCCATCAATGTATTTCTCGGGAAGCGTTAATGGAGCATTGAAGAAGCCTCCCGCATTCGTAGTGACGCTGACAACTCCGTTTGCCCTATCTTGAAAATAGACTTCCACTTTTTCGGTAGCCTGGTATTCAAAACCGTTGACCATGATAGTTGCTCCAGGATTGGCAGGATTTGGTGCCAGGGAAAGTTTTGTGTTTTGAGCCAGGGAAAGTCTTGTATTTTGGGCCAGGCTCTGATGCCCACTGGAGTAAAACATAGTCATCGATAAGACGCAAGCTACTATTATCGCTGCAATGCCTAATCCTGAAAATTGGCAAGTAAGCTTCTTAAACATTTTTGCTATCCTTCTAACTATTCAGGCAGGTTCTGACTTCCCGTCACTTAGCTGTCTGCTTCGCCATAGCTACTACGCTTTTTGAGTGTCAAGCATAGATGTATTATAGCAATGCATAAAAGATGAAACATTTATATTTTTGATTTAAGGCTGAGGTTTATGCTGGTGATGAGTCTTCAATATTTACAGAAAAAGGTAGTAACTGTTCGGGACTCCTCGCCACCTGCGGTGGCTCGCTCGGTTGTGTGGATGGCAGGGTTGGCGGCCCGAGGCCGCCAACCCTGCCATCCACACAACGGCTTGCGAAGCGCCGCAGGTGCTGAGGAGTCAGAAAGAGAAGACCTGAAGAGTTACAATACCTTTTGTAACTCTTCAGGTGCCCGCTGGGATTTTCAATTTTTTAAGGAAAAGTTTCATGATTCCTATTGCCTGTCCTCAGTTAGGTGTGGAGGAGAAAGAGGCTGTTTTTCAGGTGTTAGCGTCCGGTCAACTTGCTCAAGGTGAACAGGTTGCGACATTTGAAAGCGAATTCGCGAAGGTATCTCAGGTACAAGATGCTATCGCCGTTTCTTCTGGCACCGCTGCTCTTTATCTTGCTTTGCTTGCCCATGGGATTGAGGTTGGTGATGAAGTGATTACCACTGCTTTCAGCTTTGTTGCGACCGCTAATGTCATTCTATCGGTCGGTGCCGTCCCGGTGTTTGTCGATATAGAGCCCGACACCTACACTATAGATCCTACTTTAGTAGAGAAAGCCATTACGCCCCGTACAAAAGCTATACTACCAGTCCATCTCTATGGTCATCCTTGTGCTATGGGTCGCCTGCTACAAATCGCCGAAGCGCATCATCTAGTAATTATAGAAGACTCATGCCAGGCTCATGCAGCCAGCATATGTGGGAAGCCGGTTGGCGGCTTCGGTACAGGTTGTTTCTCATTTTATGCTACAAAAAATATCACAACCGGCGAAGGGGGCATGGTAACTACTAATGATCACGACATCGCTGAACGCATACGCCTGCTCCGCAACCATGGACAAAAGGAACGCTACAGTCAGGTAGACCTGGGATATAACTTGCGTATGACAGATATTCAAGGTGCGCTAGGAATCGTACAACTCAGACGCCTGGAACAGTTCACCGAGCAGCGCATCGCCAACGCTGCATTTTTAACCGGACAACTCTGCGAAGCCCTCCAAACGCCGGTAGTTCGTCCAGGACACCGCCACGTTTACCATCAATATACAATTCAAGTTCCCGCAGATCGGGGTGAGTGGATAACGCACCTGCGGGAACGCGGGATTGGTGCCACCATTCATTATCCTGTGCCCATACACCAGCAGCCCTTCTATAAAGCACACAAGAGTAACTACAGATGCGTGGGTGCTCAAAATACAGCTATTCGTGCAAATATAGATGCACAACTGCCAGTAACAGAAAGCGCCTCGCAACATGTGCTGTCTCTTCCGGTACATCCTGCTCTTAGCAAAGAAGATCTTGTCACCATCTCGAAGGAGGTTCTTGAGCTATGCCACTAAACGTTGGTGTTGTGGGAGCTGGCTCGATGGGCATGAACCATTTACGAGTGCTCTCGGATTTTAATGAGAAGCAGATCCGACTTGTTGGAGTGGCCGAAGCAGCGGAGCTGGTCTTACAACGTGCAATGAGTCGTTTTCATATCGCAGGCTATACAGACTATCGTCAGATGGTAGATGAAACACATCTTGACCTTGCCGTAGTGGTGGTCCCAACGAATTTGCACTTTGAGGTTGCATCCTATCTATTAGATCAAGGTATTAATGTGCTGATCGAAAAGCCAATGACCAGTACGATTGAGGAAGCTTCTACCCTGATTCGGCTGGCCCATACAAGAGGTGCCAGGATTGCCGTTGGGCACATCGAACGCTTCAATCCAGCCATCATTGAGCTGAAGCGGCGCATGATGAAGGGTGAACTTGGAGAACTATTTCATTTGCATGCGCGCCGCCTTGGCCCCTTTCCTCCTCGTATTCGCGATGTTGGAGTCATTCTTGATCTTGCTACGCACGATGTTGATATTATGCGTTATCTGACGAGCTCTGAAGTAGAACAGGTATATGCACAGACACAACGCCGTATTCACACTACCCATGAGGACTTGCTCCTGGGAGTCCTTCGCTTTGCTAGTGGCGCTATCGGAATGCTCGACGTAAACTGGCTTACACCAACAAAGGTACGTGAACTCACTATTACAGGCGAGAAAGGTATGTTTCTTGTGAACTACCTTACGCAAGATATTTATTTCTACGAAAACGATTATACTTCGACCTCCTGGGATGCGCTACGTTCCTTGACGGGAGTAAGTGAAGGGACTATGACACGCCTCAAAGTGCAGAAAATAGAGCCGCTGCGCTTAGAATATGAGGATGTGATACGTGCATTACGTGATGATACGCCGCCGACTGTTACAGGCGAGGAAGGTCTGGCAACCTTGAAGATTATACACCGACTTCTTGAGCCAGCACCAGAGCGAGTAAATGCTAGAGAAATGGAGGTGCAGTATGCGAACAGATAGGCCCGCTTCCTCTTCCAGGCCATATACTGTTGCAGTTGTTGGCCTGGGGAAAATTGGTCTGCCACTTGCAGTACAGTATGCCAGGCATGGTCATAAAGTGATTGGTTGCGATATCAATGTTCAGGTCGTTGAGGATCTGAACATGGGGAAGTCGCATGTCCAGGAGGAGCCAGAACTCTTGCTAGAGGTTCCTCGCCTGGTACGTGATGGCGTACTGTCAGCGACCTCCTATACGGAAGAAGCTGTACGTGCGGCGGATGTCGTTGTGGTTATTGTGCCAGTTGCTATTGACGCTGAGCATAAGGTGAACGCTGCGCAGATCGATGCAGCTACGACAGCTATTGGAGAGGGTTTGCAGCGCGGTACGCTGGTTATTTATGAAACAACCTTACCCGTGGGCACAACCTCGCGCCATTTGTGTTCGCTACTCGAACTCTCTTCGGGATTGCGTGCGGGCTTTGACTTTTATCTTGCCTACAGTCCGGAGCGTGTCTCGTCGAGGTCAATCTTCCGTGATCTGCATATGTATCCCAAGGTGGTTGGGGGTATTGATGAGAAAAGTGCTTCACGTGCCAGTGCGTTTTATCGATCGGTACTTGACACTGAAATTATTGCAATGGCCTCAACAGACGAGGCGGAATTTGTGAAGCTTATCGAGACGACTTATCGAGATGTGAATATCGCGCTGGCCAATGAGTATGCTTGCTATGCTGATAAACATGGGCTCGACGTTCACGCTGCCATTGCTGCTGCGAATACTCAGCCTTACTCGCATATTCACACGCCGGGGGTCGGAGTAGGCGGACATTGTATTCCTGTCTATCCTTATTTCCTTTTCGCGAATCCATATGACAACCGCCTGCAGGTCAATGATTGTGCGCTTGAATTGCCGCGCCAGGCACGACGTATCAATGATGAAATGGCAGAATATGCCATACAGCGTATGGAGGACATTGTTGGTCCGTTGTTCTCGCAATCTGTCCTGATACTTGGGGTATCCTATCGCGGTAATGTACGCGAAACGGCATTTACAAGCGCAAAATTATTGCAGGAGGCGCTCAAGCGTCGTGGCGCGCTCGTCTATGCTCACGACCCACTCTTTAGTGAAAGCGAACTACGAACTCTAGGATATACAGCGCTCCCTTCTGGGGATGAGAACCAGGTTGATGCCATCATTCTTCAATGTAATCATAGCGTCTATCAGACCTTCGACTTTAGTTGTTTTGGGAAGTGTAGAGCAGTGCTTGATGGACGTCATATGCTCCATCGCGAGGCCATCGAAACGCTGGGAATGCGCTACATCGCTATCGGGGATGGTTATGATGAGATGACAAAAGACGCGCTGTCAAAACCTCTCGTAAAGAGCGTAATGTCATAAGAGGAAGAGGAAGAAACGATGCGATTTGCTTCAATTGTAGGTGCACGTCCTCAATTCGTGAAAGTAGCGCTGGTAAGTAAGATACTTCGGCAGCAGCATGAGGAATTAATTATTCATACCGGGCAGCACTATGATTATGCTCTATCAACACAATTTTTCAACGAATTGGCGATCCCCGAGCCAGACTATTATCTGGGTTGTGGCTCTGCTTCGCACGCTGTTCAAACAGCTCGCATGCTGATTGCTCTGGAGGAGGTACTCACAAAAGAGCGCATCGATTGGGTCATTGTATACGGAGACACGAATTCTACCCTGGCCGCAGCCCTGGTGGCCGCAAAATTGCACATCCCTATAGCACATATAGAAGCAGGTCTGCGCAGCTTCAACCGGGCGATGCCTGAGGAGATCAACCGCATCGTTACAGACCATCTGGCGAGTCGTCTCTTTTGTCCAACCGAGACCGCACGGCAACAGGCCAATAGGGAGGGCCTCTTTCAGGGAGTGGAATTTGTTGGAGATGTGATGTATGACATGCTTCTACAGATGCAGTCAAAGCTGGATGATCGCATAAATCTACTCTTGCCAGAGTTACATATTGCCTCTCAGAAGTATGTATTAACTACTGTACATCGAGCTGTTAATACAGATGATAGCACGGCGACGAATGCTATTGCTCAGGCTCTGAACAAAATAGAGATGCCAGTAATCTTCCCGATGCATCCGCGTACGCGGGCCTGTTTACAGAGTTACAACATCCAGTTGAAGAAGCATATACAGGTGATTGAACCCGTTGGGTATCTTGACATGCTAGCGCTGCAACGAGCAGCATACCGCATAATCACAGATTCAGGTGGCATTCAGAAGGAGGCATTTTTGCAAGGCGTGCCCTGTGTGACACTACGTGATGAAACAGAGTGGATGGAGACAGTGCAGTTGGGATGGAATGTGCTGGTTGGTACTCAATGGCAACGCATTCTTGAAGCACTCGCAAGACCTGCACCCCAGCCCGCACGCCAGAATCCCTTTGGACAAGGAGATGCAGCTATACGCATTGTCCAAAGCTGGCAAAGATAGGAGGAAGCATGCCACACATTCTATTCGTTACATTGTATTATCCACCGGAAAAAGCGGCTCCTGCTGTACGTATTAGTGAGACTGCAGCCCGTCTGGTAGCGCAGGGATATGAAGTGACAATCCTGACGACTGCTCCTAACTATCCAACGGGGATTGTACCTCCAGAATATCGCGGGCGTATTGTAGCGGAAGAATGGTGTCAGGGTGTACATGTTGTACGAGTATGGAGCTATACATGCCCGAATAAGGGTTTCCTACGGCGTATTCTGGCCCAACTTTCCTTTGGATGTCTTGCACCCCTGCTAGGGTGGAGTAAAACAGGTCGTCCCGATATCGTCATTGTTGAATCACCACCGCTTTTCAACGCTATTGGCGGTCGAATACTATCGCATTACAAGAAGTGCCCTTTTATCTTTCTCGTCTCCGACCTCTGGCCTGCATCAGCAGTGCAGCTAGGAATGCTACGAAACCGCGCACTCATCCAACTCGCCGAATGGCTGGAATGGTCAACCTATCAGCGAGCGAGCTTAATATGGGCAGTAACAGAAGGCATTCGTACAAAGATCATCAGCAGGGGTCTCTCTCCAAAAAAGGTTTTTCTCCTGACGAATGGAGTGGATACGGAGAGGTTCAGACCATTACCACGAGCGCAGGCTCGTAGGGATTTTGGCTGGAATGACAAATTCACGGCGCTTTACGCAGGCACCCATGGATTGGCGCATGGTCTGACAACGTTATTGGATGCCGCGGAACGTTTGCGTGTTCGGTCTGATATACAGATCGTATTCGCTGGCGATGGTGCAACGAAAAAAGACCTGATAGCAGAAGCGCAGAGACGTCATCTTACCAATGTGCATTTCCTGGAGCCGCTAGCGCACGATCGGGTACCGCAGTTACTTGCAGCCGCCGATGTGTGCTTGATACCACTCAAAAAGTTACCGTTATTTGAAGGAGCGCTGCCATCAAAGATGTATGAAGCGATGGCCAGTGCTCGTCCTATCGTATTAAGCGTCGCGGGGGAAGCCTCCCGACTTGCAGAGCGAGATGCAGGTGCTGCCATTGCAGTGGAGCCTGAAAATGCTGATGAGCTAGCGTCCGCGATTCTGCATTTGTATGAGCATCCTGAGTATGCTGAATTGCTGATGCGACGGGGACGAGCGTTTGTTGAAAAACACTTTGATCGAAACCAATTAGTGGCCAGACTTGATGAACACATCAAGGTCTTGCTAAATCAGCACAAACTTGTGAGAAGGACTTCTTCATTTTTTTATCCTTACTGGTACGTAGTAATGAATCTGGGTTTTGGACTGATTGGCGGCGCGATACTGCTCTTGCTGTTGCCAATTCTAGCATTATTCATCTATTTTGACTCGCCAGGTCCCATTTTTTATAGCCAGCAGAGGCTGGGATATAAGGGGGCTATGTTTCGTATGTACAAGTTCCGCACCATGCATGTTGACGCGGGATGTGCGAGCTATTCTGGCTGGACTACTCAACAGGATTCAAGAGTAACTCGCCCTGGGCGCTTTCTGCGTGCAACACATCTGGATGAACTCCCGCAGGTAGTAAATATTTTGCGCGGTGAAATGAGCCTGGTTGGGCCGCGGCCTGAGCTACCAGAGTTCGCAGACAAATTGGAAGGGACCCTCCCGTATTATCGCAACCGTTTAGTGATCAAACCGGGGCTTACGGGGTGGGCACAGGTAATGCATCATTACGGAGATACCATCGAGGATGAAAAGATGAAACTGGCACACGATTTTTATTACATCGAAAACCAATCGTTGCGATTGGATGTACAGGCTATTTTGAAAACAGTGGTGGAGGTATTATCTGGTCATGGAAGGTAAACATGTGTCTCAAATTGCTGTATCCGACAAAAAAACCGCACGTGCGACTTTTCTTCCGTTTGCGGTACCACATATTACGCAGGCAGAAATTGATGAAGTTGTGGACACACTGCGCTCAGGGTGGTTGACGACCGGACCGAAAACTAAGCGCTTTGAAAGTGAGTTTGCCCGTTTTGTTACTGCTCCTCACGCTATCGCCGTTAACTCGGCTACGGCAGCAATGCACCTGGCGCTCGACGCTCTTGGTATAGGAGAGGGTGATGAAGTAATCGTACCTGTATACACATTCACAGCTACTGCTGAGGTAGTTGTGCATTGCCGCGCCCTTCCAGTGTTCGTAGATGTTGATCCTGTTACTTGTAATCTTGATCCACTGCAACTCGAAAAACATATTACGCCTCGCACACGAGCTATTATTGTGGTCCACATTGCAGGCTTACCCGCCGAGATGGACGATATCCTTGCTATCGCACAGGCATATAATCTCCCCGTTATAGAAGATGCCGCACATGCATTCCCTGCATGGTATCGGGGGCGTATGGTCGGCTCTATGAGTGCTATGACGGCTTTTAGCTTTTATGCAACGAAGGCATTAACTACTGGTGAAGGGGGTATGCTTACTACCACGAATTCCGCGTATGCACAGCGAGCTTCGGTTATGGCTTTGCATGGTATTAGCCGCGATGCCTGGAAGCGCTATGCTTTTGGGGGTTCCTGGTATTATGAAGTAGTGGCAGCGGGCTACAAGTATAACATGACGGATATTGCTGCATCTATGGGGCTGCATCAGCTAGCACGCTGTAAGTGGCTTTTGCAACGTCGTCAGGAGATTGCGCGGCGCTACACAGAAGCATTTTCATTGTTGCCTGAAGTCGAAACTCCGCCCAATCCGACGTACGTTGTCCATGCCTGGCACCTCTATATTTTGCGGCTGCGGTTAGAGCAGCTCACTCTCACACGCGACGCATTCATCCAGGCGCTTACAGAAGCTCAGATTGGAACAAGCGTCCATTTTATCCCGCTGCATGTACAGCCTTTCTTCCGCGATACATACCACCTGGCAGCAGGGGATTTTCCGGTAGCACTCAATGCTTACCGGCGAGCGATATCCTTACCCATTTATCCAGGTATGACCGATGACGATGTCGATGATGTCATCGCCGCGGTAGAACAGATTATTGAAACTCATAAGAAGAGAGCGTAGCAGTGATGAATGACTCCATAATTTGTACGAATGGGCGTGAAGTAAATTACTCCAGCAATGCCATGTCAATAGGTATCGATGGGGCGTGTGAGATTGATCTTGCAGAATTACTAGGTAGGGCATCTGTACCACTTCAATCGTCGGCATCACATGCCCTTTTGAGGAAGCGCATTATTCTTGTTACTGGGGCTGCCGGGTCAATTGGCTCGGAGTTATGCCGCCAGTTGCTTGATTACGAACCTGCTCTTATCATCGGCCTGGATACGAATGAAACAGGATTGTTCGATCTCGCCGAGAGTTTACGCGCTCACCCGCATGGACAATATTTTCTGCCCTACATTGGTGATATTACCAATAGATTATGTATGGAGCGTCTCTTCAAGAAGGAGCATCCCCATAATGTATTTCATGTCGCCGCCTACAAGCATGTACCTCTGCTCGAGCAGTATCCTGACCAGGCAATATATACCAATGCCCTCGGGACATACTACCTGTGTTGCCTGGCTCAAAAATATGGAGTAGGTAACTTCGTTTTTGTCTCAACCGATAAAGCCGCTGATCCTACCAGTGTCATGGGGGCATCTAAGCGCTTTGGAGAGGTGATTATTCGGTCATTGGCGCACTCGAAGGAGAATAAAACCTGTTTCAGTGCTGTACGTTTCGGCAATGTCATTGGCAGTCGTGGCAGTGTAGTCCCAACTTTTGCTCGTCAGATCAGGAATGGAGGGCCTATCACTATCACTGATCCGCGGGCTACGCGCTATTTCATGACCATTCCTGAAGCCTGTGGCCTGGTGATCCTTTCTGCTGTCCTGGCGGAAGCTGGCAATATTTACTTGCTAGACATGGGACAACCTGTACGGATTGTAGATCTGGCGCTTAGAATGGTTCATTTAAGCGGTTCGGAAGTAGATCATAACATCAATGTCGTATATACAGGCTTACGTCCTGGAGAGCGTATTCATGAGGTGCTTGTAGCGGCGAATGAAGAACTTCAACCAACGCAGCACAGCAAAATCTTCTGTATTACCTGTCAGGATGCTGTGCCTTCACTTATTACAATGGCTCAGTGGGTACGAGCACTGGAAGATTGTCTGTTCCACGAAAATGACGAGCAACTGCGGCAGTGCGTCTTCGAATTTGTTTACCAGAGCAGTCCAGTAGTTGTGCGTTGATAACTGTGTGCCGGGAGCTGTGCATCTAGAAAAGAAAAGGATGAAATATGACACTTGAGCGCTATTGGTCCCTACTGACGAAACAGTGGAGGCTCATTGTGGCTTGCATTGTAGTCGTAGGACTGGGAACATATCTCGGAAGCAGGTTGGTAACACCGATCTACCAATCTACAGCACTGGTACGAGTTGATGTTCATAGTTCTAGCAACTCAGCCGACTACAATAATTTGCTTGCCAGCAACCAGCTCGTACAGACTGAGGCAGCGCTGGCAACCAGTAATCCTGTACTGCGAGAAGTAGCATCGCGCTATTCTGATCTGACAGCCGATCAGCTTGTTAACAAGACGACGACCGCACCTAAATTAAATACACAGTTGTTTGAGATCAATGTGCAGGATGCAAATCCATCACGAGCAGCAGTACTTGCGAATGACATTGCAGCCACCTTAATTCGACAGCAGGTTCAAGAGGTTGGACAACAGAATGCTCAGTCTCAGCAGCAGCTTCAACAAGATATCGATGCGACTAATAAAAGTATCAATGACGTTTCAACAAAAATCACAAATGCAGAGCTAAAAATCGCGGACTTAACCTCGCAGAAAGACTCACGAACGTCAATAGCAGCTTTACAACTGCAAATTACCGGGTCGCAAAGTCAATTGAATAGTTTACAGCAGCACTATAGCCAGGACCAGATGTTGCTCACACAGCTTGAAATGACGGAGGCGCAAGATCGTGACTTTCTTCATATCGCACAATCCGCGCAACCTGCTGCTGCTCCCGCTCAGCCCAGGGTTCTCCTGAATACCATTCTTGGCTTTGGGGCCGGTTTATTCATTGGCCTGATGACAGCGATACTTCTTGAGCAATTAGATACACGTGTCCGTACATCAGAGGATGTTGCCCAATTGCTTGATTGGCCAGTGCTGGGAGTCACATGGTTCGTAGATACTGCAAAAGACAAGCAAGAAGTGCTTATAAATCCAAAGATACACAGCATCAATGCCGAGTCGTACCGCATCATGCGAACTAATATTGGCTTTCTGGCCGCCGCTCGCCCGATGCGCTCACTGGTGATAACGAGTGCAATGCCATACGATGGCAAAACTACCGTTGCCTCCAATCTCGCTATTTTTATGGCAAGAGCCGGGAAAAATACACTGCTCGTCGATGCGGACCTGCATCGCCCGATGCTGCATAAAGAATTCTCTCTTGCGCAGGATACAAAGGGTTTAAGTGATGCTATTGTAGCATGCTCTCAACAGCTATCCAATCCATCTGTGCCACCAACATCATCTGCTGACATTTTTCTTAGCACCTATATGCACTCGGTGGATATTCCCAATCTTCATGTGATACCAGCGGGGTCATTACCTCCCAACCCTTCAGAGTTGCTAGACTCTGCAGCGATGGATAAGTTTCTGACCACCGTTATGGAGAGCGGGATCGAGGTAGTTATTTTCGATACACCGCCTCTGCTGGGCCTTGCAGACACGAGCATACTTACATCAAAAGTCGATGGTACGTTAGTTGTCGCGGATGTCACACGCGTGAAAAGGAAAAATCTCCAGCAAGTAAAGGCTCAACTAACACAATCTGGTACTCGCGTTCTTGGTTGCATAGTTAATAAGCAGAGGCGCAATCGCCACGAAACTCCTTACTACTATTATTATAATCATAGTGCGGACCAGGAAAAAAAATCGGCGCAAAATGGGCATAACTCTGTTCTTGCTCCTGCGTCATCCCAATCCAGCCGAAAAGAGCAGGCAAAGTAAGGTTGCTTTGTCAGTAGAAAGATGAAGGAGAAGATGCGGCAGACGAGTATAAAAGTTACGCAACGGATGCAGATGAAGGTACCCTTGAGAAATACAAGGCGAATTTCCAGGAAGAGGCTACTTGTTGGAGTTTTGCTACTCATTCTATTGGGTTCCACATTATCGGGTCTTGGATACAGGGTCTATGCTACTGGCTATCAACGCGATCAGCTTTTAGCGCAAGAAGGTGTGCAGCATCTATTAAAAATCAAGGAATTCCTGACTGCATTACCACATAATCCTCTTGATGCTGAAAATATAGCTGAGGTGCAGTATGAATTCGCATCTGCATTGAAGACCTTTACCCAGGTAGATGATGACCTGAAATCTGTACCGGGCGTTGCGATGTTTCTTCCTGTATATGGATCTCGTCTCCATGCTGCACGCCACCTGATATCCCTTTCTCTAGCGTTATCTCGGGCCGGAGTGGCCGGTTGCGATATCGTGAATTTGCTCATCGCACGACTGTATAGTCCCTTACGCGACCAGGCCCATGGTATCACAGCGGCGGATCTTTCCATTATCACGCAGAAGCTTCGCGATATACAGGCTTCGTTTGCTATAGCCATGGACGAGATAGGCCAACTGCAACCCTCCGACATGCTGTTCGATCCACGTGTGAGTAAATTAGTGGATACTCTTCGCAGAGATATGCCAATGCTCCAGGGGTGGCTGGATGGGATTGGAAAGGTATTGCCGATTGCGCCAGCGCTTCTTGGTATTGACGAGCCAGCAAATTATTTCGTTGAGGTGCTCGACTCAACGGAAATACGTCCCGGAGGCGGTTTCATCGGGAACTATGGTACGGTGACGCTTTCAGGTGGCCTGCTAACGGATGCTCATATTACTGATACTGACTTGCTGGATCATCCCTTTGCCTCATCAGGTCTGGGTATACCGTTTCCGCCTGCGTACAGTTGGTTTGATATAGCACGAGGAAACTGGGGGATTCGCGATTCGAATCTCGATGCCGATTTTCCGACGGTTGCCCGGGCAACTGAGGCAAATTATGTTCGTGAAGGTGGTGATGTCCCGCTTCAGGGCGTGATTGCAATCACGCCCGCCTTCATTCAGAGTGCGCTTGCTATTACGGGTCCCATTGCTGTTCCCGAATACAATGAGATAGTAAATGCCCGAAATCTGGTTGAACGCATTCATTACTATCAGCTTGGTCATAGTAATGAAGGCTCTGACGATATTGCCTCACCAGACGGATATTCCTCGCAACGGAAACATTTTATAGCGTTACTTGCAGAGCAATTTCTTGCTCGTGTCCGTCAGGTGGCATCTTCTAACGTCTCTAAGTTCGTGCGGCTTATGGCTGATGCAATGCAAACAAAAGACTTGCAGGTCTACTTCAATGATCCGACCGTGGAAACACAACTCCATAATGCTCATCTGGATGCGTCCATCCAGACCGCGCCGGGAGATGACCTCTTTGTTGTAGATGCGAATATTGGCGCAAATAAGGCTAATAGCGTGATCAATAGTACATTAACCGATATGGTAACTATTGATACAATGGGTGATGCGTTTCATCATGCCAGGCTTCGCTATGACTGGACAACGCCAGGGCAGGTCTACGGCCTGCCCTTCTATCGTGATTACGAACGCGTCTATGTGCCGAAAGGAAGTGTGTTACAGGCCCAGGATGGCTGGCAACCACGTGGTACCGAAAAGGCTTTTGGTCACGAGGTATGGGCAGGCTTCTTCACGCTGACCTATGGTCAGACCCACACTATTACCCTTGACTGGCGTGTACCTCATGCTGCCACTTATGATGCGCATGGCAGGCACTACCAGGCAATGATTCAGAGACAGGCTGGTATTCTCCGGAAACTGCAGCTACAGGTGATGCTGCCGCAATGTGCAGCTACGAGCAGTAAATGGAAAGGACTGGTGGCTGTCAATAGACAAGATGCGAACCTCATTCAGTCCTTAACTCAAAATTTGAACGTGGGGGTTGATTATAGCTGTAAGCCTGAGGGTTTTTGAGATAGTCTCTGTTATCGACACCCAGATGTTATCAAGCAATTCGGCGTGGAAAGAAGAACACGAACATCATGAAAAACGTAACACAAACGCTTAGAAGGTGGGAGATTCCAGGAGAACTGATCTTCCCTTCATTAATTTTCTCGATTCTGATAATACCAGTGATGCTTTTACTGGGAATAACCATAGGTGTCCTGAGCTCGGTATCCATTGCTGCCGTCGCTGGCACTATCATTGTAGCGATCATCGTACTACTCAGGCTGGATGAGTTGACGGTGACATTGATTGTCGCTGTTCACATATTGGTTGACTCGTATCTCAACTTCGACGTATACCAGGTTGCGATGCTAATGGCACTGGTACTGCTCTTTACTTGCTACCTTGGGCGATCTGTTGATCATCCCTGGACCGGGCCGCGCCTGATCTGGCTCTGGATTTTGTTTCTCATTCTGAATATCTATCCCACCATTAATGGTGGCGCCTTTGGCCTCACTAACTCTATTGCAGGCTATCTTAACCTCGTCCTCAGTGCGTTCATCATGTTCTGGCTAGGCAATATCATCGCGAAAGATATTTCGGCGGTGCGGCGTGTGTTTCAATTGCTATCAGTTCTGGCAACACTTATCGCCATCCATACTATTATTGAGGCAACTACCGGCAGATTCTTACTTACATCCTCATATAATGAAGCATTGCTTGTTAAATACTCGAATTTTCCAATAATCGGAACGGGAATCTTTCGCTCTGGATCGTTTTTCGGCGGCCCGAACGGAAACGCAGCTTTTCTCGCGGTCAACTTTTTCCTTGCATTAGCGCTATTTATAGAAAATAAGCAGATGTGGGCAAAGATGATTTACCTCCTGGAAGCGCTGTTGATCCTGCTAGCACTGATGTTCACCTATAGTACCGGAGCATGGATAGCTGTACTAACAGGTATGCTGGCTTTCATATTCTTGAGCGGACGTCTACGCTATGGTGTGCTACTATTTATGTTGATAATGATGCTGATAGTGTTAGCATTAACTGTTTTTCCTTCACATATGGCCGTGCAACTAGATCATGCTAACAACCAGCACGACCTCTTAGACCACCTGGGAACCTGGCAAACGGCTGCTCGAGTTATCCAGGCATTTCCACTGTCCGGTGTAGGTCTGGGGCAGTCGTATCTAGTTCTTTCGAATTCTTTCCTTGCAGTTACGCAGGCAAGGCTTCAGGCGGAGCCAGATAATTCCTACTTGCAGTGGGGAGCGATAGCAGGTATACCTGTGATGCTCATATTTCTTTTACTTCTTGGTTATGCATTCTGGTTTTCGTGGCGAAACTGGTTGACCGTGGAACTCCGCTATCGTTGTCTTATTGGAGGAGGGATAGCCGCTCTTATCGCGCTCAGTAGTAGTAGCCTGTTTGTAGATGGCTGGACAAATCTAAGTGGTATAGAGTACCTCGGCTGGCTAATCGCAGGTGTGGTCGCTTCTCCATTAATTGATAAGACAACGAAGCCAACCCATGTCCGTCCGGTCCCGGGCATCTCGTATGGACATAGCGAAGCAGGAGTCATTCTATGAATGATATGAGTGAATACGGTAAGAGGATGAGAGGCAAGACGAGAGTTCATGATCAGAGGGGCCTGCTGGAGAGTCAAACTACGGGTGGCGAAAGCTATCTTTCACTTACGTTTGCCCTGGTCAAAAGCTCTGGGATTTATGCCATAGGCTCTATGGCCTCTCCTCTTCTGGCCCTTATCCTTTCACCGTTTCTGACTCACACTATTTCGCATGCCGATTACGGTGCTTTTGCCGTTCTAAACGTTGCAATTTCTTTAATGGCTGGAATCACGCAACTGTCGCTCGGCTCCGCACTCTTCCGCGTGTACATTACTGATTGTGAGACTCAACAGGACCGATTAGCGGTTCTCTCAACCACCTTAATCCTCCTGTCGCTTATATCAGCGCCTGCTACCATCGCAATGCTAATGACGGCTCCATGGCTGTCAGAAATTTTGTTTAGGAACGCTTCTTTTAGTAGTTCTGTGTCCCTTGCTGCTTTAGTTGTACTTGCGCAAAATCTGACGGTACCAGGACTCGCATGGCTACGTGCTGAGAATCGTGCGGGGCTTTACACAGTTTTTACGTTGCTCTCCCTCTTCTTCAACCTGAGTGCGACTGTTATCCTGGTAGGTATATTACATTGGGGCATTAGCGGAGCAATGAGTGCGACTGGTGGGAGTTATGCTATTGTTGTGGTATGTACATTGCCTCTTATTCTTCAACGGGCGGGCTTGCATTGGCGCTTCGATGTCGCTCGCAAGTTGCTCTTCTTTGGGATACCAATGGTCTTAGGCTTCATATCATTCTGGATACTCCAACTCTCTGATCGTTACTTGCTCAGCTACTTTGGGTCGTTAGCCCAGACAGCAAGCTATAGTGTAGCTTATTCCCTGGGTGGAGCCCTGTCTCCTGTGATCCTGGGCCCATTTAATTTAGCGTGGCCTTCTGTTATGTATACCATCGCGAAAAGAAAAGATGCCGCGTCCATCTACCAGCTTGTGTTTCGCTGGTTTAGCATCGTCTTGCTGGTTGCAGTGTTTGCCTTTTCGCTTTTAGCAACGGTGCTACTCGATATACTCTTTCCGCCTGCATATCACTCAGTAGCACCCGTCGTTCCTATTATTGCCGTGTCAACTATGTTCTACGGCATCTATAACGTTTTCACGGTAGGAATTTTTATACAGCGAAAACCCTGGTTTATAATTATCTTTACCAGCCTGGCGGCTCTTGTAAATGTCGGACTCAATATTATTTTGATTCCTTTTTATGGGTCAATAGGGGCAGCAATCTCAACGCTACTTGCTTACGCATTGCTTGCCTGGATGGCCTATATCGTGAATCAGCGACTCTACCCTATTCCATTTGAGGTTGGCAGATTTCTATTAGCACTGTTAGTTGGTATCGTACTCTACATTGGGGGCGCTGCTTTAGGCAAAACTCAGCAAACATTGGGAACATGGGGCGTATACATTTGTGCTCTTGCTCTTTACGCAGGATGTCTGTTTTTTCTTGGCAGGTGTCCAATCGGGGCCGTAAAAATACCTACTGGCATATTCAGGAGGTCTCTATCATGACAATATCCCCTTACATTGACACTCTGGTAGCGAAAAGCAATGCTGCTGCACCTATCAAGGTGTGCATGCATGTCCTGGGAAGTGCGCGCACCGACGCTCGTGTAATACGCGAGGCCACCGCGCTTGCAGAAGCAGGTTTTGAACTCACGATTGTTGATGTCATAGATGAGAAGAACTGGCATAATGAAGAAAATATTCGCGCTATTCGTATAAAACACACCATTATATCCGGCTGGTATACCCCTACTCGCTTCAAGCTCTGGTTTCTCGTCAAGATAGCGTGGATAATTATACAAAATACAATTCGACTGATCCGCACTCCGGCTGATATCTATCATGCGCACGATGAAGATGCACTACCAGCATGCTACATCGCGGCGCTTTTATGCCGCAAACCTCTCATTTTCGATTCTCACGAACTACCCTTCAATAATCCGAGCATTGCCTGCCGACGCCACTTGAGTGTTCTGGCAAAACGTACTCTTACCCAGATGCTTCCGCGCTGTGCTGGAGTGATTACAACCTCACCTCTTTACGCGCAGGAGATTTGCAACCAACATCACTATCCTGAAGTGACACTGGTACGCAATTTCCCTACTTATCAAGCAGTTCCAAAGAGTGATCGATTGCGACAATATCTTGGTCTCAGTTCAGGCGTGCGCATTGCCCTTTATCAGGGAAACCTGCAGCCTAACCGCAGTCTCGATGTATTGGTTCATGCGGCACCATTCTTAGAGTCTAATATCGTTATCGTTTTAATGGGCAAAGCTGTGAAAGCAACTCGAGATCTGCTTGAAGGTCTGATAGTCAGTAAGGGAGTTGCTGATCGAGTTAAAATCATTCCACCAGTTCCCTATGAAGAACTACTGAATTGGACAGCTTCAGCAGACATTGGTCTGACTATCTTTCAACCAGACTATACACGTAGTATTCAGCTTTGCCTACCCAACAAACTTTTTGAATATCTGATGGCCGGTCTCCCTGTACTGAGTTCTCAGCTAGACGCCATTGCAGAAGTTATCAAGACCTATAACGTCGGGCAGCTTCTTCCTTCCCTTGCTCCATCAGATATTGGTGCAACGATGAATGCTATGCTAGCAGATACCTCTGCTCTTGCTCGTATGCGTAATAATGCTTTGGAAGCTGCCCGACAAGAGTTTCACTGGGAAAATGAATGTCAGAAGCTTATTCAGCTTTATCATGCCGTTCTGGCAAGATAAGCTTCTCTTTGGAGCTCATTCCCTCTGCAATTTTTTACCTTAAAAATAGAGAATGTAACTGTTCAGGACTCCTCGTCACCTGCGGTGGCTCGCTGGGTTATGTGTGGGAGGGGAAGGCTGGCGGCCTTGGGGCCGCCAGCCTTCCCCTCCCACACATAACCCCTTGCGAAGCGCCACAGGCGCTGAGGAGTCAGAAAAAAAAGACCTGAATAGTTACTAGAGAATTTAAACTAGAAAGTAAGATACGATGAAGGATAGTATACGAGAGAAAATCTCCCAGCGTACACTGCGTGTTGCTATTATAGGCCTTGGCTACGTAGGATTACCACTTGCAATCACTTTCGCAGAAGCAGGATTTCATGTCATGGGCATCGATACTGATCAGAAGAAGATTGATAGAGCCAGGCGCGGTGAGAGCTATATTTCGGATATTGCGGATAATGAGCTAAAAAGTCTTATCGACGCGAATCTTCTTGGATTTACTTGTGATTATACAGTGCTGGCTGAAGAGGATGTCATTGTTATCTGTGTTCCCACTCCTCTAGGAAAGACCCGTGATCCTGATATTTCGTATGTTATCTCAGCAACGCAGGAGGTAAAGACATATTTGCGACCTGGTAAACTCATCATTCTGGAGAGCACAACCTATCCCGGCACAACTGATGAGATCATATTACCTGAGTTAGAAGCCACAGGTTTAAGAGTAGGCGTTGATTTCTTTCTGGCTTTTTCACCCGAGCGCATTGATCCCGGCAACCCTGATTATAATACACGCAATACGCCCAAAATTGTTGGTGGCATCACAAACACCTGCACAGAACTGGCGAGTATCTTCTATGAAGCAGCTATTGAACAGATTGTACCGGTCTCATCTTCTCGCGTGGCAGAGATGGCAAAAATCCTGGAGAACACGTTTCGCGCTGTCAATATTGGATTGGTCAATGAAATTGCCATTATTTGTGAAAAGCTTGGCATTAGCGTATGGGAGGTTATCGAGGCGGCAGCAACGAAACCATTTGGCTTCATGCGCTTCTTACCAGGTCCCGGGCTAGGTGGTCATTGCATACCTGTCGATCCACACTACCTCTCCTGGAAGCTCAAAACGCTCGATTATACGACTCGCTTTATTCAGCTTGCAGCAGAAATAAACAGAAGTATGCCCCATTATGTCGTAGACAAGGTCGGTGCAGCGCTAAATGAACAATATCGTAGTTTCAATAGTTCGACGATACTTCTACTGGGTGTTGCTTACAAACGAAATGTAGGAGATATACGTGAATCTCCTGCGCTTGACGTTATTCATTTGCTAATAGCACAGAAGAGCACGGTACTCTATAATGATGAGTACGTGCCATCTCTAACATTAAATAATCAAACTTTATACTCACAGCCAATAAGTAGCGGTTTGTTACAGGCAGTAGACTGTGTAATTATCATTACCGATCATAACTACTATGATGTCCCCTGGATTGTCCGTGAAGCAAGATATATTGTGGACACCCGTAATATAACAAATGGCTGTATAAACAGAAAAATATTGAGGATTTAAGCTCCATTTGAGTCGGTAAACAAGAAGATAGGACATAGGGTAAAAAGGTACTCATAACTGACAGTTGCACTTCTCAAAATATTGAAAGGGTTCTACGTCATGAAATTAAGAACTCCTTCCACTTTAGCAGCGAAGGACATAACTATGACACAATCACCTGAAAAGGTGTGTTTGCTTGTTTTGAGATCGTCACGTACAGATCACCGGGCAATGCGTACGATTACTGCACTTGAAAAAGAGGGATTTGAAGTTTCCGTTATTGATATTGAATGTGAGCGGACTACACCACGTGAGGAAACTAAAGATGGCGTTCGTTGGCATCACCTCATTATACCTGATTGGCATTCTTCCAGGCGCTTTCAACCATTGTTTTTCCTGGTGGCAATAAAGACCTTCCTACTTGTTTTACATGTCTTGCTAAAGAGCCGGGCAGATATCTATCATGCGGTTGAGCTAACAGCATTACCAGTTTGTTACATAATTACAAAACTACGTCGTAAACCACTCATCTTTGAAGCCTATGAACTACATATCCCTGTTCCCGAAACTACTATTGCTTTCTGGCGTCTATTAGGGCCACGACTTCTTGCTGTGATATTGCCTCGTTGCGCAAGGATTGTTACTGTCTCTCCTCTCTGTGCAGAGGAGTTCCGTAGATGCTTTCACGTTCAAGAAGTATCTGTAGTACGTAGTATTCCTGCCTATCGAACCGTTCAGAAAAGCAATCTACTACGGCAATATCTTGGACTGGGGGAAGGCACCCGGATCGCTCTTTATCAAGGTGGTTTGCAACGCAACCGTGGACTTGATAGGCTAATTCATGCTGCAACATTTTTAGAGGATGACATCGTCATTGTTCTGATGGGCAGAGGAATGGGAACAACCCTGAAGGAGCTTGAGGCGCTTATTATTAACAAAGAAGTTGCAGATCGTGTCAAAATCATTCCATCTGTTCCTTACGAAAATCTTCTAGACTGGACTGCTTCTGCCGATATCGGTCTAACTATCTTTCCGCTCAACTACTCTCTGAGCATACGTTGGTGTCTGCCGAACAAACTCTTCGAATATATTATGGCAGGCGTGCCTGTTCTGGCTAATGAGCTTGATGCAGTAGTAGATATTGTCAAAACATACAATATCGGGCAAATAGTAACTTCGGATGCGCCTGAAGATATTGGGACAGCTATCAATACAATGCTGGCGGATAGTGCGTCCCTTGCCGAAATGCGCTGCAATGCTTTGAGAGCTGCCCAGAAAGAGCTTCATTGGGAAAAAGAAAGTCAAGAACTTATTGGTCTTTATAAAAACATCGGTGCACTGAAGCGTTCGGCGTTATTGACTGAAACCAGGAGATAAAACTATTATGGAACAACATACCGCGGAACTAAACCTGGAGCTTGTGCGATTGGAGGCTGAGTACGAACGGCGCGCCTCTCACAATCTCTACACTGAGCGCTACAGCTACTTTAATGATGCGACACTCCTTCATGTCCATAGCCTGGAGCGCAATCTGCTCACATTACTGAAGCGACACGAGTTTACTCCCTTGTCTGAGAAAAGGATACTCGACGTAGGATGTGGCAGTGGAAGTCATCTGCGGCGTTTTCTGGATTATGGAGCATTGCCATCAAATCTCTCTGGAATCGATTTGATAGTTCCCCGGATTGAGCAGGCGAGAAGTTTGCATTCTGGCATTGATTGGCGTATCGGTAGTGCTCACAGTCTGCCTTATGCAGATGCAACATTTGATCTGGTGATGAACTTTGTCGTATTCAGTTCTATCCTGGATGAGTCATTATGCCAGAGAATCGTTGATGAGATGTGGCGAGTGCGAAGGCCGGGTGGTCTGATTCTTGTTTATGATTTCATATACTCTAATCCTCGTAATGCGGCTGTGTTGGGAGTGAGCCAACGAAAGATAAAGCAGCTTTTTTACAGGTCAGGAGTACAGTTTGATTTTCGCCACATCACCCTGGCTCCGCCAGTTTCACGTATTATAGCACCACGAGTCTACTGGTTAGCCAACATATTAGAGCAATGCAAAATACTCAACACGCATATAATAGGTATCATAAGTAAAAACGATAAATAAAGTAAATATATAGGGTAACTCTTCAGATCTCCTCGCCGCCTGCGGCGGTTCGCTTCTTTGTGTATGGATGGTGGAGTTGGTGGCCGACGGCCACCAACTCCACCATCCATACACAAAGGCCTTGCGAAGCGCTTCGCAAGCGCTTCGCAGTGAGAATTCAGAAAAACTTGCACATGGCATTAGTTACATCCAAAACGTCTTATGGCATGTGTAAATTGGTAGCTTGCTTGCTCATTTCTCAACCAGAATCCCGCCATTTCTCAATCAGTTCTTAACTTGCATTGTTTAAATTTATATATAGAAAGATATAAATTTATAAATACATGGAAGTACAGACTTAAGAGATATATTCCATCAAATATGTATCTGCATAGTGGATGGTATGTAAAGGCAAATAGATTAATGACGAACAAAAAGCAAGCAATCTTCCTCTCACCTCTCCTGTTAAGTGCCTTGATCGCTTTTCTCCTTCTAGTTGCGATTATGCCTGAGAAGACGCAGGCAGCCAGTCCAAAGGCGCCAACAGATCCGGTAAGTAGCTATCAACGCCTCGGTGGAGCGCAGGGAAGAGGTGGTGTAGAGGCCAGTATGGTGGGGCCGGGGGCGACGGCTTCCGGTCAGAGTTATTACCAGGTCTATACTTACTGGCAAGGTACGCTGGACCTGACGGTAATTGATCCCGATACTGGCGCATATCGTGCCTATGCTTCACCTGTAAGCAGCGAGCAAGGTGCAAGGAGCATAGGAGTAGGACCAGATAAGAATATATATATTGGTACATTACCAGATGCACATTTACTAAAGTTTGACACACGCTCAAGCAGATTTATAGATCTGGGTAGGGTGCCCGCTGATCCCCGCAGCGGCGTTCAGCAGACTTATATCTGGAGCATTACAACAAGTCTACATAACGGTAAGGTATATGGTTGTACATATCCATCTGCTGATCTGGTAGTCTATAATCCATTGGATGCCAGTCCAAAGATGATCAATCTCGGTTCACTGGATCCTACCGGTCAGAATCAATACCTTTATAATTGCGTTGCTGACGCCAACCCCAGTAATCCTTACATTTATATGGGATTAGGCTCTGTCGCCGGTCAGATTGCAATATATAATGTTGATACCAATAAGGCAGCTACAGTTATCAGCACCTCGACTCCAGGTTTTGGACGGACGTATGTGGGAGTCGATGGCAAGCTTCATGGCTGGATAACAGACGGTGCAAAGATCCATCACTATCAACTTATCAATGGAACTATCATTCCTGAAGTGGGTGTAGACTGGTCACTCATGAACACGTTTGCCGATGGCCGCACTATCGTCGTGGGAACAACCAGTATGACGATCAGATATCCTGGGGGTTCGACGAAGACCTATCCCTATCTTTACGCAGGCCAGCCACTAATGATCTTCCGTATGGGGCTGGGGCCTGATCAGAAGATCTATGGTGGAACAGTACTGCCCTATGATTTACTCTCCTTCGATCCAGCATCTCCCGCTACAGGCGTGAGGATGTTGGGAGAGGTCGGTGGCGGTGAGCCATACTCGATGCTGTCTACCAACAATCGGCTCTATATCGCTGGCTATGGCTCACCACTTCTTGGCATCTACGATCCAACGCAAGCCTTTGATGCGCAAATAAACCCGCTTGTTTTCAATCCCGCAGGTATGGCAACATCACTACGTCCCCAGGCGTTCATTGCGGCTCCTGATGGCCGTCTCTATAGCGGTAACGTCGCTCCTAATGGTGAGCTAACAGGTTCGCTGGTATCCTGGAACATACAGAACAAGAGCGATATCGTCCAATACTATCCAGTGCCCAATCAGGGAGTCAGTTCACTGGCAGTCGCCGGGCAGTCGTGTAAAGATATTGTTGGTGGTAGCTGTTTGATCGGTGGCTCAACAATCTATGGTGGTAGTGGTAGTACTCCTGTGGCGTCCTCGGCAGTGCTTTTTAGCTGGGATACAACGAAAAATGCGATGGTGCACCAATATACGTTACCCAACGTCGGCGCTGTCAATACCATCACTGACCTGGTGGTTAACCCTTCTGACGGTTATGTCTATGGCATCGCGTGTGCGAGCAGTGGCACCTATGCCTTTGTCTTTAATCCGGCAATGGGGAAGTTTATCAACGGTGGTACTCTGCTTCCTTTCTCAGGAGCCATCTATAACAGCGCTGTTCTCTATAAGGGGAAGATCTGGGGACTTACGTCTCAGGGCGTCTTCTCGATCGATTCTACCAATATGAGCAAGGTGACGTTAAGCAAGAGCCCGGCTACGGTTACCGCTGGCTTTGTTCTACGCGGGAGTACATTGTACTTTGCTTCAAACAGTAGCCTCTGGTCGTATAAGCTCCCTTGACAGCCTTTTTTCAGGAGGTTTTTCGGGGAGCAGGGATGTCGTCATCAAATGTGGCACGGAGACCCCTCGCGATCGGCCACGGGAGGCGCGTCCCGCCTCTACTTTCCGGTCTTGCAGAGGACAATCAGAATAGATACATAGCACATTTAGAAAAGGAGAAATCATAATGACAAAGAGCATGGCCCCTCACCCCAATGAAAAGAGTCTTGCGCTCAGCGGTTTTTCCGGAGACGACATCCAAAGGGCGAAAGAGTTCCATGGCCCAATACTCGGGCTGGAGGCAAAGCGGGATGTGTAGAAACATTAGAACGCTCTTCAACTTTGAACCGCCGGTCACGGAGGAAGAGATTCGCGCTGCATCGCTGCAGTTCGTCAGGAAGATCAGTGGCTTCAACAAACCATCCAAGACGAACGAGGCCGCTTTCTATTCGGCAGTCGACGACATCGCCAGGATCTCGGGTCGACTTCTCGGCTCGCTCCAATCTCCCGCAGCCCCGAAAAATCGGCCCTCCTGCTCTGCTTCTTCTTTGAAAAAGGACTATTAGTCCGGCACGCGCAGGACAATCTTGCCACGCGTGTGCCCTCGCGCTCCTTGCTCGTACGCCTGGCGTGCCGCCGCGACTCTTAAGCGTGTCAGTCGAAACCAAAGATTCCAGTGTAAATCATGAAATGAAATGATTTACACAAATGGCTCTCTGCAGCAGCAGATGGCAATTGACCCACTAATACTACAGCCGCACTTAGCCGGGAACAGCCACGTAGAGAAGGCTTCCCAGGCTCGGTTGTCAACAAAAACTCTACAATGGCAACGAGCCACTGAAGCTGTCTCATTTCTAAGTGCGGCTGTAGTATTAGCGAGGCGTTGACCCATCTGGAGTAAAGGGAGCACCATGACCAGGCACGATCAGGCTTGCCACCCGCAATATCCGCTCTCGATTCCGATGCACTGCGGCCATATCGCTGGCAAACGGGTCATCAGCAGGCCCAGAAGCAGTCCACCACAGGTGAGTGAACGCAACCACACCATCGGGCGTTCCAACCAGCGTCGTAATATCTTGCGGACTATGCCCGGGCGTCTCAATTAGCCGAATAGAAGAAGACAGATCAAACTTTTCCGCAGGGCGACTCTGCCAGCTATCGCCCTGATAGAAGGCCCAAAAGTCGTGAAAACGCGCATTGGGAAACCAGGCAGCATTGAGGGTATGGTCGGGATGATGGTGGGAGAAGATCACATCAGTGATGGCAGTGGGTGACTCCCCCAATGTAGCCAGTGGCTCTAGCACGACTCTGGGATCAGGCACCATGCCTGGATCAATGATTACACGCACATCACCCTCTCGCACGAATGCGACCGTTGACGCAACACTATGCACATTCGGGGTAGTATTTAAGTGCGCATACCCATGAAAGAGAATATGCACCTCAGCGGATGATGCCCCTGGTCGATCATCGTTTGTTGCCATGTTTCAGCCCTCCTTGTGGATGTTCCAAGATACCTCCAAGAGATTAGTATACTCTCTTCCACTACAGTGTTGCAATAGTCAATCAGTCTTGAAACTGTTCAGACTTGATCTGGGGCAGGTCACGATCCGATGTTCCACGATCTGTGTGGCAATGGCACGTTGACGCTCATGATTGTGCCTGGCACCTCGTTTTTTGCGTGGCTTCTTTTATATCACTGCGTATCTTGTTGAGCTTCTCATCAAATATTTGGAAGAGCCCTGCTGTGACTGAACCATACACGTGTATGGCGAGCAGCATGAATATTTATGTGTTGTATTTGGGATACAGCAGTGTATGAATGTGATGAGTTTGTATACTGATGAGTGTATCCTTATTCATTAAAGAATGTTTACCACAAGAAAGGAGACGCACAATGAGCGGACGGATCTTTAACGCAACAGTCAAGTGCTTCGAAGATAATCACTGGAAATATTTATGGATAGAGATGGCAGGAGAGACCAGGCTCTTCATGCAGGTGAGGATGAAAAACGGCGACTTTCTCTGCACAACCAGTGTACGAGAAGACAGGGACGAGTTTGTTTTCTCGACCTACTACGGATTGGAAGTTCCAGCCGGCAAATGGCAGGATGTAGCAGAGTTTTTGACACGGGCAAATGACAACCTGTCGAGAGGCAACTTCGAGCTGGACAGGGAAAACGGCGAGGTATACTTCAGAACAAGCGGCAACGGAGTAGGCCAACCCCTCAACTCATCTACAATCGGACAAATCGTCTGGAGAGGTCTTTCAACAGCAGACCGCTATCTGCCACGGCTCCGAGCCGTGATTGCAGACGACAGGCCCTCAGCTCAAGCAACCGCTCTTATCGCAGGCACAGTTGGATGAAGGCCAATCCATTTCAGGGAATGATCTTCTTGTAGAGATCGGGTTCACCCCTTCCAGGCACTAATGATGATTGGTACGAAGAGAATCAACTCAGCCTGGAGCCATGGTCTGAAGAGGAAGCAGTTGATTGACACATACAATAAACTGAAGACAGAAGGGCTGGTAGTCTAAATACCAGCCCTTTTGCAATTCGCCTTCACCGAACAACCCGGCGCTCATCCGAACACCATTGCCGAACATGTGCTATACTGTTCGGAATGCAACGGGTATCGGAATGCAACGGGTAAGAGAGTGAGTTTCCTGCGATGAGCGACATGACACCAGCGCCCCCTTACATAGAAGGTCAGACACTGACCTACCAACAAGATGAGCAAGCCCAGACGCTGATGATCGGAACGCCCGCCTGGTATAGCTGGCTGCAGACAGCTACGACGTTCACCTTTACCAACGACAAAGGGACATTCACCGCGCGCTGCGAGCAGGCAGGCAATAAGCGCGGTGGCTGGTACTGGCGCGCCTACCACAAGCACGCGGGCAAACGTCGTCGTGTGTACCTCGGCAGGTCGCAGGAGGTGACGCCCGAGCGACTGAGCGCCGTGGCTACATACCTGACGGGACAGGACGAGGTCGTCGAACACGAGCACACGCGTGCTCGACATGGAAAGCCTGGACATGCAGGATGTGAGGAGCGTCCCCCCCGCTCTCCGGCGGATCTCTCATGGCGCCAGGCTGAACGCGGAGCCTCTCCGGAGCTCGCCAGAAGGCCTTCCAGCACCCTCCCATCGCCGCTCACCTCGCTCGTTGGCCGAGAGCAGGAGGTGGTGGCGGCCTGTACGCTGCTCTCGCATCCAGAGGTGCGCGAACTCACCCTCACCGGCACCGGCGGGGTAGGCAAAACGCGTCTGGCGCTCGCCATCGCAGCCAGGATGCAGGATGCGTTCCCTGATGGCATCTGTTTTGTCTCGCTCGCCGCTCTTCGCGATGCTGACCTGGTTCTGCCCACCATCGCGCAGGCCGAAGGTCTGCAAGACAAAAGCCCCCGACCACCGGTCGCGTTGCTGCAA
>WNFY01000408.1_pt1 | contig 42827 bp, 43 predicted proteins | sample 5400091 | NCBI WGS metagenome assembly WNFY01 (sample SAMN13153364, study PRJNA577476) | soil metagenome | isolation source: 60 cm soil or saprolite under grassland replicate 1 | place: USA:California | collected 2016-06-15 | reverse complement strand
AACGTAAAAGTGGAAACCATGTCTCCGGATAAAACCATGCCGCCGCGGACTGGCGATCTTTATTTCATCGACACTGCAGTGCAACCTGGCGCAGGCACCGTGAAAGCGCGTGCCGTCACGCCGAATCCAGACCGTGCCCTTTGGCCATCGGAATTTGTCCGCGTGCGCTTCATTTTGGATAAGCTGCAAGACGCGAATCTAGTGCCGTCGCAAGCGGTGCAAATCAGCCAGAACGGTCCATTTGTTTTCGTGTTGAATCCGGACAACACAGTCGATTTGCGCCAGGTCAAACCCGGTCAGCGACAGGAGGGCGATACCACAGTAATTGAAGAGGGCCTCAAAGCCGGCGAGACAGTTGTCGTTACCGGGCAGCTCGCGTTGGCGCCAGGGACAAAAGTAGATCCAAAACCTTATAATCCTCCCGAGTCTCCCAACGGCGGTCAGGTTGCTGCCGGAGCTCCATTGTAGAAAGGCGTCCCGATATGGCCGGAGGAGAGCAACACGACGGGGCAGGGGATCATAAAAATGATGAGTCGCCGCATCCTGCGAAGGATCGACAATACCGGGCAAAACCGGTAACGGGTGGCGCGGCTCTGACGCCGCCGCCAGAGGCGCCCTTGGTTAAAGTCAAAGGGTCGGGGCTGTCTGGGCCGTTCATTCGGCGGCCGGTGATGACGGTCCTGTTGACCTTGTCGGTTATCGTCGCCGGTATCGCCACCTACGGCAAGCTCGCGGTCAACGATCTGCCCGCGGTTGATTATCCGGTTATCCAGGTCACCTGCTCCTATCCTGGTGCGAATCCGACGACCATGGCGAACAATATCGCCACGCCGCTCGAGAAACAATTCCTGCAAATTCCAGGGCTCGACATCATCACGAGCGCAAGCACGCAGGGGAATACATCGTTCACTCTCCAGTTTGTTCTCAGCAAGAGCATCATTGACGCTGCCACAGATGTACAGGCTGCGATCCAGCGGGCAACCGGGAAGTTGCCTCTCGATCTGCCCAGCCCACCGACGTTCACAAAAACAAATCCGAACGATCAGGCGATTTATCTGGTCGGTTTGCTTTCCGATACGCTGACCGACGGCGATCTCTACAAGTATGCGTCCACCGCCGTGGCACAACGCATCGCGATTTTGCCTGGTGTATCACAGGTGAATATCTACGGCGTTCAGAGCGCGATTCGAATAAAAGCCGATCCCGCTGGGCTCGCTTCGCGCGGATTGACAATGGACGATCTTGCTAGCGCGATCAAAGCGGGAACAGTTTACTCCGGCGCCGGACAATTCGACGGGGCGCACCGTACATTTGTTCTTCTCCCAAACGGGCAAATCGATCAGGCGGAAGGATATCGCAATCTGATTGTCGCGCGTAACAAAGATAGCTCGCCCGTTTATTTACGCGACGTGGCCGAGGTTCGCCAAAGCGTGCAGGACGAGCGACTCTCCCGCACATTTTGGATGCGCGGTTTTAATCCGCCCGGCTCCGTGGTGGTGCTGGCCGTCTCGCGCCAGGCGGGCGCAAACGCGGTTGAGGTTGCGAACTCAGTCAAAGCGCTCTTTCCCGAGATTCGCGCGAGTCTTCCGGGATCGATCACACTTGTCCCGGTATTCGACCGGTCCCAGAGCATCGTCGATTCCGTTCACGATGTGCAATTCACGCTGATGATCGCATTCATCCTGGTCGTAATGGTGATCTACATCTTCCTTGGTCGCGCCACCGATACGCTCATTCCCGCGGTCGCGCTTCCATTGTCTTTGCTGCTCACGGTCGCGGTCATGTACATGCTCAACTATTCCATCAACAATTTGACCTTGATGGCGCTGACATTAGCGATCGGATTCCTCGTCGACGACGCCATTGTGTTTCTGGAAAACGTGGTGCGTCGCGCGGAGCATGGTGAATCGATTCTGAAAGCTGCTTTCAACAGCGCTGGCGAGATTTCCGTCACCATCATGTCGATGACACTGTCGCTGGCCGCCGTTTTCATTCCTCTGGTGTTTTTGCCCGGTTTGCTTGGTCGGATTTTCCGTGAATTTTCGGTTACGATTATCGTCGCTATTCTCGCTTCGGGACTTATTTCGTTAACACTCACTCCGCTGATGTGCGCGCGCATTCTGGGCGAACGCAAAGCCGGGCATAAACGTGCACGCATGGAAAAATGGACCAGCGATTTCATCCAACGCGTGATCGCAGCGTATGGCAGGGCCCTGGACAAATTTCTCGATCGCGCCTGGCTGACCGTTCCGATCCTTCTCGGATGCATTGTCGGGCTCTGGTTTTTCTTCACTCATTTGCCGTTCACCTTACTGCCGCCTGGAGACAGCGGTTTCATCAGGGGAGTTTTCATTGCGCAGGAAGGTTCTTCACCCGCGCAAATGCGTGCCTATCAGCAGCAGGTGAATCAGAAACTCAAGGATGATCAAAACATCGGACAGTTTTTCACCCTCGCAGGCTTCGCTGCTCGGACTTCGTCCTCGCAGGGTCTGATTTTTTGTTTTCTCAAACCCAGAAGTCAACGCCTGCCAATCGAGCAGTGCATCCCGCAATTGCAGAAATCGATCAGCTCAATTCCGGGCATAACCGCGGTCTTGCAACCGAACCCGGTGCTGCAAATTAATGTCGGCGCGACCAGTCAGACACAGGGGCAATACGCCTATACACTGAGCGGCATTGTGCCCGATGAAGTTTACGCCGCCGCCAATCAGTTGATGGCGAAGCTGAGGGAGTTCAAAGGTTTCGCTTCCGTGCGCTCCGATTATTACAACAGCACACCGAATCTCACCGTCGATATCGATCGCGAGCGCGCTGCTACTTACGGTGTTTCTACTTCAGCCGTCCAGAGTTTGTTGCGAACGGCTTACTCGCAGAATTACGTCTATTTAATCAAACAACCCGAGGATCAATACCAGGTAATTCTCGAGGTGAAGGACAACGAGCGCGCCCAGCCGGCCGATCTCAATAATCTCTACGTGCGCAGTAACACCGGCGGCACGTTCAGCGCCAGCGGAGCAGGCGGTGGAACGATCGCGACCACTACTGGCACTGCCGCCAACCTTGTGCCGCTGCGGGCGGTTACATCGACAAAGCAAGTCGTTGGTCCGCAAGCGGTCAATCACTTCAACCAATTCACCAGCGTAACTATCAACTTTAACTTGCTACCGAACATCGCGATTGGCGACGCAACAAAATTCATCGAAGACAGCTTCGCACAAGTGCACCAGCAAATCCCCAGTGTGCAGGCAACGTTTCAGGGTGAAGCGCTTGTCTTTCGCCAACTATTTAAGTCACTGCCACTATTACTCATCGCCGCGATCTTCGTCATGTATGTGATCCTGGGAATTCTCTACGAAAGCTATGTCCATCCCATCACTGTGCTTTTTCCCGCGATTGTGCCGGCGGTCGTCGGGGGCTTGTTTACGCTCTGGATTTTTGGATCAAGCTTGTCTCTTTACAGCGTTATTGGTTTGTTTCTTTTGCTCGGCATCGTAAAGAAGAACGGAATCCTGGTGGTCGATTTCGCGCTGAAACGAATCGACGAGGGATTAAGTCTGCGAGAGGCAATTCACGAAGCCAGTCTGGAGCGCTTTCGGCCCATCATGATGACCACTCTCGCCGCTCTCATGGGCGCTGTGCCGCTCGCGCTTGGCTTCGGCCACGACGCCTCAGCGCGCCGCCCACTCGGTCTTGTCATTGTCGGCGGTCTGATTTTCTCACAAATGATTACGCTTTTTGTAACGCCGGTGATTTATCTCTGGCTCGAATGGTTCCAGGAGAACGTCCTCGACAGAGTGCCGTTTTTGCGCAGCGCGCACATGCATCATGAAGGTGAGTCCGTCCCGCATCCCGCCGGAACCGGCGACGGCGAGTTGGAACCAGCCGGCGTGCCCAGATAATGACGAAGAGAAAAATGACGAATGTCGAATATCGAATGCTGTGGAGGCAGCGGTGTCGGCTGCATTCTTGATCTCGCAGGCGACACGCCTGCCAGCCACAGCTGATTTGTGCTTCGTTAGTCATAGCGGCGTGTTTTAGACAAACGCGCACACACTTAATTAGATTAAATCAGATGCGCGCAATGGTGCTAGAGAAACCGCGGCAGCCGCTGCAACTCCGCGATGTGCCAAAGCAAAAACCGGTGAGGGGCCAAGTGCTTGTGCGCGTTGCCACATGCGCGGTTTGCCGGACTGATCTCCACGTGGTCGATGGCGAATTACCGGATCCGAAACTGCCGCTGATTCCCGGGCACCAAATCGTCGGGCGCATCGAGGAGATCGCGGACGATGTTGAGGGATTGTCCATAGGTGACCGCGTAGGTATTCCATGGCTGGGCTGGACGGATGGGGAGTGCGCTTATTGTCGATCGAACCGGGAGAATCTTTGCGATCGCGCGCGATTTACCGGCTACACGATCGACGGCGGCTACGCTGAATTCACGGTTGCCGATTCACGATTCTGTTTTCGCCTGTCCGGTCAATACAATGACGTCGATATTGCGCCGTTGCTTTGCGCGGGATTGATTGGTTATCGATCGTTGTGCAAAACTGGCGATGCGCACCGTCTTGGCATTTACGGCTTCGGTAATGCAGCGCATTTGATCGCGCAGGTAGCGCTCTATCAGGGCCGCCAATTTTTCGCGTTTACCCGCCCGGGCGACGAGGCAACACAGCAGGCAGCGAGAAAGTTGGGTGCGAAGTGGGCTGGCGGTTCCGATGAAATTCCACCGGAAAACCTCGATGCCGCTATCGTGTTCGCGTCCGTCGGGCCGCTCGTGCCTGTTGCGCTGCGCGCCCTCGCCAAGGGCGGTATTGTGGTTTGCGGCGGGATTCACATGAGCGATATCCCGTCGTTTCCCTATGCCGATCTTTGGGGCGAACGCGCGATCACTTCGGTAGCAAACCTGACGCGCCATGATGGCGAAGAATTTCTCGAGATCGCGCCGCGCGTTCCGGTAAAAACAAAAACGGAAACGTTTGCGCTCGAAGAGGCGAATGCCGCGCTGGAAAAATTCCGCGCCGGTGAACTCGCCGCCACTGCCGTGCTCCGAATCTCCGAAAGTTAGCGCGTCAGCGGGATGCGGATGGCACTGGGAGCCGTCCGTATTACTTCCTGTAGCGCCAATTGCTCGGCCCGGGAAAAAGGCCGCCACGCGGTCGCGCGGTCGCTCTTGCGCCGTAGTAAGGATAATGAATACGTCCAGATCGCTTCCCGGGGCATAGGTGTCGTTCGCGAAGGATCCGAAGACGATGATTTCCTCTACAGCGAGATTCGTGGCAAGGAGCCTGGCCGCATACTCGTTTATGCAACGGCGCACTTGTTCCACATCGACGGATTTAATCTCGACAGGCTGTGACATCGTCGTGAGCGGCGCGCCGGGCGGTCGCGCCCTACTGCATATCAACTGATTTGATTTCGACAGAATGCAAGAATCGCCTCCGCGTGCGCGATAGCTTCGTCTGCGTCTCTTCGCGAGTAAAAATCTACTGGCGCGCCTCGCTCGAATCCGTTTGGGTATCGCGTTGGAATATAATGCCTGTCGAGTACTCGCGCTCTATCCATCAAATCGGCGTCCGGTTTTGCTTGTTCCGGCAATGCATTTAGCAGCGCAATCAAAACATGCCCCCATGCTTCCTTATGCAGGTGCTGAAATAGCGCTTTAACCGCTTTCTCGGCTGCTTGTTGGCAGGCAAAAGCGGACCATTCATAATGACCGGCATCGCGGGCGCTGCGAGCGAGGCGCAAATCCGCTTCAGCTTGTTTGAACCAATCCTGCGTGCGCTCAGCCATAGATGCGTAACACGCTATCGCCTTCGACAAATTCATCAAGCAGCCGCCACGAACCGGAATATTCGCGCTGCAAGAAGCGAATGCTTCACCCCGCCTGGGCCCGCGCGCGAGCGCTGAACGGTTTAATGAAATTGCCCGGCAACCGTTTCTCGTCATCCGGCGCTGCGCCAGCGGCATTGGCAAGTGCTTCTTCCTCCGCGGAGAGGAATGGTTTGAAGCGATTCTTATCGATCGCTTTCATGAAGGCTTCATGAGGTGAAACAATGCCTTTTTCGAGCAATGCCCAAATTGCGTCGTCCATGAATTGCATACCCTGAGCCTTTCCGGAAACGATCACATCCTGAAGCTTTTGCGTCGCTCCTTCGCGAATGATGGCGGCAACGGCGGCATTCGAGATCAGAATTTCGTTTACCGCGATGCGGCCGGGGCGGTCCATTCTTTTTAAGAGCAATTGTGCGACGACGCCGCGAAGCGAGTTCGCGAGCATGGCGCGCGCCTGCGATTGCCGGTCAGCTGGGAAGACGTCCACCATACGATCAACCGTCTTTCGAGCGTTGTTTGTGTGCAGTGTGCCGAAGACGAGAAGACCGGTCTCGGCCGCAGTTAGCGCAAGAGAGACCGTTTCGAGATCGCGCATTTCCCCCACCAGCACGATATCGGTGTCTTCGCGCAGTGCCGCCTTGAGGCCAGCGGCAAACGAACTCGAATTCCCAGGCACTTCTCGCTGCGTGATCGTGCTTCGCTTATTATCGTGCACGAATTCGATTGGTTCTTCGATTGTCACGACGTGCTTGGAAAAGTTTTGATTGATATAATCGACGAGCGCGGCCTGCGTCGTCGTTTTCCCCGAACCGGTTGGGCCGGTAACAAGGACAAGGCCGCCGCGAAGGTGGGCAAATTCTTTCACAACGACAGGGATCCCCAATTCCTCGATCGTTGCAATCTTGACGGGAATCAGACGAAATGCTGCGCCGTAACCATTCGACTGCTTGAAATAATTGCTGCGAAATCGAGACGCCGCGTCCATCTCGTAAGCGAAATCGAGATCGCCGCGTCGTTCGAAAATCTCCCAGTTGTGCGGGCCACAAACTTCCCTCATCATCTTCACGGCTTCCTCGCGTTTCACCGGCTCAGCGCGGATGGGCATGATATCTCCATGCATGCGCATTTTTGGGGGCTCTCCTTCGCCGATGTGCAGATCCGATCCGCCGTGCTTGACAATCACACTTAGAAATCGATCGAGATAAGCCATGACTTAAATAACGAAATCCGAATGGCCAATGACGAAGGAACAACGAAATGCGAATGACAAGATCCGCGCGACCACTCGTGTTCGGGTTTCGTCATTCGTTATTGACTCGTCATTCGTCATTCGAGCTTCGTCATTTTCCCAGATGCTTGCGCATCATCTGTTTCTGATCGGCGCGCGCGTAGGCTTCATCCCCGCTGATCAGGCCGCGGTCATAAAGATCGATCAGCGCATCATCCATCAAACGCATGCCTTGTTTTTTACCGGTCTGAATAATGCCCGGCAACATGTATGTTTTTGCTTCGCGAATGACGTTGGCCACAGCCGGCGTATTCGTGAGAATTTCCAGCGCCAGCACGCGACCAGTGCCATCCTTTTTTGGTATCAACTGGTGGCTAATGACTCCGCGCAATGATTCGCTCACCATTACCCGGACTTGTTCTTGCTGATCTGACGGAAATACATCAAGTAATCGATCCAGGGTGCGCGAAGCATTGCTGGTGTGCAGTGTCGCCAAAACAAGATGCCCGGTCTCGGAGGCGGTGATGGCGAGCGAAATCGTTTCCAGGTCGCGCATTTCGCCAACCATAATCACATCCGGATCTTCCCGGAGCGAAGCGCGCAGTGCCGTAGCGAAAGACTCTGTGTGCGTGAAAACCTCGCGTTGCGATACGTGGCAGTTTTTCGACTCGATGATGTACTCTATCGGGTCCTCCAACGTAATGATGTGATCGCGTCGCTCCATATTTATCTGCTGGATCATCGCCGCGAGCGTTGTCGATTTACCGGTACCGACTGAACCTGTCGCCAAAATCAGGCCGTTTTGATAACGAGTAAGTAATTTGAGATGCTCCGGCAATCCGAGCTCGTCCATCGTCCGCACGTTTGTGTTAATCACGCGGAAAACAATCTCGATCCCGAGTCGTTGCCGGACCACGCTGGTGCGATAGCGGGCGAACTCGTTTGCATAGGCGAAATCGGAATCTCCGCGCGTGTTCAGTTCCGTCTTGTACACGTCAGGAACAAAACTTTCAGCCAGCGCCGCGGTTTGCTCGCCGGTTAGTGGCGGCGCGTCGGGCCAGATCGGTTCCAAGGCTCCATGCAAGCGCCAGATGGGTTGAGCGTTCACAGCCAGATGGACATCGGACGCGCCGGCTTTTTGCCCGATCTCGAGATATTCATCGACGTGTCCCAACGGATGCGATTTGACTGGAATGTCCGGGGTCTTTGCGATCATGGCGCGCTCTCGATGATTATGCGACGCGGAGGCCGGACGTAAATCCTAAAACAAGCTCACTGCCTTTTTGATCGGCGAGATTCCCCTGCAATACCGATCAGCCGATTTCTGACAAACTCGACAATAACCGGCCGAACCAGGCCCGCCGCGATTTTCAGCGCACCCAAGGCAAATCCAGTTTCAAGAAGCTTCTTATTGGATTTGCGGCCACTCTTTGCATCGATGTAAATCTTCTTCTTTCGGAGGGGCAGGAGGACTACGAGGGCGCCAACGGCCGCCGCCGCCGTAATCCAGGAACCTGTTTGTTCTCGAAACGATCGCCGAATCTTCCTCGAAAAATCCAATTCATAATGCAAGCCGCGCAAGTCGCGCGACACACGTTCACGTGAACTGGCGATTTCTGCTCCTAGCTCGTCGGTCGATTTGTCGTGTCCAGATTTTTCAGCCATTCGCGATCTTTCTTTAATTCAGCCAGTGTCGCGCGAAAAACCGGTTTGGTTATTCGGCTACGCGCGACAAGAAGCAGCACTAATGCAATAAGAAAATGCACTCCAGCGGCGGCTAGCGCAGTCCATAGCCACGAAATCCGAGCGAGATGGGCCAAGCCAACAATGGTGCTGGAGATAAGAAAAACATATCCAAGCACGCAGAGGAAGAGAGCCAGAATCAGGCAGGCCGCGAGGACGAGCAGCTGCACCAGCGCCGCTTTCGATTCCTGAGCGAGAAGGACAAACCGGCTTTCAAAAAATTCCGCAAGCGCGCTTGCCAGCGCCAACAAATTTGCCAGCAAACCGGCATGCCCCGCCGGATTGCGGGACCGAGTAGGTTCGCTGATCATTCGACCGCAGCGCGATCAACGCCGGAAGATCAGGCCCAGAACGAACCCGATTCCGAGGGCGGTAAAGACCGCCTTGGTCGGGTTTTCGCGCACGTATTGCTCGGCATCTTCTTGAAATGTGCGGGCACGCGCGGTCGCATCGCCCCATGCTTGTTCTGCCTTGCCACGCGCATCGTCCCAGGCTTGCTCCGCTTTGCCGCGGTATTCTCCCGCAATGGCGCCCGCCGCGGACTTCACATCCTCCGCTGCTTTGCGGGCATGCGTTTTGCTGCTCTCCAACTTGTCTTGCGCGTCTGTCATACCAGACCCTTCTTGTTTTGATTTATTCTCTTCAGGCATTGCTAATCTCCTTTTAATTTCCGCCCCAAGTATCCGCGCGCTTCTGGGTTTCAGCAAACGCGCGGGCGTATAAATTGCGCCTTTACAGGGAAACGCAATTCGTGAGCTGGTCGCGCGTATAACTCTCGTTACGCAAAGGTGCTACCCCCCCCCGACGAGCTTTTAACGTCACTGTTCGCGGAAAATGATTCGCCCTTTTGTTAGATCGTAAGGCGAAAGCTCCAATGAAACTCGGTCACCCGGAACGATTCGAATAAAATGCTTGCGCATTTTGCCCGAGATATGGGCAAGGACATTCCGCTGGCCCGGAAGATCGACACGAAGCATCGTGCCCGGCAACACCTGCGTCACGGTGCCTTCTGTAACGATCTGTCCTTCTTTCGGCATTGCGCCGAATATATTCGTGATCGCGCGTCTCTCAAGGGTGGCGCACTTGGTCCAGCGATACGGTCGGCAGATATTCGCCTAGTTCCCGACGTTTCCACCATGCGCCAGTTTGTCGGCGTTCCTCAGCGGTCGTGAAACGGTAACGATAAAAACTTGCGCGAATGTAACGCGGTGGCTGATCTGGAAACGGATTGTGCGCAAGTAAGCGGCTCACATCCGGTGACCCTTGCAGGAGCCTGACTACCAATCCGCCAAACCACGGATTTTGCTGCGCAGCTCCCAAGGCGGCGAACCACATTTGCCAATCGAGCCGCGGCTGGTGTGGGGCGCACCAGCCCGGCGCGCGTTGCACGTCTCCTGGTTTCCATTTGAATTCGTACGGCAGCCAATCAATGCCGTCAGCGCTGCCTTCGATTACGATCTCGCCACGGTCCTTTGTCATTACACGAAAAAGTCCATAACCGTTCACGGTACGGAACGGCTCGACATGCTCGAAGATAAAAGAGAGCGCGCGTGGCCATGGCGCACCTGGTTTAAACGCAGTGAATATGAGCCAGGCATTGATTGGGAAGGTGACAACAATCACCGCGATAGCCGATAAGATCGATAACCGCTGTGGTAGGGCGCGACCGCCGGGCGCGCCGAATCGAGCTCGTCCGTCCAGACGAAGCGCAGCGTCATCAATCAACAATAAACACAATGCGATCGTGAGGAGATTGAAAAAGCAATAATTGCCAGTCACAGCAATCGCGATTTGAAGAAAAATCATCAATCCGGCAGCAATGAACCGTGGCCGGCGCGGCGCCCAGATAAAAAACGGCGCGATGATTTCCACCGCGAGACAAAATGCGACCGAGAAATGTTTGAACCACTCCGGGCTTTTGTCGGCCCACCACCCGAACACGGTTGGCAGCGGTTGCGACCAGTAATGATAATCGAGAGCCGTGAGCGCGCTCCAATGAAATGAGTGATTGAGCCAACCCCAGGAATCATCACCGCTGGTCAGCTTCACCACACCGGACATCACCATCAACTTGAAAAGCAGGAAGTTGAGCAAAAACAGCGCTGCACGCGAGACTGGCGGTTCTCGTCCGCGCTTTGGCCAAATTTGCCACGGCGCGAGAAAGATCGCCAAAAAACCTATTTCCAGCAGCAGAATGTCCCATTGAAAGCTCAGAAAGGTTTGTCCGGCGATCGTAAGCGACAGATAAAAAACAAACAACGCAACGAGCGAAACGGCTGGCACGATTCCTAAAATCAAAAGCAACGAAAAGACAACACCGCCGCCGCAAAGGAAATGAAGAAACGCGTTGCTCGAATCGAACCAGCAAAGCGTCGGCAAAAGAGAGTAAGCGTCCCGCCCGAGTTGTTCGTGAACCGCCGGCAGAAATTGATTTATCGGCGAGATTCCGTCGCTTCCAATCAGCCCGTCCACTTGCACCCAAAGCGAAACGAACGCGATGAGGTAAATGACGCCGAGCGCCCGAAGAAACCAGCAGCGCGCCCAAAAATATGTCGGTGGACGCACATCATTTCCCCAGAGCATTCGAGTGACAGTTGACGCGAGACCGCGGTGACGAGCGATAACCTTGTAAGCAGTCTCGGAAATCGTGGCGAGTCCGGGAATGTGATCATAGCTCCACGCCAGCCATCTTCTCGGAGATCGATACCGTAACGAGCGATAGATGGCTTCCGCAGCGAAAAAGGCTTTGCCATCTGGTTCGATGAAAGCGACGGCGCGTTTGAATTGTTCGATAGAAATGTCGGGAAACCTCGCGGCCGCGTCCTGATAAGTAGCGTAATCCACGTTGCCGGCGGTGATTTCGCGCCAGCGTTCGATCCAGCGTTTGCAAAAATGACATGCGCCATCCCAAATCATAAGCGGTTTGGGCGGCGGGTTCGAAACGCGGAGGTGTTCGCTTCGCTTCACAAACGGTTAATTCCAAATAGCTGTCATTCTGAGCGGAGCGAAGCGGAGTCGGAGAATCCCGCGATGTTGATGTTACGATAACCCAACGGCATCCCTCGACTTCGCTTGGGATGACAAGTTTTCAAGTTAGTGCGGAGACGTTAAACTCCGCCCAGACCGGTGCGTGATCGGAAGGCTCTTTCCCTTGTCGCATGTCGCGGTCGATTCCGGCTGCAACGCATTTCTTCGCCAGCGATTCGCTCGCCAGCACAGCATCGATGCGCAGGCCGCGATTTTTTTCAAACGCCCGCATCTGGTAATCCCACCAACTAAAAAGTTCGCCTTCCTTGTGATGGATTCGCAGCGTGTCGCGCAGCCCGATTTTGCATAATTCCTGAAACGCGGCGCGTTCGCTATCTGAGCACATTATGGCCCCACGCCACAGGTCCGGCTCGTAAACATCGATATCTTCCGGGGCGACATTGAAATCGCCGCAAACGACGACATCGGCAGACTTTTCGTTCGCGATGCAATCTCGGAGGCGTTGATACCAATGCAGTTTATATTCGTACGCCGGTGAGCCGATGGTCTGTCCATTGGGTGCGTAAATCGAGAACACGCGCACGTGGTGAATGGTGGCTGCGATCACTCGCGCCTGCGGATCGACCACTTCATCGCAAAGCGACGGGCGCACATCGCGTGGTTCATCTTTCGAGAGGATGGCCACTCCATTGTATGATTTCTCTCCGTGATAAGCCGAGTGATAACCGACGGCTTGCAAACCGAGCACGGGAAACTGGTCATCTGTGCATTTCGTCTCCTGCAAACAGACGACGTCTGGCTTTGTCGCATCCAGCCAGGCAAACAAGCGACCCTGTCGCTTGCGCAGCGAGTTGATGTTCCACGACACGATTCTCATCGCAAAGGACTTGTCACTTCGACCTGACGACCACGATAATCGTGCGGTTACTCTTCGATCAATAGTACTGATTCGCTTGCTCGCTGCGACCCATGCTAGTGTTCCCAACGAGTAGAATGGAAACCACTAGATAGCAGATGATAGCTCACCAGTTTTTGGATTGACAGCTTACCGGCGGTTAGACACGATCAAGTCGCTCCAATTTATGCGGCTCTTCCTGCGACCGAGGTCTATATATGAGCGAGAACGAAAATAATTCTTCCGTCGCCCCGGATTCCGAAAAGACGGTCGAAGGATTCTACGATCACTTCTCGCAGGCATTCGTTAGCGCGGGAGATTTCAAATTTGAAGACGCGCAGTTTCACCTGGATCGGATGAAGACTCTGGCTTCGCACTTAACCGAGCCAGAGCGACCGCTTGCCACTGATTTTCTAACGCTGGCAGGCGAGTACATCATGGGAAATCAAGGGCTCAGCATTGCCAAGACATCGGAAGATCGACAAGCAGCACTTGCACACTTGAGCAAGGCTAAGAATACCCTGCGGAACCTGCGAGCAAGCAAGGCTTTCGAAAATAACGCGGGTTTTATGCAGATGGCTTTGGGGTTGGACAGTCAAGTTCTTGGGGTGCAGACGCAGCTCGCGCAAGATCGAGGAGATTTTGATGAAGTCGCGCGATTGAAGGCACAAATAGAATCGGGACTCGACGAGATGATAAAATCGACCGCTCCCGAGGATCCTGTGCATTCGTTTCTTCGCGGCGTTAAATCGATGCAGGAAGCGATGCCAAAATTTGCGGCGAGCATTCAGGCGGCCGGCGAAATGAATCTCGATCTAGCTCAACAATATATGCGTGACGCCTCGAAATCGTTCGCCACGATGAAAAGTTGCTTTACTGGAGGCGGAGCTGATGCCGTAATGGCGCAAGTCTCAAGCCGATTCGGCAACGGCTTTGGATCAATCGCCGAAGCCCTTGAGTTGTACGTACATGCTCTGCGCTCCGCGATCATCGGCGATGTTAGCAAGACAGATGTAGAAGCGCTGGCCGAAGCCGAACGTAAGGCGCTGGACGGCGCGATGGAGATCACGAAAGCAACCAGTGCGGCACCCGGAGTCTTCGGAAAGGTCGATATGCAGCCGTATGCAAAAATGTTAGCTATGCTGATCCGCAATCTCCGGGCGCTGACTGAGCGCAGTCTTTCGCCGAAGGAAATTTCGCGCTCTGCGTCACCGCGTGCTCTCATTTATTTTTTAGGAGCGTTCGTCGTGCTTCTACTAGCTTTACCGATGAGTGGACTCGTGCAGAAGATAGATTTTACCGGAGTGATTTTCTTACTCGTAATCTCGGCAATCATAAGCCTGATCAGCGCATTCGGGTTCGAATCCTTGCGTTTCGTGCCGTGGTTCGATACGCTCGCGCGCTTCGTTCCTGGTGTACGTAAAGCAGAAAAATCAGAGGCAAAGGCCTAGCGTCGGCTCTATAAAATTGGCCGAGGACAGTGAACGCTCTGATATTTACAAATCATAATTCGGTTTCCACTCCCGGCGCGGGCACAATTACCGCTGAGCGCGGAAGCTCGGCCGACAACATCGCGCGCATCCACTCCACTGCCGATGGGTCACCATGCACGAGGACAATTTTTCGAGGCGAAAGTTTTTTGGCGTACTCGATCAACGACTCGCGCGTCGCGTGTGCGCTGAACTGAAACTGCTCGATGTCGCAGCGTACGCGTTGGGTCGGCCCGTCGGGATCGAGCACCACATCTCCGCCCGGCGTTGCGTCTCGAAGGAGACCGGCAGGAGATTCGGGATCGGCGTAACCAACGAAAAAGACCGAGTGCTGCGGATTTTCAATAAGTCGGCGCGCGAAAATATTGGAGAGAGTGTTTGGGATCATCATGCCGCTGGACAGCGCGTAGATTCGTCCCGCGCGCGCTGGCGCGTCTTGAATAGTTTGTCCATTCAAGACAAACGGCGCCGTTTCTTCCATTAGACGCAAACGCGCCAGCTGCCGCCGGGTCATATGAGCGCGGCGGTCGTAGATGTCGGTCATCTTGGAGCTAAGGCCGCCGATGTAAATTGGAAACTTGGGCAGGAGCCGTTCACGGCGGAATTTATAAAACATCGCCAGCGCTTCCTGCGTTTTGCCGAGCGCGAAGACTGGAATGAGCACGCATCCGCCGCGCTTGAACGCGCCATCGATTGCTTCCGCCAACCGGCGCTCTTCACTCGCGCGTGTCCAACCCGCAGGTTTCGCGTGATCGCCTCTCGTGCATTCCATGATCAGGATATCGATCTTCTCCTCCGGAAAAATCGCCGCTTCCATAATTGTTTGATCGTCGAAATTAGCGTCGCCCGTGTAAAAGATCGTACGGCCATCGCCGCGCAGTAGAATTCCGGCGGAACCGAGGACGTGTCCTGCGTCAAAGAACTCGAACGTCAGCCCCGAAAGCGCTCGGGGTTGAGATGCCCGTTCGCCAGCGATCGAGATGGGTTGATGCCCCGGACACCAACGCCAGCGCTCGCAGGTGCGATCGATTTCACGATGCGTGAAGAGTGGATACAATCTTTCGCCGATCTCCTCGCGTTGTCGCGTCATCACATTGGCGGAGTTGTGCAAGAGCGCATTGCCGATCTCGGCTGTGGCTTCCGTCATGAAAACACGTGCGCTTGGAGAGCGTCGCATTAGCACCGGCAATGTGCCGATGTGATCCTGATGCGCGTGCGAGATCACGATCGCGTCGATCTCTTGGTTGGCGATCGCTTTGAAATTCGGCAGCGCTTCCTCGCCGGTATTCTTCGGATGCATCCCGCAATCGAGCACGATGCGCTGGCCGCCAATCTCAAGATAATACGAATTCGCGCCGATCTCGGTCCGCCGCGTGAGGTTAATGAATTTCACGTACCTTTCTCCGCGCTGGACTTTGAACTTTTCTCACGTGCATGCAATCATGTTGAAATCTGAACGGGCAGTCTCGCTTGCGGTCTAAATCCACGTGCCATGAAGGAAGAGCCGCAGCGCGAGGAGAATCAAGACCACCGCCTCGAGCAGGATATTTGTATCCACATTTTTACCGTTTCTTCCGCGATGGTTGGCGTTTGTTTGACTGTGATAGGCCTCATTCGCGTCGTCATCACACTCGGAAGCGCCGACACGATCGCGGACGATTGCCTCGCAATTAACGCCTTATTGTTTCTCATCTCCGGTCTCCTTTCTTACTGGGCGCTTCGCTCGCGTGGATGCAAACGGATGCACCGGCTTGAACGACTCGCCGATGGCATATTTATTTTCGCCATGATCGGGATGGTCGTGGTTTGTACACTGCTGGCTTACACGCTTACTGTTCCCAACCGGTGAGGCCTGGATTACAGGAGCTCTTCAAAAATCCGCATCCAATTGTCGCGCAGAATTTTCTCCAGCTGCTCGTCGCTGAAGCCGCGCTCGATCAATCGGCGCGTTAGATTTCGGGTATGCGAGTGATTGGTGAGGTTAGGAATAAAGTGTGGAGTAGTAAATTTTGCGGCGAGCTCCTTTTTCGCTGACTCCGGCCACTGGCGATAGATGAACTCAAAGAAATCGAAACCGATCCCAACCCCATCGAAACCGATCAGATCAGCGACATGCTCGATGTGATCAATGTAGCGATCGAGGGTACTCTCTTCCCTGTTCGGGCTTACGAGGACGGAATTAATCCCAATGACCCCGTGCCGTTCGCCGATCATTCTGATTTGGTCATCGCTGATATTGCGTTCGATATCGTAATGTTTTCGCGCGTTCGTATGGGAAACGATCGGCGGCTTGGCCGTTATCGCCAATATGTCTTTGAACCCGGCGGGATTAATGTGCGCGAGGTCGACAATTACACCGAGAGCTTCACATTGCTGGACCACATCCCGCCCGAACGCGGTCAAACCGTCACGCGAAGAGCCGCTCGCCGCGAAAATGCCGCCCGCTCCCGCCGCATTGCGCCGAGCATGGGTGAGTCCGATGACGCGCACGCCAAGCTCGTAAAAAACTCGCAACAATTCCAAATCGGTGCCGAGTGGTTCCACGCCTTCCATCGTAATGAGCAGCGCAATTTTATAAGCCTTGCGCGCAGCCAGGATCTCCTGGTAGCTCTTGCAGATCGCGAACCGCTCGCACTCCTTCACTTCCGCGTAAATTCGTGAGATCTGATCCAGAGCGACGCGCAAACTCATTTCCGGCATATAGCGATCCTCAATATAAATTGCCGCGCCGAGCACGCCGATATCGCCCGCTTCTAGTTCCGGCAGAAAATCTGTCGCCAGCACGCCAGAACGGTTCCGTTTTTCGTACAAGTCCATTGGCATGTCAAAATGAAGATCGACAATTCCATCTGCGTCCAGCTCGTCGATTCGCTGTTCCATGAAGTTTTCCGGAGCGCTCATAATTTTTTGGAACCGCGGATTACACGGATGTCACGGATAGAAGCACCTTGGTCGTAATTGTCTATGAGGTGTCGCAGGATAGCGACGGTCAGCCCGCGGAGTGTTTCTGCATGATCTCAATTACCTCTTTTAACGGTTTGAGACTGACGCTGCTTTCCCCTGTAAACGGATGATCAAGAATATAAATCAAGACTAAGATTAATGTTATGGTTACCGTCAGCGCGGCTGTCATGAGGTACTGCGCCCTGATGTTCTTGACACCCAGGAAGTAGGTATATGAGACGGTGATCAGTCCACCGATCAGCAACACCACCCAGATAACTGAGGGAATCGTGTTATTACCGGCAAATATCCGTAGCCTGCGGTACTCTGCCAGTTTATTCATGCCTCTTAATGATTCGCCGTAGAGCTCTCGGTTGGGGACCGATTTCTCGTCCATCTGATAGAACTCTGTTATGAGTGTCGCCATTGCCCGGTTGGAATGGAGACTTATGTCGCCCTGTGACATTCTTTTCAGTTCATCGTTATAAACCGAAGCGACATAATCCATCAATGCTTGCTGTATCATTTTACGTGCCGGATCGGGGTACGCTTCCGTAATGTGAAAAATGTCGTCGGCCTCGTTGGCCTCCATTTGCAGGTTTTTTGTGGCGTCGTCGTATCCGCTCCATGTAACAAATACGACAAAGGCAACAACCACTCCGTAAAGCAGCCCGAACGCATTGAAGATTATAGCGGCTACTTCGTGGTTCTCCTTTAACACTTCTGCCGGATATTTCTTTCGTACATAACGGAGTCCGGCCAATGCGACTGCAGTGGTCACAGCGGAGACGATCAAAAATGAAATAGCTGGCGGCAGATTAAGCAGGAATCGCATAAACCATTAGTTTCTTCAGAGGTCCTTCGACAGTGCACGTCCGAATCGCCTCCCTGCAAACGCCCGAAAGACACGCAGCTGGCCGATCTCGTACTTGCCTTCGACCAACGCGCTCACATCGGTGAGTTTTCCATCACTTACGTGCCGGAATGCAGCCGCGATTTCCTTTTCCTGTGCAGGGGTGAAAAATCGATTCCGCGACTGCGGCCCGATCTTGCCGCGCTCGATCGCAGCTAGCAGATGCCCGTAAATCGTGCTGCGTACAAAGCCGCGCGCACGTGCGATTTCATCCACCGATTCGCCTTTACCAAAACGCCGCAATGTTTCGGCCTGGCTGTCGTTCAAGCTGGGACGGTGACTCGATAACGGAACATCGACATCGCCGGAAAATGTCCGGCGCGAGTTGTTTGCCAGATAATCTTTTATTTCGCTGAGGAACGTCTCGGCAAAATCTTTCAATTTTTGTTCGCCGACCCCCGGAACTTGCCGGAACTCGGTCGATGTGGTCGGGTACGCGCGGGCCATTTCCCGCAGCGAAACATCTGAGAAGATCACGTATGGTGGGACATTGCGATCGTCGGCGAGTTTACGGCGCAGGATTCGCAGGCGTCCGAACAACAGCTCGTCGCATTCAATCGCTCCGGCGTGTGCTTTCCTGGTGTTATCAGCAATGTCGATCTGCTTCGTCAGCGTGATTGGTGTTCGCTGGCGCAAAGCATCCAGTCCCGCTTGGGTAAGCGTCAACGTAGCGAACTTGCCGGGCGCGCATTCAATCAGTCCGAGGCGCAAAAGCTCGCGCCCGATTGCCTGCCAGGCATTGCGTTTCAAGTCCCGGCCAATCCCGTAGGTCGATAATTCGTCGTGATGCCGTTGCCGGATCGCTTGCGTGTCCGCGCCCGTGAGAATCTCAATGATATGATTTAACCCGAATCCGAATCCACTTTTGGTATGGACGCGATGAACACAGGAAAGAAATTTCTGTGCCGGGATGGTTCCATCGAAAGTTTCGCGCGGCTGCAAACAATTATCACAGCCATCGCAGGATTGCGGCGAAAACTGTTCGCCGAAATATCGGAGCAGCGTCGCGCGCCTGCACTCACGTGTCTCGGCGTAGTGCACCATCTGCCGGAGTTGCTCTCGCGCGATCCGCGCTTCGCTCTCACTTTTTTCATCAATGAAATGCAACTGCTTGGCGACATCGCTCGGGCTGAAAAGCAATACGCATTCGCTGGGCAGCCCGTCGCGTCCGGCGCGTCCCGTTTCCTGATAATAGCTCTCCAGATTCTTTGGCAGATCGTAATGCACGACAAAACGGACATTCGGTTTGTTGATGCCCATGCCAAACGCGATCGTCGCAGCAATGACGCGTGCATCATCGCGAAGAAAAAGTTCCTGATTCTGGGTCCGTTCTCTAGTCGTCAGCCCCGCGTGATATGGCTTCGCGCTGATCCCATCTTCGCTCAACCGAACCGCCAGCGAATCTGCGCCTTTTCGGCTTGCGCAATAAACAATGCCGCTCTCGTTTTCCCGGCTGTGAATGAATGCGAGCAGCTGCTCGTAGGATGCCGATTTGGGCACGACGCGATAACTGAGATTGGGCCGGTTAAAACTGGCGACGTAACAGCGCGGTTCCCGCAGCTTCAGTTGCTTGAGGATGTCGGCACGCACACGCTCGGTGGCCGTTGCTGTGAGCGCCATCACTGGCACGTCGGGCAAATGCGTTCGCAGTGTTTTGAGTTCGCGATATTCCGGGCGGAAATCGTGACCCCACTCGCTGATGCAATGCGCCTCGTCAATCGCAATCTGCGCGATGTTCCAGTTCAGCGCGCGCTCCAAAAACGCATCGAGCATCAATCGCTCCGGTGCCACATAAAGCATCCGGTACTCGCCGCGATGAAGTCCGCGCAATCGCGCCACCGCTTCCTGTCGATCCAGCGCCGAATTCAAGAACGTCGCTGCAATTCCGCTGGTTTCCAGCGCGTCGACCTGATCTTTCATGAGCGAAATGAGCGGCGACACCACAATCGTCAGCCCATCGCGCATCAAGGCCGGCAATTGAAAACAGAGCGACTTCCCGCCGCCCGTCGGCATCAGCGCAAACACATCGCGTCCAGCTAGTGAGTCGTTGATTATCTGTTCCTGCAACGGCCGAAACGCCGAATAGCCGAAATGCTTCTTTAGAGCGCCCTGCAAATCCATTCTGCTGTTTTGGCCGTAGAATCCGCGCGCAATCAAGCGCGCCTTCGACATTGTGACAGTTTCGGCTTGATGCGCGCTCATGGGACAAACTTAAATGAGAATGCCTTGAGAACGCACGCGAGAATTTCTCGGTGCGTCAGCTGGTTCAACGCTCTCTGATTAAACCCTATGAATGGAAAAATTGCCACGATTCTTACAGTTTCAGTCCTCGTTCTGCCAACGTTGCACGCACAGGATGCGAAGTTCGTGGCCGATAATTTGAAATACAGCCGCGACTTCTATTCCAAAGTCCATTTCGTGGCGATCGCGAAATTGCCAGTCCCGTTCAAGTACGACCGCTATCCGTCCGGAGGACCGGAACGGATTCAGTGTGATGAGGGCACTTATACACGCCAACACGGAAAGCCTTGGATGCATTCAAATGACAAAATGCGCACAGGTTTGCCCATCGATTACCCCGAGCGCAACCGATACGTAATGACTTTTGCGCTAAGAACAGATTGGGGCAGCACGGGTGAAGCCGTCGACAAGGAAACAAGTCGAAAATTGGATGACTGGATCAAACTGGTCGAGGCGGCACTAAACGTTACGCCGGCGAATGCAAAGCTGCCGAACAAATCTGAAATGCCTGATGGCCGAGCCCAATGGGTCTTTGAAGCACCGTCGGAAGTTCCCAATGGCCCTCCAACGCGTTTAATTTTCAGAAAGCCGACAAACGATAAAAACAAGAACGTGCTTTTGCATGAATTTTCAGGGTCATTCCGATTGGAAGGAGACAAGGTGGTCACAGCCGGCGCGGCCAACCCGGCGACGTTCGGGTTCGGTTACAGGATGAGTGCCCAGCAAGGTTACGAAGTATCAGAATTCGTCTGGGAGGAAATGCAAAAAGCTTGGGAGGAAAAGGGGGCGAGCACGGCGAAGGAATCGCCCTCGCCGCCAGCGGCCTCGACGCAAAGCAGTCCGCATGAACCGGCGGCAGCCGCAACAGTCAGTCTGCTTGACGGCAAGCTCGAGGTCGATATTCCGGCTGATTTTTCGCGCGATCCTGAGGATCCTAAAGATCCAAAAACATTAGCAAAGTTCTCAGGCCCGGATAGCGCGTGGGGCGCAGTCTTACGCGGGACTCACGGACTCACACCGGAACAGCTAAACGGCTATTTGCAAAAGCGCGTGCAGGAATACTCGAAAGGCTTCAACTGGCTTCCGAAGGATTCTCACCTTCAATGGGTGAAGAAAGAGATCGTGACCATCGATGGTCACGAATGGGCCGACTGGCGCTACGTTCCGATGCTAAGAGGGAAGAAGGACTACTCGCATAATCCAGTTTATACGCGATTCCTAACGACTTCTTACAAAGGCCAGCTGTTAGAGATCACGTTTACCTCGAACCTGAACACTGAACCCAAGTTAAAAGAGGAGATCGACCGCATCATGGACTCGATTCACCTCGAAGAGTGAAAGGTTTTTCGCAAATCACCGTCCTAGTCGAACGCTCCGGGTCGCGCACAAGGCTACGACCCGACAGGCCGACCGGCGCCGCGTCTATTCGCGCCAGCCGCGCCGGAGCTTCGCGAAGGCGGGTGATTCGCGCCCGGACTTGGCTAGCCGGAATTTTGATTCTGTTGTTATTTCCGAACGCTTTTGCGCAGACGGACTTTTCGGCGTTCTGGAAGAAATTTCGATCCGCAGTCATCGCTGGCGATAAAGCGACAGTCGCCGAGATGACCAAATTCCCGCTGTCGATGCCCACCTTTCAAAAGGCCATAAGCAATAGAGCGGATTTTTTGCGCCGGTATAATGAAATTTTTAAAGGCGAGGCCAATGCGGCGCAGTGCTTTGCGAAGACTGAACCCCGAAAAGAATCCGTCGGACGGTATGAGATCTACTGCCTTTTCAAGGGAAGTCCAGACGACTGGGAAAACGCACCAATTCGCTTCGTGTTTGAATTGACCAAAAGCGGCTGGAAATTTGCCGGCCTCGACAATGTGAATGAATGACGCCGATTAGTCCGCCTGATGCGGCTTCGGTGGCGACCGAATTCCTCACATCGGTTCTACTCAGCAAAAAGAGGCTTCCATCTGAAGTGGAAACGGAATATTAAACCTGCAAACCGAAGCTCATGAGGTGAAACGACGCTTTGTTATTTGTATACTGCCGCTGCTCATTTGCACGACAGATTTCGGGCAGGAAAAGTATCGCGGCGGAATTGTTTACGGGCCAAAAGCTGCGTTTAACATCAGTGCGCCAGAAGGCTGGGTCCTGGACAACGAATCCGGCGCAGATCAGGGAATGCCGTGTGTTCTTTACCCGAAAGGTTCATCGTGGTCAGACGCGAAGACCGTGATGTACGCGAAAATTGCCAGCACGCAGTACGAAGACGTCGATAAATTCGTCGCTATCGCGATCAAGGACATGGAGAAGACGCACGGAAAACCGAAGGAGAAAGTCGCGTCCGGCAAAACCAAGGACGGCCACGCTTATTTTATTAACGAATACCCTGCGACGAAAACTTACTCGCAGTGGGAACGCGTGGGCTATGTCCAACTTCCACACGCGGTGGCTTATATCGTTCTTTCATCGCGCGATCATGCCAGTTACAAAAAAGATTCCGGCGCGCTGGAAGACGTGCTGAAAAATACTTTTATTTATCTCGAGCCGAAAAAAGACTCCGACAGTCGTTAAGTATCGAGCAAGAACTGGCTGTCACGCGCCGCAATCGGCCGAAAGTGGAGGGCAAGCGGCGTTAAATCGAACGTTTAACTGATTCAGATCGTTGCTGCGGCGCCTCGTTGTTACAGAAGTCGCACTGCGTTCAGAGCACTTGCACTTCTCTGTCATTCTGAGCGAAGCGAAGAATCGCAGATCATCTCTGATTCGGCAGCGAGCAAACAATTGCCCAGAGATGTTTCGCTTCGCTCAACATGACAGGGAGGGTAGCACTCATCCCCGCCGCTCTTTGATCGACAATAAGATCTCGGCGATTGCTTCGCCGCGTTGTTTTGCGCCCAGATTGCCTTTACCGTGGACGCGGACGCTCACGGCATCGGCTTCCATGTTGCGTTTTCCGATCACGAACATGGTGTGGACTTTCATTTGTTCAGCGCGCTGGATTTTGCCGTTGATTTTGTCGGAGCTGTCGTCGATTTCCGCGTATTCGGTACGCCGCGAATTGCCGGCAACGGGCCAAAGAATGATCTGGTCGCCTCTGCTACTCGGAGTCAACCTTCTCGATTAATCCTGCGAGAGGTTGTCCAGAAACGGAAGGCACTTCAGAAAGCCGCGTCAGTTTTAGATTGTATTTTGTCAGAATTTGTAAAACACGTTCTTGCGGAAGGCCAGTCTGGCGAGCGATCGCCGGGATTGTGCGCCAAGTGTACCTCGGACCATCTAAAGCCATAAACACCTTCCGCTCGTCAGGATCGGTAATGACTTCTTCCCAACTCATACAAAATAATGCCTCATGATGGCGGATTTCTCAAGCAATCGGACTTCACATTTGCGACGATGAGGTCTTCGATGGCATCGTTGAGAGCTGAAGGATCGAGCGGTGGATTCGCAAGCTCTTCCTTGCCAAAAAGCAGATTCTGAGGCTTTACCCAGAAGAAAACTACCGCAACGAAGACAATCGCTGCGAAAATTCCGATCATCCACAAGAAGCCCGCCCAAATATGGCCTTCTGACAGTTTCGAATTTGAAAGAACGATCGCTAACGTTGCTTCGATGATTAAAAGAGCAAGGCCGAGAAACGTCAGTGGAGTCGTAAGCGCCTGAAGAGTGCTCGGGCGAATGCCGTCAGTTTTTTCGCTGGGGGCCGTGCCACATAAAAAGACTATCTTTTTCGTTCTGTTATCGCGAGCAGAATCTCCGCAATTTCTTCGGCGCGCGGTTTGGGGCCAAGATTCCCCTTACCGCGGACGCGGATGCTGATCGCGTCGGCTTCCATGTCGCGCTTTCCGATCACGAACATGGTGTGAACTTTCAGTTGCTCGACGCGCTGAGCTTTGGGACCGTACCGCTTGGATAATGGGTCGGCATTCCCGGGAACTCTTTGCGAGCGAATGCGAGCAGCGCCGCTATCGCCTCTTTGTTTCGTTCCTTTGCTGCCTCAAAGGCGTGCGATACCCCTTGGTTCGCCTGCCTCAGTTTAAATTTTAGTCTAAGTGGGCCTGCCGCACGGATCTGCCCCGTGGCGTCGTTAAACTCGAGTACCTCAGTTGCCGGGTGCCTAAAGAATTCTTCGATCGATTCGTTACGGAATTCAGCTAATCTCTTAAACTGTTCGAAGCTTCCGTTTGCTACGTCGAGTTCGATAATGAGCTGCGGCCGACTTGAAGCCCCTAAGAACCCCAGTCCGGCGAAGTCTACGGTTTGCGTCGTGAAACCCAAAACGATCGTTTTCAGATTATCGAAGCGATTATCACCAGGATATTGCGCTTCGAACCAACTTATCGAGTTACCTTGCGCGAGCAGCGCCTACTGAGCACGCAGCAAAGCTTCGTGTCGACGTTCTTTCTTTTCGCGACGCCGACGGTAGCTCTCCAGCACGAAAGCGGCACCAGTACCGCAGAATGCACCAACGAGGGGTGAGATGAATTCAGTGCTACCGATAGATTTACTGACCGCGCGAAGGAGTGAGATAACAATCGATTCCGCGTTAGCCGCCCAATACGAAAAATCGACACCGAATGTTTCCATCGGCATCTACGCGGGGCGTCGCTCTTTGATCGACTGCAAGATTTCGGCGATGGCCTCACCGCGCGGCTTGACGCCGAGATTGCCTTTGCCGTGAACGCGAACGCTGACGGCGTCGGCTTCCATATCGCGCTTCCCGATCACGAACATGGTGTGCACTTTCATTTGCTCGGCCCGCTGGACCTTGCCGTTGATGTTGTCGCTACTCTTGTCGATCTCCGCGCGGACTTGATGAGCGCGCAATTCGTTCAGAATCGATCGCGCGTAGTCGATTAACTTGGGATCATCTCCGATGGTAAGGATGCGCACCTGTTCGGGCGACAACCAGAGCGGGAAATTGCCGGCGTAATGCTCGATCAAAAATCCGATGAAACGTTCGTGCGTGCCCAGCGGCGCGCGATGAATGCAGATCGGAATTTTCTCCGTATTGTCCTTGTCTTTGTAACGAAGATTGAAATTCCGCGGCTGAGCAAAATCGACCTGGTTGGTCGCAATTGAAAACTCGCGTCCGATTGCGCTCCACGCTTGCACGTCGATCTTCGGTCCGTAGAACGCCGCTTCATTTGACACCTCGACATAATTGATCCCGGAATTCTTCAGCACGTTTCTCGTCATTATTTCGGTTTGCTTCCAAAGCTCTGGTTCATCGACGAATTTTTGGCCAAGCTGTGATGGATCGTGCGTTGAGAAACGCATCAGATATTTCTCGATCCCGAAGAGCTTGAAATAGTTCAGATACATCTGGTTCACGGCGTTGAACTCCGCTTCGAACTGTTCCGGCGTGCAGTAGATGTGCGCGTCGTTCATTTGCATCGAGCGTACCCGCATGAGCCCGAACAACTCGCCGCTCTGCTCGTAGCGATAACACGTCCCGTACTCGGCTAGCCGCAACGGCAGATCGCGATAACTGCGAGGCAGTGCCGCAAAGAGCTTATGATGATGCGGACAGTTCATCGCCTTGAGGTAGTAATTCTCTTCCGCTCCAACCATTGTGCGTACGACGTCGAGTTTAAGACTCATTCTCGCCAACCGGTCAAAGTCAGCTTGTTGGGCTGGTGTCCAATTCGAGTAACGGGAATCGAACAGCCGCATGACTTCTGTTCCCTTTTCTCCGACGAGCTCGTTGCGGTCAGGAAACACGAGCTTCGTCGCGAGTTCCTCGAGGTTTCGTAATGACTCGGCGCTCTCGACTTGATCTTCGAGACGCTCCGACAGCCTCATGGGTGGAAACATCGACTCCGCGTAGTAAGGGAGGTGACCACTCTTTTTGTAGAGACTCTCGCGTGCGATGTGCGGAGTGCGAACCCGTTGATACCCGGCGGCGAACTCGGTTTCGCGCGCGAGTTTTTCCAATTCGTCAATAATCGCGCCACCGCGCGGCAACCACATGGGTAGACCGGGGCCGACGTCGTCATCGATCACGTAGATCTCTAACTCTTTGCCGAGCTTGCGATGGTCGCGTTTCTTCGCTTCCTCGAGCATCGCGAAATAGTCGTCGAGTTCCTTTTTGGTTTTGAACGCGGTGCCGTAAACGCGCTGGAGCTGCGGATTCTTTTCGTCGCCTTTGTAATAAGCGCTCGCCACGTTCGTGAGCTTGAACGCGCCGATGTTTCCCGTCCGCATCACATGCGGGCCGGCACAAAGATCGATGAAATCGCCGCTGCGATAGAGCGAAATTTTCTCGTCGGCTGGAATGTTTTCGATGATGTCGATCTTAAATTTGCTTGGCTCGGGGCGCTCGCTCAGCGCCGCAAGGCGCCCTTTCTTGCCAAGCTCGAGCGCCTCGTCCCTCGAGACCTCGATCCGCTCGAATGAATGATTCGCCTTGATCTCCTTTTTCATCTCCGCCTCGATCTTCTCGAAGTCATCGGGCGAAATGCGGTGCGGAAGATCGACATCGTAATAGAAACCGTTCTCGACCGGCGGCCCGGCCGCGAATTGCGCCTCCGGCCAGATTTTCAAGATCGCTGTGGCCAGGACGTGCGATGCCGAGTGACGAAGACGTTCCAGGTCGGTCATTTGCGCGCGCTCATCTAGAGTTTTGCGTTCTTCTTTCATCAAGAGCGGTGGAAATTAACCACGAAGCTCACGAAGGACACGAAGAATTTGCTGTGGCCAGGCGGCCAAATCAGCAGGCTTGTTTTGGCGGGATCTTTTTGGTTGGATATCGGCGTGCCTGTAGCTGATAACGGCGCGTCGGGGAGTGCGATTGGTCAAACCATTCAAGCGGGCGGTGCTGCATTTGCCACGACGCATTGGAGCGTGGTGTTGACCGCACAAGGTGAATCGCCTGCGGCACAGGAAGCGCTTGAGAAGCTTTGCCGAACTTATTGGTGGCCGCTGTACGGCTTCGTTAGACGCGAAGGCTACAAGCCAGAGGAAGCGCAGGATCTTACTCAAGCTTTTTTTGCGCGGCTGCTCGAGCGAAAGGACCTCGAAACTGTCAGGCAGGAAAGGGGGCGGTTGCGTTCTTATCTACTCGCGTCGCTCAAGAATTTTCTTTCCAAGGCGCGGCGCCGCGACATGACGATCAAACGAGGCGAGGGCCGGCCGCTGGTTTCGCTGGACGATTTGCTCGCGCGCGAGTGGACTGACCAGCAGTTGGTGAACACGTTGAGCGCCGACCGAATCTACGAGCGGCGCTGGGCATTAACATTACTGGAGCAAGTCCTCGCGCGGCTCGCAGCTGAATATGAGGCTGCTGGCAACGGGCCATTGTTTGGGCACCTGAAGCAACTGCTCTCCGATGAGCCGGACCAGCCATCTCAGGGGGAGATCGCCAGGAACTTAGAAATGAGCGAGAATGCGGTGAATCAGGCGTTTCGCCGCCTCCGCCTACGGTATCGGCAGTTGTTGCACAAAGAAATTGCTGACACTGTCGCGGTACCGGGAGATGTCGAAGATGAGTTGAGGCATTTCATCACTGTATTGCAGACGTAATCCTCTAAAGAATTTTCGCGCTAGTTACAGCTTGAGACAATGGATCAGCCCAGGACCAGGATGACAAATGCGCGCAGAGTTTGCGCAAAATGCGGGGCCACCGTCCTGGCAGACGCGCCGCAGGGATTTTGCAGCGTATGCCTTTTCCGAAAAGGTCTTGGCTCGATTGATAATGAAAACGGCGATGGGCCTGAACCAACAGCTTCGCGGATTCAAATGGAGTTCGGCGATTACGAATTGCTTGAGGAAATCGGCCGTGGTGGTCAGGGCGTGGTTTATCGGGCGCGGCAAAAAAGTCTGAACCGAGTTGTGGCGCTCAAAGTGATTGGTCTCGCTCACTGGGCGACCGAAGCACACGTGAAGCGTTTTCGCATGGAAGCGGAAGCTGCCGCGCATCTGGACGATCCGCGCATCGTTCCGATTTACGAGATCGGTGAGCGCGATGGCGCTTGCTATTTCAGCATGAAATTTATTGAAGGGGGACCGCTCGATAAAATTATCGACAACGAGCTAATGCCAGGCCGCAAGGCGGCGGAACTAATGGCAAAACTGGCGCACACGCTTCATTATGCCCATCAAAACGGTGTCCTGCATCGCGACGTTAAGCCGGGCAATGTTCTGATCGACGCAAAGGGCGAACCGCATCTGACCGACTTTGGTCTGGCGCGGCTGGTGGAAACCGAAAGCACCCTTACACGCACGCTGGAAGTGCTGGGCACACCCAGTTACATGGCGCCCGAACAAGCCGCCGGTAACAACGCGCAGCTCACAGGCGCAACTGATGTTTATGGACTTGGCGCAGTCCTTTATCAATTGCTCACCGGCCATCCGCCTTTTGCCGGAGGAACAACCTACGAAACGATCCGGCTACTCCTGAATACCGAACCGCGGCAACCGCGCTTGTGGAATCGGAGAATAGGTCGCGATCTGTCCACAATCTGCCTGAAGTGTCTCGAGAAAGATCCGCAGCGCCGTTACTCGTCCGCTCTCGCGCTGGCCGGAGACTTGGAACGCTGGCTAAAGCACGAACCAATCCAGGCCAAAAGAAGCGGATTTTTCACACATATCCGGAAATGGGTGCGACGAAATCCAACTATCGCGATAATGGCTGCGCTTGTCCTGATCCTGTCAGGGGCGGTGAGCACGGTCGTTTGGAAAAGCGAGATGGTTCGCCGTCCGATGCCGGCCGGAATCGCCGTGCTTCCATTTGAAAATTTAAGCGACAACAAAGAGAACGCGTTTCTTGCCGATGGCGTTCAGGACGACGTTTTGACTAAGCTGGCGAAGATTGCCAATCTGAAAGTCATTAGTCGCACCAGCGTCATGCCGTATCGGGGCGCGCGGAACACCCGTCAGATTGGTGACGCACTTCGCGTATCTCATGTCCTTGAAGGCAGTGTGCAACGTGCTGGCGGCAAAGTGCGGGTGAACGCCCAGTTGATCGACACCCGCACCGACACTCACATTTGGGCGGAGGAATACGATCGCGATTTGACCGACATTTTCGCGATTCAGAGCGAGATCGCGCAAAGCATCGCAGATCAGCTTCAAGCCAAAATATCACCTGCTGAAAAGGCCGCCATCGAAGAGCGACCGACCAAAGACCTTGGTGCTTACGATCTTTATGTCCGCGCCACGCCTTTGCTTGATTGGGGGGCGCGAGCGCCCGTCGGAAGCGCTGCATATCATCCAGACAATATGGAGAAGGATTTGCTTTTGGCCGTGGAGTTGCTCAACCAGGCAATCGCTCGCGATCCCTCTTTTCTTCTTGCGTATTGTCGGCTGGCTTACGCACACGATTCGCTCTACTGGCTTAAATTTGATCACACGCCCAGCCGCCTGGCCTTGGCGGAGTCCGCAATAGATTCCGCTTTTCATCTGAAAGCGGATTCGGCCGGGGCGCACCTTGCGCTGGCGCAACACCTTTACTGGGGCTACTTCGATTACGATCACGCGCGGGACGAGCTGGCAATGGCGAGCCGCACCTTGCCCAATGACGCGCGAGTTTTTTCATTGAGCGCGATGATTGATCGAAGACAAGGGCGTTGGCCTGATGCACTGCGCAACCTCGAGCGTGCAAGTGAATTGGATCCGAGAAACGTTGGCATGCTCAACGAGATTTCAGTAACCTACAGTTTACTTCGCGCCTATAAACCAGCGCGTGAGGCTGCTAATCGCCTCCTTACGTTCAAACCAGACGACATCAATGCGCAACTGCGTCGTGCCTGGATCGACGCACATGAGCGAGCCGATACTCGACCATTGCACGCTGTAGTGGAGAAAATTCTCACGGATAACCCCGAGGCGGCAGGAACTCTGGGCGGCACACCGTTTACTCTCGCTTTATGGGAGCGTGACTTTGTGGCAGCGGATCATGCCGTGGCAGTGCTTACTCAAAATAACAATACATTCAGGGTAAGGATGGGGGAGTTGGCGTTTACTCGAGCTTGCGCGGCAGGTCTGATCGCTCGCGCGAAAGGAGACGTCGCTAGTACGCACGTCAGCTTTACCGCTGCGCGTACGCAGCAAATGGAGCTCGTCCACGCCGACTCTGCTGATATTGGTGCTCTTTGCGTCCTGGGATTGATCGATGCCGGACTCGGCCGAAAGGAAGAGGGTTTGCGCGAGGGTCGCCAAGCTGTCGAGCTTCTGCCGGTGACGAAAAACGCTGTGGATGGCCCGGACCTTCTTTATTTCTTTGCCATGATCTGTGCGTGGACCGGAGAGCACGACCTCGCGATCGAGCAACTGCAAACGCTCGCCAAAATCCCAAATGGTGCGAATTACGGCGATGTCCGCCTCGATCCTTCATGGGATCCGCTCCGTGGCGATTCCCGTTTCGAAAAGATCATCGCCTCCCTCGCGCCGAAAGAAATAGTAAACAGGTAGTGGCGATTGACCCCAATCGCCTGCGCTGCTGTAGCCGCGTCGCTGTGTCGACGCGTTTTTGGGCTGACGATGGTTGATCCAAATCGCCTGTTTCTGGCACGGCGACACTCTGTCGAGCCGACGAATCATCCCTTGGACGGCTTAGAGTCGGTATTCGGTGTTGGATGTTCGAACTTCTCTCGGTCGAGGAAACAACGACTTATCCGTGAAATCCGCGTGATCCGTGGTTCTCTCCGCAACTTTCCGCGTAAGCTTTCGCAGGAATTGGGGCAGTACATCGGTGAAGGCCAGAAAGGGCTTCCCATGACTGGAAGCCAAAGAAGGCCAAAAACGAGAAAAGGAAAATTAAATCATGAACAAACAAAATATCATACAACAACTGCGCAGAGCTTTTTTTGCGCTCACAATTGTCGGTGCGTTATTGGCCTTGCCGAGGGCTGAAGCCGGCCCGCCGGTACCCGCAAGCGGAAGCTGGACTGACTGTCAAAACATCACTGATTTTCGCTCAGTCGGTCGAAACCTGATTATCACCTGGGACGTTACCTTCAACTTTACCGGTACCTTCACCGGAACGTGGGTCGGCACTGAGCGGGATGTAATCTATCCCGAGGGCCCTTTTGCTGCAACGTTCACTGGCAGCGGCGTATTTACCAGTTCGGACAATACCGGCACGGTCGTAATGAGATACCAAGGCCTGGCCTCTTCGGATACTGAGGCAATAGCCTACTGGGTGGTGGACCAAGGGACTGGCAGCCTCGCCGGTGTACACGGGCACGGAACGTTTCAGCATATTGTCGAAACTGGCCCGACAGATGGGTGCGACGACACGTTTACCGGTGACTATAGCGGACAGATTCAGTTCGCCCCATAAACCGACTGGCTAAACAGCCGCAATTCGCAATCAGCCGTCACGCGCCTCACGCGGCGTGGCGGCTTTTTGTTTAAGAAATCTTATTGTCCATCACTTTTCCGCGTAACCTCAGCCCAAATTTCCGGCTGTACATCTGTGAACGGCCACAAATGATTCTCCGATAACGAGGAATCAACGAAGGCCAAAACAATCAAAAAGAAACTAAATCAAATTACGAAAAATCCATAATTGACAAAACAAAACCATCCCGTCAACATCCAGCTTTCACCCCTGTAAAATATATGAAAACTAATCGTTGTTTTAATCGTTCAAATCGTCTTCGTTCAAATCGGCGGATCACCATAGGGAGCTTGCTGGTGATCGCCTCGGCGACAATGCTCTTAGCAACCGGGGCCTCAGCTGCCACCCGCTACGTCGCCACTACCGGTGCGGATACCGGTGATTGCACTGACCCTAACTCCCCTTGTCGCTCGATCACCTACGGGGTGGCGCAGGCCATTGCCGGAGATACAGTGAGAGTCGCCGCCGGGACCTACACGGAAGCAGATGTAACAATCGATAAGCAGCTCTCAGTGATCGGCCATAACGCGACACTCGATGCCCGTAATCACGATGACGGCGATCAGGGTTTCATCATCAGCGGTCCGGAGGCTTCCGGATCAGTCTTGCGGGGCTTCACTGTAGTCAACGCCGGGCTCGAGGGCATATTCGCTTGGAATACGTCGAACCTGACCATCTCCGGGAACACGCTCGTGCACAACGATGCCTACGGGCCGTTCAGCTAGCAGTGCGCCAATTCGCCTGATGATTGTGGCGAAGCATTGCATCTGCAGAGCGTCACCAACTCTGTCGTGAGCGGCAACAATGTGCAAAACAATGTTGGTGGCATCCTACTGACTGACGAAGATGGACCAACCTCCGGAAATGTCATCAGCGAAAACAGGGTGATCCACAACACAAAGGACTGCGGCATCACTCTAGCATCCCATTTTTTCATCTTTCCGTGCAGCTCACCGGTCCCGCCGGAAGAGGGAGGCGTTTACCAGAACCGGGTGCTGCACAATACATCGAACGGCAATGGCGCGGCCGGGATTGGCTTCTTCGCGGGGCCTCCGGGTGCGGCCGCTTGGGGCAATGTGGCCGATGGCAACACTGCCATGCATAACGGCATACCCGGGGTCGCCATCCATAGCCATACGCCCTGCCAGAACGCGAACCACAACGTCGTCATCAACAACACACTTGCCGGCAATGGACCGGACGGTGATGCGCAAACTGAAGAGCCAACCGGCATCTCGGTTTTCAGCGACATATCGGCCGGCGCCGCACCAATCAAGCACACAACGGTCGCGAACAACACCATCAAACACGAGTACTATGGCATTTTCACAGTCAATGCCATGGGGCTGAGAGGGCTTCAGAGCAATACCTTTGTTAACGTGACGGTGCCGATCTCGATTCACTAGAAGCTGGGCTTCGCCGGTTTTGGCGAGGCTAGACCATCCGGTAGAAGCCGTGGCCTAACAAACAGCAATTTTCAACCAGCCGTCGCGCTTCGCCAGCGTGACGGCTATTGCTTGGCAAGCAGACCAGTCCCGTTCGGTAGCTTGAACGCGCCGATATTCCCCGTGCGCATGACGTGGGGTCCCGCGCAGAGATCGGTGAAATCGCCGCTGCGATAGAGCGAAATTTTCTCGTCCGTTGGAATGTTTTCGATGATGTCGATCTTGTATTTGCTTGGCTCGGGACGTTCGCTCAGCACCGCAAGACGCCCTTTCTTGCCAAGCTCGAGCGCCTCGTCCCTCGAGACCTCGATCCGCTCAAATGGATGGTTGGCTTTGATCTCCTGTTTCATCTCGGCCTCGATCTTTTCGAAATCGTCGGGCGAGATTCGGTGCGGGAGATCGACATCGTAATAAAAACTGTTCTCGACCGGCGGCCCGGCGGCAAACTGCGCGTCCGGCCAGAGTTTCAAGATCGCCGTCGCAAGGACATGGGACGCCGAGTGACGCAGACGCTCCAGATCGGTCATCGTCGCGCGCTGTTCTAAAGTTTTCCGGTCGTCAGCCATTGTGTAAAGAGATTCCTCGACTTCGCTCGGAATGACAAGAATGTGTTGGGTGCAACGAGTTTGGCAATGTCTGATCGTTGCGGCTTTCGCCGCGGCGAGTTGCGGTCCACAAGCTGCTGCGCCGGTTAGTGATTTTGCAGGCGAGCGCTACCAGATGATTCAACAGCAGGTGAAGGCGCGTGGAGTCGGTGACCCACGCGTGCTGGCTGCAATGAGCAAGGTGCGACGCGACGAGTTTGTGCCGCCGGATGTAAAGGCATCAAGTTATACCGATCAGCCGCTCCCAATCGGCTACGGTCAAACGATCTCGCAGCCCTATATCGTGGCGTTCATGACAGAGCAATTGCGACTGTCGAATAATGATCGCGTTCTCGAAATTGGCACCGGCTCTGGTTATCAGGCAGCGATCCTGGCCGAACTGGCGGCGGAAGTTTACACGATTGAAATTATTGAGCCTCTGGCGAAGACGGCGGAGGCGACTCTTCAGCGTCTTGGCTACAAGAACGTTCACGTAAAAGCCGGCGACGGATATAAAGGCTGGCCGGAGCGTGCGCCCTTCGATGCGGTTATCGTCACATGCGCCCCGGATCACGTCCCGCAACCATTAATCGACCAAATGAAAGAGGGCGGTCGCATGATCATTCCCGTCGGAGGAGGCCTCGGATATCAGCAGCTTTATCTTCTCGAGAAGAAAAACGGCAAGCTACAGCGGCGCGCTGTTTTGCCTGTTCGTTTTGTGCCGATGACAGGGGAGGCGAGTAAGCGGAAGTGAATTGTGAATCGTGAGAAGTGAGAAATAGCGCGACGATCAACGTGCACACTTCTCACCTCTCACGCGCTGCTCGGACATATGAGATCCTTCGCTCCGCTCAGGATGACAAGCTGCGCTTGTCATTTAATCGCCGCCAGCTTTTTCAGATCAACACGCTTGACCCATTCCTGCAACTCCTTCGGATCCTGGTTCTGCAACTCAATCTGGAGGAAATAACGATTGGCGACCATTATCCAAAGCGTGGCGTGTTTATCTTGCTTTTCGAACGCTTCGAAACCGGGATTACCATCGATGGTGACTGACTTGCCGTATCCCTCGCCGGTTTCGCTGGTGTTATTCCATGCTGCGGTCGTCGTGCTGACGTAATCCGGATTCGCCGCCGAATCGAGAATGCTGATCGCCGCGGTCGGAACGTTCTCGCCTTCGCCTTTGTGGTAATCGCGATGCACGTTCGTAATTCTGAACCCGCCGGCATCTTCCGTCGAACCCTCGGCTTTATCAGCGGACCAGCCTTGCGGCGCGTCCGGCAAAATGGGCAGCAGTTTCTGATAATCGACGGAGTCAGGGACGAGAACTGGCTCGTTCTGAGCGTACGAAACTCCAATCCCCAAGCTGATAGCCAACGACAGCGCAAAGAATCGAGCTTGTGCGACACAGCAACATCGCTGCCGACAAGCAAGAGCCCTTGATTTCATGTGAGCGCGTTTCGCGCCATTCAGATTTACCGTACTCGATTGACTTTGACGAGCCCCTTTGTCAAGACCGGGGGGGTGATCCGCCTTGGTAGGGCGCGACTGCCGGGCGCGCCGAACGAGATACCTTCGAAACCTCGCCGTCAGCTTGGATTGTTCGACGCCGTCATGATTGTGATGGGCGGTATCGTAGGCGCTGGAATCTTCGCGAATCCTTCTGAGGTGGCGCATCGTGTTCACACGCCGTTTTTGATCCTCGGCGTCTGGGTGCTGGGCGGCCTCATGGCAATGTGTGGCGCGTTTATCTGGGCCGAGCTCGCCACGCGTCTGCCGGGAACAGGCGGCCAGTATCTTTACTTGCGCGAAGCATACCATCCTTCGGTTGCCTTTGTGTATGGATGGGGACTGCTGCTCGTCACCCAGACAGGCGGGATGGCAGCAGTGGCGGTTATTTTTTCATCTTACTTCCGCGCGCTCACGGGAGTGGTTTGGAACGACAGCGCGATCGCAGCCGCCGTGCTACTCATACTGACTGGGATTAACTGTCTGGGGGCGCGCGCCGGCAGCAACGTGCAAAGCGCGCTTATGTTGTTAAAGATTGGCGCGCTCGCCGCACTCGTTATACTTGGATTCGCGCTTGGCGGTGGATCTCTCAAATCAGGACCCTTGCTTGCGCAGCCAGTTTCGTTCGGACTCCTGAAAAACATTGGATCCGCCATGGTTCCCATCGCGTTTGCCTATGGCGGATGGCAAACCGCCACTTTTGTTGCGGGTGAAATGCGGGATGCGCGTCGCGATTTATCACGCGGGCTCCTGACGGGCGTGGCTGCTGTTGTCGGGCTTTATCTGGCAGTGAACCTCGCATGTCTGCGCGTTCTCGGTCCGGCAGGACTCGAGGCAACAATGACCCCGGCTTCCGATGTGATGCGGATCGCACTGGGCGAACGCGGCGCGCAATGGATTGCTGCCGGCATCGCAATTTCCACGCTCGGATTCCTCAGCCAAAGCATGCTGACGGCTCCGCGTGTGTACTACGCGATGGCTCGGGACGGGCTTTTCTTTGAAAGCGTCGGTAAACTGTCGCCGCGCTCGAGAGCACCGGTAGTTGCGATCATCCTTCAGGGACTGGCGGCAATCGTCATCGCCTGCTCCGGGACGTATGGCCAGATTTTGAACTTTGAAGTAACCGTTGATTTCATTTTTTTCGGAATGACGGCGGCATCGCTCTTCATTTTGCGGCGGCGCCAGGCCGAGTCAGGCACGACGATTTTCCGCACACCCGGACACCCGTTTACAACAATCGTGTTTGTCTTGTCCTGCGCGGGAATTGTCGGAAGCGCCATCGTTGCTTCGCCGGCCAATAGCGCGATCGCGCTGTGCATCATGCTGGCCGCGCTCCCCGTTTACTGTTATTGGAGCAAATTCAGGCGAACCCACTCATGAGACACAAGCATTCCGACTACATGCATTGGTCCAAGACGCAGAGCCGCGCGCGGTTCAATCTGGCTACGAGTGGCGTCGGCGCGTTTCCTCTCCGCGAGCTACCAGTCAACTTGGAAAAACTCGAAATTAATGGCGATAACAGTTATGGTTACATGCCTTTGCAAGAGGCCATCGCCGCACACCACGGGGTTGATCCCGAGTGTGTGGTGGGATCTGCAGGCACGTCCATGGCAAATCATCTGGCCATGGCTGCGATCATTGAACCGGGCGATGAGGTCTTGATCGAGCATCCGGCATACGGCCCAATTCTCGATGTTGCTCGTTATCTGGAAGCCAAAGTGAAACGCTTTCAGCGCGCGGAAGAAAATGGCTGGATGGTCGATGCGGGAGAGCTTCGCCATTGCGTCACGCCGAAGACGCGACTCATCGTGATCACAAATCTGCACAATCCAACGAGCGTGCTCACACCGGATTCGGTTCTACGCGAAATTGGCGACATCGCGCGCAGCGTCGGAGCGCTCGTGCTGGTGGACGAAGTTTATCTGGATGCCGTGTATGAGAAAACCCCGCGAACGTCATTTCATCTCGGACCTGAGTTCGTGGTCACTAGCAGCCTGACCAAGGTTTACGGCGTTAGCGGTCTCCGTTGCGGATGGATCATTGCGCCTCCTGATCTGGCTTGGAAGATGAGGCGTCTGGATGATCTGTATGCGGCGACACCCGTCTATCCAGGCGAGCTTCTCAGCGTCGCCGCATTCAAGCACCTGAATCTTCTTCGCGAAAGAGCGCGCCGGATCGTGGAAGCGGATCGCAAATTGCTCCGCGAGTTTCTGGAAAGGCAGGAGGAGGTCTCCGCCGTAGCAACGGATTGGGGCACAACATCCTTTTTGAAATTGCGGCAGGGCAACGTCGATACTTTCCTGGAGCGGTTGCGATCCGATTTCGACACGTCGGCAGTCCCAAGTCGTTTCTTCGAGATGCCCGATCACTTTCGGATCGGCATGGGTGTTAACACGGAAATGTTCGCTGAAGGCTTGAACCGAATCGGTCGCGCAGTTGCATAGGTGGATCGACCGCTCCGCGGGCGATGCCAAAACAAGTGCGGCTTCGCCGCCTGACTTTAACATCGAGCAGGGACTGCTCGATCCACCCGCACGCAATGGTCGGCCTCCCACGAGTTGCTTACATCCACGCGTTGACGACAATGAGCACCAGAATGGAAACGCAGCATGATTTTGAGATTCGCCCGGCCCACGTGGAAGATGTACCGGTCATTCTGGAATTGATTTGCGACCTGGCAACTTACGAACGCGCACCCAACGAGGTCACCGCGACGGAAGAACAACTTGCCGGTGTCTTGTTCGGGGAACGACCAGCCGCGGAAGTTCTGCTCGCGTTTGAAGGAAAATCGCCGGTCGGGTTCGCCGTTTTCTTCCACAATTTCTCGACGTGGCTCGGACGGCCCGGACTTTATCTCGAGGACCTGTTCGTGAAGCCGGAGAAACGCGGCAAAGGTTATGGCCGCGCACTGCTTGTCGATCTTGCGAAGATTGCGCGCGACCGAGACTGCGGCCGGATGGAATGGGCGGTCCTCGATTGGAACGAGCCCGCAATCAAATTCTACCGCGCTCTTGGCGCAAAACCGATGGACGAATGGACCGTGTTCCGGCTGACGCGCGATGGGATCGCAAGGCTCGCTAGGGCAGAGAAAGTCGATCAAGAGCACCCGCCTTCGCCACGGCTACGGCGGGCAAGAGAGTAAGGCGAAAAGAGGAATCAAAGTGCCGAAGGTAAATACAAAGATCGAGGACTATGCGTTTCTCAGTGACACGCAGACGGGCGCGCTGGTGAGTCGCGACGGCTGCGTCGATTGGCTTTGCTTTCCGCGGTTCGATTCGCCGGCGTGCTTTGCTTCGCTCCTCGGTGAAAAGCAAAACGGCCACTGGCGGTTTTTCCCCGAGGAAAAGGTCGAAAAAACAAGTCGTCGGTATCGAGACGAGACCCTCATCCTGGAAACGGAGATTGAAACGGAGAGCGGCGCGGTGCGTTTGATCGATTTCATGCCTCCGCGCGGCGAGAATCCCGACATCGTCCGTATCATCGAAGGTTTGCGCGGCGAAGTGTCGATGCAGATGGAACTGATCATTCGGTTTGATTATGGGCAGATCGTTCCATGGGTGCGCAAACGCCATGGCGGGCTGGAGGCGATTGCCGGGCCCGACGGTTTGATTTTGCGGACGCCGATTGAGACACGCGGCAAAGATTTAACTACCGTCGCCGAGTTTACGGTGGCGAAAGGGGATCGGGTCCCATTTGTCCTTACGTGGTTTTTGTCGCACAAGGAGCCGCCCAGAAAAGTCAATGCTGAGCACGCACTCCGCGACACCGAGAAATACTGGCGAGAATGGTCGAACCAATGTGTAATCAAAGGAGAATGGCGTGATGCAATTGTGCGCTCTCTCGTGACGCTCAAGGGGCTAACCTACGAGCCGACCGGAGGTCTGGTCGCTGCGCTCACGACCTCGTTGCCGGAGGAAATCGGAAGCGTCCGCAACTGGGATTATCGCTACTGTTGGCTGAGAGATGCCGCATTTACCTTGCTCACCCTGGTGGGCGCCGGATATCGCGACGAGGCGAAATCATGGCGCGAATGGCTTCTGCGCGCCATTGCCGGGAGCCCGGCACAAATGCAAGCGATCTATGGCGTCCGGGGCGAACGCAGACTCGAGGAGTACGAAATCCCATGGCTGTCTGGCTACGAAGACTCGAAGCCGGTCCGCATTGGCAACGCCGCATCGAACCAGTTTCAGCTCGATGTTTATGGCGAAATATTGGCTGCGATGTGGCTGGCTGATCGCGCGGGAATTAAAATGGAAGAGCCAGATTGGGCTTTGATGGTCCAGTTGATGAAATTCCTGGAATCAAACTGGCAGAACCCGGACGAAGGAATGTGGGAAGTCCGCGGCGGACGAAAGCAGTTTACGCATTCCAAAATGATGGCCTGGGTGGCATTTGATCGCGCCGTTAAGCTTGTTGAGGAATGCGGCTGCGCGGCTGACGAACATCTCGAGCGCTGGCAAAAAATTCGCGATCAAATTCACGCGGAAGTTTGCGAGCGCGGTTACAACGCAGAGAAAAAAGCATTTACGCAGTACTTCGGATCAGATGCGATGGACGCCAGTCTGCTTATGATGCCGCTCACTGGATTTCTTCCAATTACTGACGAGCGGGTGCGCGGCACGATTGAGGCGATTGAACGCGAGTTGATGCAGGACGGTCTTGTCTTGCGCTATCGCCCCCAGGAAGAAAAGATTGATGGATTGCCGGGCCGGGAAGGAGTTTTTCTGCCTTGTTCTTTTTGGCTGGCCGATTGTTTGCATCTGCTCGGCCGGAAAAAAGAAGCGCGCGAATTATTCGAACGCTTGCTCGCGCTGCGAAACGACCTCGGCCTTCTTTCCGAGGAATACGATCCGCGCGCGAAACGCCAGCTCGGGAATTTTCCCCAGGCCTTCTCGCATCTTGCGCTCGTCACCGCCGCCCGCATTTTGGGCGGAGAGACGCCGCCATTCCGAAGTTGATCAAACTCGTGATTACGTGGGGTCGAGCAAACCTGCTGGCACACAGTAGCCGTGCGAAGGCCGGATGGAAAGTTGGACGTTCTCTTCAGTCCTCAATCTAAAGGACTCTTGACCCCGATCCCGGGCTTATTCAGCACGTGCGTGTAAATCATCGTTGTGCTCACCTCCTTGTGTCCCAACAACTCCTGCACGGTGCGAATATCGTAGCCGTTTTCGAGCAGATGCGTTGCAAAGGAATGGCGAAATGTATGGCAGCTGCCTGTCTTTGTGATTCCCGCTTCGCGGACCGCCTTCTTCACAGCGCGCTGCAAGAAAGACTCATCGACATGATGACGACACGTCTTCGGTGAATCGGCGCTTAAGCGCGGAGCGCTTGATCTGCGCGAGGCGGCAAAGATGTATTGCCATTCAAACTCCTTCGCCGCATTGGGGTATTTGCGGGCTATTGCATTCGGCAAAAAGACCGTCCCGAAACCAGCTGCCAAATCCTCCTCATGCAAAATGCGTCGCTTTTCAATTTGTCGTCTCAGAGCCTCAGCCAAGCTCACCGGCAACATCGTCACACGATCGCGCCCACCCTTGGCGTCGCGTATTGTTATCTGCAAGTAACCGAAATCGACACCTTTGACCCGCAGCCGCAGACATTCACTCAACCGCATACCGCATCCGTAAAGCAGATTAGCCATCAGACGCGCGCCGTGCCGTGCAGCTTCCCGAGTACCGCGCGTGCTTCCTGCTTGGTGAAAACAACCGGCAATTTAGCTGGACGCTTCGCCCGCTCCACATTGCCGATCCAAGACAATTCGTGTTTGAGAACGTCACGATAGAGGAAAAGCAGCGCGCAGAAGGCCTGATTTTGTGTCGAAGCCGCCACGCCACCTTTGGTGGCCAAATTCGATAGAAACTCCCGCACCTCCTCCGCACCCATCGTTTCAGGATGCCGTTTGCCGTGAAACAGAATGAAACGTTTGATCCAATCGAGGTAACTTTGCTCCGTACGCAGCGAATAATGCTTGAGCCTGAGCACGGCCCGCACCTGATCAAGCAGTTTCGGCTTGCCCAGTTCAGGGCCGGATCCTACTTTGGACTCCATGCAGCCTTTTACCGCACTTTCCCTCGTCAGATCAAGAATTAGGCTGCAACATGCAGCCGAAATATAGTTAGACCCATCACGCCATGCAGCTAGCGCAAATGCCTGGGAAGAACCCGCACGGACTGTTTCCGCAGTTACTGGGCCGCAAGAGCTATTTCATTCGCTGGATGCTCTGCTTTGTCATCACGATCGTCATTTTTGTGCTTTGTGCTGCGGAGATATTCCCCAAAGAAGTCGCGCAGGCTTGGCTGGTCGCGGCCGGCCTGTACAGCCTTTTCGGCTTGCATGTTCCCCGACTGAAGGATGCGGGATTATCGTTGTGGCTGCTGCTGCTTTTCCTCATTCCGCTCGCAGGTTTCGTGTTGCAGATTGTCATGTTTGTGAAGCCTTCGAAGCCTCAGCCGCCACCATTGCCGGAGTCTGTCGTTGCAGAGTCGCCAGTAGCATGACACCAATCGGTCTAACCAATCGCTGGAGCTAACCGCGAATCGTTGTACTATCTAGCTTCATGTTTATTTCGTTCCTTCAGTGTGTTGGCTGCCGCGCTCCCGCTCGCGGTGGCTCAGCTCTGTCTCGTTAGGCCTAACTAATCGCGAAATGGACGAGTTCGATACAATCATGGAAAAGTACGAGGACCGACCTTTACGAGAACATTTCGAGAGCGTTGACGACATCAACCAGTTCGCCATTCAGTTCTACCGCGATGCCGCAGAGATTTACGACTGCTTCACCAGGGTAAAGAACCGCGAGAGAAACCCCTCTGGGTACTCTCTTGATGACGCTCCAATAATCGGGCTGCTAGTACGAATTTGGAAATTGTTGAAAGAAACAATTCGGTATCATATCGAGAACAACGCGGAGTTCATCGCGATCTTTCAGCGGACGCTGCTTGAAACGGCTGTCACCACAACCTATCTGCTGAAACACGACACGACTGTCTTGGAGGATTTCAGGAAGTGCTCCTACAAGGACCGCCTTCGAATCCTACGAGACGCGAAGAATGGGTCAGCGTTTTCGAAGACTAAAGCGGGGCAACGCCTTTTGCGCTCGGTAGAGAAAAAAATGAACTTAGAAGGTTTCTCAGAGGACGATTTTGCCAAACAGAAAAAGAATAAGTGGAAGCTGCAGGGCAAAAGTTTTCTCGACATCTTTACGGAGGTCTACAGCGAGCAAAACACAGCGCAAGTCAGCGAGCAGATGTACAGATGTTCCTTTGGCATCATGTCTGAGTCGGTGCATTGCTCATGGAACGATTCGATGGATTGGTGTCTGCAAAGGAACCAAGATGGGACATTTTCAGTCTACCCCTTTTTTCATCCTTCGGATATTCGATATATCACGCCTCTCCTACCCTTCTGCAATGAGCCCTACGCACTGTGGCTCAAACGCATCGGAGCGGACGATAGGTATTACACGATGTTCATCGATTGGATTGCAACGCAGAATCGGAACCTCTATCTAGAGTTCGACAGACTCTATGGAGATATGGAACCAGCCTAACCCTGCGAGAGGCTGTGTGATAAGTCGGGAAAGAAGTTGACCAGTTGCGGGCGGAGCGGAAGTAAAGACGAAAAGGGGATGTTTTTTTTGCTGAGAGACTGTAGTTACTTGAAAGGCGAGGCGAAGGATCTTG
>WNFY01000282.1_pt1 | contig 42882 bp, 36 predicted proteins | sample 5400091 | NCBI WGS metagenome assembly WNFY01 (sample SAMN13153364, study PRJNA577476) | soil metagenome | isolation source: 60 cm soil or saprolite under grassland replicate 1 | place: USA:California | collected 2016-06-15 | reverse complement strand
TATCGCCAAGCATCATCAGGCGGTGCTTCTGGCCGAATACCTGGAAGCGGCTCGCGTCCCGCTCTGTTCGGCCTGTTCGCAGCGCGATGCGCGACGGGCAGCCGCATTAACCGAGCGCCCCGAGTATAAGGAGCAGACTCTCGAAGAGATCCTCAGAATGTGTGGTTTGTGTGATGCGCATGGGTTTTTAGTCACCGCAAAGCGGGCCAGAGCCAAGGAGAATCAGGAGACGGAGGGGAATCGGGAAGACGAGGAAACCGATCGCCATCGCAGGAGTAAACATACCCTGGTGGACTTCTCCTTTGCCCTGGCGCTGCCTGATCGTCATGCTGAGACCTCGCAACTCTATACACGCGTGGGGGATACGAAAGAGGAAGGGCAAATGTTGATGAAGATGCCTTCCCGTTCTGGTGACTATGCACGACATATTCGCTACTTCAGTGTTGGGGTCGGGGTCGATACAGACAAATGGCAGGTGATCGTGCATGATGCGGAGAAACGGCGCGCCCGTCATATTGCCATTCTCTCTGCCTTACGCGATTCCTTGTTGAGCCCGGATGGAGCAATGACAGCAACGATGCTGCCGCATTTGACGGGATTACAAGGTGCGGTGGTCGTACGCACTACCGTAGGAAGAGCTCCCATGTATTCAGCACTCTGCGATGACTTCGTCGCTCAACTGCAAGGACTGGCTGGACCGACATGCCTGGTTTATCCATTTGAGGGCATTACTTCGTTCAATGCGCTAATGAATGCCCTGATTACCTCTTCCTCCCCCTGTTATCCGGCATCGTATCAGCCGCATGATCAGGCGGCAGGCGTAAACACGCAGAATGAGGGATAAAACAGGAGGAACAGACGATGACACAGCATGGAAGGACGATCTGGCTCTCCGCAGACTATCACCTGCCAGCAACCTATTCCTGTCGGCTCCCTTTCAGCAGTGCGACCAGCGCCCAGGTCGCACCGGCACCTGGGCCCGCGAGTGTTCGCCTGGCCCTCATCAGAACGGGAATCGAACTCTATGGAAGAGAACGAGTTCGCAACGATCTCTTTCCATGGATACGCACGGTTCCAGTGCTCATACGACCGCCTGCCTCGGTCGCACTTTCCTCTCATCTTCTTCACGGGTATAAGATAGATGAGAAGCAGGAGAACCATCCATTTGGGGAATCCCTGCTCTTGCGTGAGATGGCGCATGCGGAAGGAGAGCTAACGATCTATCTCGAAGTCCCTTCATCAGAGGAAGCGATATGGAGCCAGATGCTGATGACCATTGGCTACTGGGGGCAAACCAACTCCTTTGCGACCTGTCTGCGGATTCGCCAGGAAGCGCCGCAGCCACAGGAGTGCGTCATGCCCTTGCAAGCAGCAATACAGCCTATTGCGCTCTCTTCGTTCTTTTCCTGCATCCTGTCGGAGTTCCGAGATTCCTCGGTTTCCTGGGAAGAGATTGATCCTTTTGCGCCCCTGGGAAGGACCAGTTCTCTCAAATTCGACATCTATGTATGGCCGCTGCGTATGACGAAACAGCACGGAGCAGGGAAAATGCTGGTGCGGACACCCCTCCAGGCGTAGCGTATCGCGAACAGGCGTTTGATGTGCTACACTGCATCCGACCAGTGTCCAGGAGAAGGGTCATGCGAAAGAGTCTATCGCGAGCAGGCGTTTGATGCGAACCTCCTCCTGGCAATCCCAATGCGCCAGAATGGGAGCGTTGTAAAGGAAGCCATCGCGAATGAGCGTTTGATGTCTGCAGGAGTTTGGCATAATCGAATACCTGCTTCCCCGTTGCGAGGAACGATATCGCGAGTGAGCGTTGAAGGAACTCATCGGAAGGGCGCAGAATGCCCATTGATGAGTTTGCAAGTTCTTGTTGTTTTTTCCAGAAGATGAGAGAGAACAGGAATAAGATACCTCTTCCTTTTGCCCTCTCTCATGTGGGATTTTTCACGTTCTTTCTCGTTGAGAAAATGTCTGGGCACTGTAGAAGAAGCGGAAATATTCCTCTCCATTGTTCATAAAACGGTCTTATGGTGTTCTACTTGTATGAAAAAGCGAGTGCAATGGATCAACGCAACAGGTGACGTGAACGTTGACTGTCACATCATGAGAGGTATCTTCTCACACGCTCTGTTATCAGAAAGCTATCTGCAGTTCTATCTCTCCGTACCTGACTCCCCCTGGCTCATTGGGAATGTCTTCCCCAGAAGATTCGTGTGGTGGTATTTTGCAGCAGCCTTTACTCAGCCTGCTTGTTCCTCATTTTTATTGCTGCTTTATTGCTGCTGCGGTGCAAAGCCAGATGCTGCAGTGCAAAGCCACAACTGCTGCAATGCAAACCCCACACCGCTGCAATGCAAAGTCAACACCGCTGCAGTGCAAAGCCAACAGTCACATCGTTCAACAAAAGCTCTTGAAGAAAAAGAAAGCGAAAACGTGTGAAAGACTGACATGCATATGTCATAGATTTCCCTATAGACTTTGCAAGAGGGGTGGTCTGTGTGGTGAGGACTGTGACACGTCAAGAAAGGATATACTGGTGATCTCGGCAAAGAAGGACTCTCGTTTATCGTCCACGTACTTTGTTGCTTTGAGGGAGACCTTAAGTGTGTTTATGCGTATGATTAGTCTCCTGCGCCCTCATTGGCTTTCGTTTCTGGGTAGTATTCTTTGCGTAGCATTGTCGACTGGTTTCGCGCTGGCTGTTCCCTGGCTACTTGGCTGGGTAGTCGATGTTGGAGTACGCAGCGGTCGTTTGACTGATCTCCTGATCGCTGCTGCTGCTATCCTTGCCTTTAGTATACTGCGTGGTATAGCTGCCTACGGGCAAGGCTATCTCTCGCAGTCTGTTTCAAATCTTGTCGCTTACGATCTGCGTAACAACATCTATAGTCATTTACAAAATCTCAGTTTTTCGTTTCATGATGAATCTGAAACCGGGCAACTGATGTCGCGCATGACGGTAGACATCGAGGCCGTGCGTAACTTTTATCCGCTCGCTTTACTGCGCGCGATCATTGCTATGGCAACCTTTGGCGCCGTGACTGTTATTCTGTTTACTCTTGACTGGACACTTGCTCTAATAACGTTGATCTGTGTGCCGATCCTGATCTTCCTCTCTATTCAGGTTGCAAGCCGTCTGCGCCCCCTCTGGGCCGGGGTGCAGAGTGGAGCTGGTGATCTGGGCACGGTAATGCAGGAAAGCCTGAGCGGTGTGCGTGTTGTGAAATCGTTTGCACGTGAGGGTTTCGAGATCGAAAAGTTTGGGAAAACGAACCGTTCCTTGCGTGAACTGAACCTGGAAGCGATGCGCACATCTGCCTGGAACCAACCATTGATGGTGATGGTGCTCAATGTGGTGACGGTCCTGGTGATCTGGGTTGGTGGTGCGGCTGTGATCGGCCATCGTATCAGCCTGGGCACGCTGTTTGCCGTGACTCAATATGCGCTGATACTTGGTACTCCAGTGCGCACATTTGGCTTTATGGTGACCTGGTTTATGCGTGGCTATTCCGGCGCTGTACGTCTCTTCAGTGTGCTGGATACTGAGCCCGATATTAAGGACTCGTCCGATGCTGTAGAATTGCGGCATATCGCTGGTCATGTGACCTTTGAGCACGTTTCGTTCGCCTACGGGAACGGAACTGAAGTCCTGCATGATATCAATATTGAGGCCCATCCTGGCCAGGTGATTGCTCTGCTCGGTCCCACCGGCAGCGGTAAAAGCACCATTCTGAATCTCCTGCCACGCTTCTATGATGTCAACGAGGGATGTGTCACCGTCGATGGGCACGATGTGCGTGAGGTGAAACAGCTCTCTCTCCGTCGCAACATCGGTTTTGTGCTGCAGGATGTGTTCCTATTCAACGCAACCCTGCGCGACAATATCGCCTATGGTGTCAGCAATGCTACGGAAGAGCAGATCATTGCAGCATCAAAGATGGCACGTATCCACGATTTTGCCCTGGGCTTGCCTGATGGCTATGATACCTGGGTAGGCGAACGTGGGGTGACGCTCTCTGGTGGTCAGAAGCAGCGTGTGGCTATTGCCCGTACACTTCTATTAAATCCAGGCATATTGCTGCTGGACGATTCAACCTCTAGTGTCGATATGGAGACGGAGTACCTCATTCAGCAGGCTCTCGAAGCGGTGATGCGTGGTCGTACGACCTTTGTGGTGGCGTCGCGCCTGCGTACTGTAAAGAATGCAGACATGATTCTGGTCCTGGAAAAAGGACGTATAGTGGAGCGCGGTACGCACGAAACATTGCTCGCTCTTGGTGGTGCATATACACGGCTGTACGACTTGCAGTTGCGTGAACAGGAAGAGTTCGAGTCCCGCATGTTAAGCTCAGAGCCAGATCAATCCTGGGAGGTCGTGAGATGAGAGTGAAAATGAAGATGAATGCAGAGGTTCCTGCCTCTTACCTGGCTCACCGTCGCCGTACGGCCTGGGTCGAAAATAGTCTGGCCAGTTCCGACGAGGATATCAACGCAAAATTTGACTGGCAGAGCGTGCGCGTATTCAAGCCTTATATCGCTCGTTTTCGTGTTCCAGCTATACTTAGCGTAGTATTGATGCTTGTCTATACAGTGCTCAACCTGGCAAACCCGTTCTTGATCGGTGTCGCTATCGACAATTACATCTCGCATCGTGACCTGGGTGGACTGGCTGTGATCAGTGGCATCCTCCTGTTGGTGAACATCGGGATGTGGCAGGCGCAGTACTGGCAGGTATGGAATATGTCGTGGACGGGCCAGCAGATCCTCTACCATCTCAGTTCCGATATGTATGCGCACCTGCAAAAACTCTCGCTGAGTTTCTATGATCGCACGCAGATTGGACGTGTGATGTCGCGCCTGCAAAGTGACATCGATGTGCTGGAAGCGATGCTCAGTTCAGGTCTGCTGGCTATGCTTAGTTCGGTGGTGGCGCTGATTGGCATCATTGGTACCATGCTGGCTCTAAACGCTGGATTGGCGTTGCTCTCCTTTATGGTGCTGCCACTCATGGTTGCCATCTCCATCCTCTGGCAAAAGCACGCTCAACGTTCGTTCCGCCTGACACGCGCTGCGATCTCCGTCGTCAACTCAACCTTGCAGGAGAATATCTCTGGTATGCGTGTTATCCAGAGCCTGGCACGTGAGGATCGCAACCGTGGCGAATTCGAAGAACTGAATGCGTATAACCGCGATACCAATCTGGAAGCCAGCCGTATCGCCGCACTGGTCCTGCCGCTCGTTGAAGTCGTGGCCGCGTTAGCCATTGTACTCATCGTCGTTTTTGGCGGTATGGAGGTCGCGCATGGAACGCTCCAGATCGGTGTGCTAGTCTCCTTCACTCTATACATCAACCGTTTCTTCGATCCTATCCGTGATCTCAGCCAGCAATACACGCAGCTACAGCGCTCCGGCGTTGCAGCAGAACGTATTGTCCAGATCATGGAAGTCCCGATTGATATCAAGGATCATGCTGACGCGAAGGAACTGCCACAGATCCGCGGCAACGTAGAGTTCCGCGATGTGGTCTTTGGCTACAAACGTGCACACCCCGTCCTGCGCGGACTCAATCTGAAAGTTAAAGCCGGGCAGACGGTGGCTATCGTGGGACCGACAGGGGCGGGCAAAAGTACCATTATCAGTCTGCTTACCCGCTTCTACGATATCCAGGACGGTGCTATCCTGATTGACGGCTATGATGTGCGTGCTGTCACCCAGCGTTCTCTACGCAGCCAGGTCGGTGTGGTCCCGCAAGATCCCTTTTTGTTCACTGGCACTATTCGCGACAACATCCGCTACGGTCGCCTGAATGCTACCAATGAAGAGATCGAGGAAGCTGCCCGTGCTGTAGGGGCGCACGACCTGATCACCCAGCTTCCTGACGGCTACAATACTTATATCCGGGAACGTGGTCGCAACCTCAGCGTGGGCCAGCGTCAACTCATCTCTTTCTCGCGTGCGCTGCTCGCCGACCCACGCATCCTGATCCTGGATGAAGCTACCGCCAACATCGACACCTTCACCGAGATGTTGGTACAACAAGGTCTGCGTCGCCTCTTGCGCGGTCGCACCGCCTTCGTCATCGCGCACCGCCTCTCAACGATCAAGCACGCCGATTGCATCATCGTCCTGCAATCCGGTCGCATCATTGAACAGGGTACGCACGAAGAGCTACTCAGGCGCAAAGGTGCTTACGCTTCGCTGTATGCGATGGGCTTCCGTCATATGGATAGCGAGGAGGCAGTATAGGAGCTTTTTTAAGGGATGGCCCTTATTCCCTCAAATCGAAAACATTGAGAATGAATGGCGACGCGTACCAGATGGAGATCCTTGCCATGTCATCCCTATACTTGCATTTTCTGATATGATATACTGCCGCTAAACCTACCTTAGCGGCGGCAACTGATGCAACAGACCAGGAAGAAGGCATCCGGTGATCCCGACTTTACATATCCACCTGCTCGGCGACTTCCAACTTGTATCGGGTGACACGCCCGTGACGACAGTTACTCTCTCCCGTGTACAATCCTTGCTTGCCTACCTTCTCCTGCATCGGACCGCGTCTCAGGATCGCTCACGCCTGGCCTTTCTCCTGTGGCCAGATTCGACGGAGGCACAAGCACACACTAATTTGCGCAAGCTATTGTATCAATTGCGGCAGTCGTTCCCGGATGTCGACCAGTTCCTCCATGCCGACAATCACGCCTTGCAGTGGTTGCCAGCGCACCAGAATGCCCCCTGGACCCTTGATATCCTGGAGTTTGAGCAGGCTCTGACTCAGGCTTCGCAGGAGGAGCGAGCCAAAAACACGACTGCGATGCGACGGGCATTGGAACAGGTGATGCATCTATACCGCGGCGATCTGTTGCCGAGTTGCTATGATGAGTGGATTCTGCCGGAACGAGATCGCTTGCACCAGATGTTTCTCCAGGCCGCGGAACGTTTGGTCGCTCTGCTGGAACAGGAGCGTGACTATGACGCCGCGATCACAATAGCGCAACGGCTCCTCCGCCAGGACCCATTGCACGAGGCAACCTATCGGCAACTTATGCGCTTCTATGCCCTGCATGGCGACCGAGCCGCAGCTCTGCGCGTCTACCATACCTGCGTCACGGTCCTGGAGCGCGAACTAGGGACCGGACCAGGCGAGGTCACGCAAACAGTCTACGAATCGCTCATGCAGTCGGATACCTCTCTCAGAAAGCTGACTGGCCCTCTCACCTCACGAGGGACAGCAGCACCCTTGCTTGGTCGGAAAGAGGAGTGGCGGTACCTCCAGGAGGCATGGCACAAGGCGGCGGGTGGACACCCCCACTTCGTGATTCTCACGGGGGAGGCGGGCATTGGCAAGACGCGATTGGCGGAGGAGATGGAGGCGTGGGTCAGTCGGCAAGGCATGACGACTGCAAGCGCACACTGTTATGCTGCTCCTGGACAACTGGCCTATGCGTCTGTCACTACCTGGCTCCGCACCGATGTGCTCCAACCAGGCATCTCCGCCCTTGATACCACCTGGCTTACGGAGATCGCACGCCTGCTGCCGGAGGTGCTTGTCAAACGACCAAAACTGCCTCGTCCCACTTCTATGACGGAGGGATGGCAGCGCCAGCACTTCTTTGAGGCTCTGGCACACGCCATACTCTCTGCCCGTCAACCGTTGCTGCTGCTGCTCGATGACCTGCAATGGTGCGACAACGAGACCCTGCAATGGGTGCATTACCTGTTTCGTTTTGCACCTGGGGCACGCTTGCTCCTTATTGGGACTGTGCGGGCCGAGGAGACACTTCCTGGGCATCCCCTGGTCGCGTTGCAGGGCGCCCTGCAACGCGATGGACTGGTGACAGAAATCCCGCTCGGACCGCTCACGACGACGGAGACGGCCTCGCTGGCTGAGCATATCATGAATCGCCAGCTTGATCCTGCCATGAGCAACATGCTCTATTCTGAGACAGAAGGCAACCCATTGTTCGTGGTAGAGATGGCGCGAGCAGGAACATTGGAACAACACGGAAGAGAACCCTCTGTTGGCAGAGGCTCATTTCCTCTGCTCGTACAACCTGCCTCAAATCTTCCACCAACAGTGCAGACTGTGCTTGCAACACGGCTCGCGCAACTCTCGCCGTTGGCTCATGAAGTGGCAAACGTGGCCGCAGTCATCGCGCGCGAGTTTACGTTCTCAGTGCTTACACGAGCCAGTAGAGATACCATAGGAACACAATCGGATATAGAGGCAAGACCAGATGTAGGGGCGCGATTTATAAGCCCGGACATCGTGGTGCGAGGACTGGATGAACTGTGGCAGCGGCGCATTGTGCGAGAACAGGGTACGGGAACAGCTGAGACCTATGATTTTAGCCACGACAAGCTCCGCGAGCAGGTCTATACGTCCTTGAGTCTCGCGTCCCGACGCCTTCTCCACCGCCGTGTTGCAGAGGCATTCGAGGAGGTGTATGGCGGAATGGCGGGAGACCTGGATGCCGTCAGCGGGCAGATTGCTACACACTATGAGCGTGCAGGACTACCAGGGCGGGCCATTCCCTATTATAGACGCGCTGGCGAGGCTGCAATGCAGGTGTACGCAAATGCAGAAGCCGTTACAGCTTTTCAGCAGGCGGCAGCCTTACTTGAGGCTGGCACACCGCCGGGACAGATGCAGCAGGAGCAACGATGGAAGGAGGTTGCTGTGATCTATACTGCGCTGGGAGATATCTTCTCGCTGACAGGACGATCGCAGGAAGCAAGACAGGTTTATCAAAAAGGCATGGCCTCTATCCCTGCGCGGGAATATATCTGGCGGGCACGCCTGCTGCGAAAGACTGCCAGCACCTGGAATCTGGCCTCTGACAATCCCCTGGATACTTTTCACGTCAACGCCCGTCAGACCTTTCAGGAAGCCGAACGCATATTAGAACTGGCGGAGGTCAGGTCGAGTAGAGAGTGGCAGCAAGAGTGGATACAGCTTCAGCTTGACCAATTGTTTCCTCTACGTGGTTCTGTAGACGAAATGACCGCCATTATCGAAAAGGCTCAGCCCATTGTTGAGGAATATGGTACAGCGGAGCAGCAAGGCAAATTCTTTCAGGCGGTGATAGCACGAGACGGCAAACGTAATCGCTACGCGGGATCGGAACAATCGCTTTTGTATCGTCGCAACGCACTGGCTAAGGTTCTGCAAACAGACAATAAGGACTTAATAGGATTTGCGCACTTTATCCTTGGCAATGGCCTCATGTTCTCGAATCAGCTTGATGAGGCGGAAGAGCAGATGCGGACGGCAATGAACCTGGCAGAACAGATAGGCAGCACCCCACTGCTGGTCCGCTGCCTGACGTTTTTGCCCATCATACTCAGACGGCGTGGACAGGTCGAAGAGGTGCGGGGTGTCATCACGCGTGCGCTGGCTATGCCGGAAGCGAGGAATATCGCTATCATCAAGGGAAATCGTGCATGGATCGCCTGGCGCGATGGCAATATGGTCGAGGCCGAAGCATATGGCAGAGCTTCATTAGAGGAAAGACAGGACCGGCAGCCTGCCAATGCATTTCGATGGGTAGGTCTATGGCCTCTCATAGGTGTTATGCTTGCTCAGGAGAAGATCGCCGAAGCGATGAATTATGCAGGTATGCTGCTTGATGCCACGCAGCAATCCCCTCCTGAACAATTGAGTGTACTTCTTGAATCGGCATTGCGAGCATGGAAGGCTGGACAGCAGCAGGAAGCTTATGTTCTGCTCCAACAGGCAATATCTCTCGCGGAGAACATGGACTATCTCTGAGTTGCTCGCTGTTCGTCGGGCCCGACTTACCTACTAGCGCCCGGTCAATCCATTCACCAGGGTCGCGACGTGCTTATGAGTGTTTGGATAACTTCTCTATCTCTCAAATATTGTTGTATTTTTCTCTAGAGATATGCTATACTGCCGCTAAGACCAAACACCGCAAGAAACCAGGACATATGTCTGCTAAGGTGGTCGAAAACGGCCATTTCTTTCATCTGCTAAGGTTTTTGGATATGGAGACGATTGCGAAAAGAGCCAAACAATCGGTGTTGTCCGGTGTTGGGGAACACATCCTTGCGCAGTATGAACGACGGCTTCGAGTGGAAGAAGACTTAAGCAGTGCTACGATTCGCAACTATCTCAGCGGTCTGCGCCAGTTTATGGCATGGTGTGAGTCTATTTGGCAACAAGGTCGTGAGAACACAAAATCATTCGTGCCTGAAGCAGTAACCTCTCCAACACTTACCCATTACCGAACCTATCTCCAAGCACTGCAGCTCAAACCGAACTCTATTAACCGCTCCCTTATTAGCCTCAAGCGCTACTTTGCTTGGCTCATTACTACGGGGCAACTCACCTATGATCCAGCGAAGGTGGTGAAACTCGTAGGTGAGGAAGTCACCTCACCTCACCATCTTGATGATCGGGAAGAACAAGCATTGGTTGCTGCAGTGAAGAAGAAAGGCACTGTACAGGACCAAGCCATCATTGTGTTCATGCTACATACCGGGCTACGTGCGCGAGAAGTCTGTACACTCACGCGTGCCCAGGTTCACTTGGGAAAGAGAAGCGGGAGCATTATCGTGCATGGCAAACGAAACAAGTATCGTGAAGTTCCCCTCAATGCAACAGCGCGTGCAGCCCTTGAAGCGTATGACCCTTTACTCACGCAGCCACATGCTCAGGACGCGACCCCACTATTCCGTTCAGAGACGGCATACACGGCTCACCGAGCGAGGATTAGGGTATCTCGTCAAAAATATGCCGAGCAAGCGAAGCTCTGTGATGTCAGTCCACACGATCTACGACATCGCTTTGGCTACCGCATGGCAGGAATGGTGCCGTTACACCGACTTGCCCAGATCATGGGCCATGACTCACTTGATACGACAATGTTGTATGTACAAGGAACGAAAGACGATTTGCAACAGGCAGTTGAGACGATTGCCTGGACATAGGAGCGTAGAAAGAAGATGGTACAACAGAGTAGCGCGATAACAATCTTCTGTTGCTATGCACGCGAGGATGAAGACCTTCTGGATAAACTAAAAAGGCATTTAAGTCCGCTCAAGAGGCGAAATGTGATTCATGTGTGGCATGATGGTGACATTAGGGCAGGAACAGAATGGGAACCGGAGATTAAGAATCACCTGAACGATGCTAAAATTATCTTGCTGCTCATTAGCGCCGACTTTATCAACTCCGACTACTGTTATAGTACAGAGATGCAACATGCCTTGGAGCGGCATAAGCGAGGAGAAGCAAGGGTCATTCCAGTTCTTCTCCGTCCCGTTGGTAATTGGGAAAAGCTTCCCCCTGGAGATATTCAGCTTGGTCAGCTTCGACCACTTCCAAAAGATGCTAAACCTATCACGCTTTGGGCGAATCGTGATGAGGCTTGGAAAGACGTGACAGAGGGGATCAGCAGGGTTATCAGCGATTTAGTGAAAATACCATCGAACCAGCGAAAGCAGAAAACTCTTGACAAGGTTGAGAAATTGGTTCCAGAAGTAGACATCTCCCTGTATCAAGATGCATTTGGCAAGCCAACATTTATCAATCACCAGCCATTCTCTACAAATCCCAATTATGAAAGAAGAAAATTTGTCGAATACGTTTTTGTTGATGAATACTTCTATCTCGATGCTATAGCAGACCTTCAAGGAAAAGTGTTGTATTTTGCGGTAACGATACGAGATCAGTCATTCAATCCAACATTTAAGAAGCAGGTATTTCAAATACAGTTAGGAAGAAGTACGTACAGCGATATACCAGGGAGGCCGCAAGCCGCGCAGGGGTGTTTTGGAGCAAATTGGTTTGCATACTACGAAACAAGATATTTTGGAAGACCGGGAGCGTACCAAGAATTTGGCTTTGGGTTGAACACTGCGGGATATTATCCGAAGAGCAGCTTGGAGGCTTGCAGAAGATTGCGAAGCACTGCGCACAACTGTCATGGAACGTTAAGCGATCAAGAGATTGAGTCTATGATAGACGGAAATAAAGATGAAGTTTTTAATACCTATGCTGCTTCGGCCCCTGGGATACAAATTACCGATTACGCGCATGTCATTTTAGGCGTCAATGATGGTCAAGTAAGAATCCTCAACTCCTAATAGGTAGAGATCCGAGTATAATCCGACTTGAAAAACAACGATAAGGATTCTAAAGCGTAGGCATAACATGGAGGGATTTAGAATATGTCAAATTCGTCACTCTTCCCTATTCTCAATCTGAAGATTCCAAATCTGGCTGTAACAGCTTGGATCGACGTAATACGTCGCGTTGTGGTTCAAGCTGGCGCGATTGTTGACCAGCGTAGCCATGTTCCTGAGATCAACGCGGACTGGCAGCTCCTTCACCGCTTTGAATACGATCACTTCTATAATGCCTGGGTGGGAGTTGCATTTCGCTTCCGGGCCTGTGCCACCCATAGTGAGGACTTTACTGCCATTTTCCAAAGAACACAAGGGGCCGCTCGGGGTGAAGACATGTATCGGGAAGATGATGCGCTGTTCGGTTTCTTTGTGAAGGGTCTTTCAGCACTGGAAAGTTTCTATTACAGTTTGTATGCATTAGGAGCCCTTATCGTCATGTCAAAGCAGGAGCCAAAGGTGCCGCCGTCAGCCCAATTTCCTCTGCTTACTCACTTGGTTGACCCTGCTCAGCGGAGCGGTCCAAGACGGATTACTCCTGAAGAGACACATCGTGCGTACACCCAAGCATTTCCCGGACTGCCTACGACGGAATTCCTTGACCGTATTTTGCGAGATGAAATGTATAAGGAATGGAGCCAGATCCGCAATATATTAGCGCATCGTGTGACATCCGCAGGACGCACCATAGAACTGAGTCCGTTTGGCTTCCCACTAAATGGGCCTCCGCTTTCAGTAAAGCCATGGGGTATGGATCTCCCACTTGATGCGACGACAACAACCTCCCGCTATACGTGGTTGAGGGAGACCATTAATACTGCGTTGGAAAAAACAGCAGGGTTTGCTGCTCAGCAATTGCCCTATACAGAGGACCAACTTGATGAGTGGACGAATAGGCCATAATGCTGGGGGCCGAGCATGATTCGACGGAAAAACAATCGTAAGGGATAAGAGGAAGCATCCAGAAGCTTTTTACCGCTTTTACCCCGTTTCCCCTATGTCCTATTTTACACGTATCACTGAGCTCACGATTCTTCTAAATCAAAATATATGGCTTTGCGCCCACTCGCGAAGTTCCTCAAAGACCGGGAACTATCTTTTGGGTCCGCGAGTGGGCGTAAGGCCAACCTCTACGAGAACATTTAAAACTATATGTGCTAATCAGGGAAGTTTCCCGACACACTGCCAACGGTATACGGCGTAGAGACGTTGTACATGACCATCATATCCATGCCCCAGTTGGCATGTAAGAAATTGTGGCAATGGAGCATCCAGATCCCCGGATTATTCGCGACGAATGCAACATCATAGGTGGTGTGCGGTGGAACCAGAACTGTGTCCTGGTGCACCGGGCTGCCTGTGAGTGGCTTCCCATTCTCCTCCAGAACTGTGAAGATGTGCCCGTGCAGGTGCATAGGATGATACAGGTTGGTGTGGTTATCGAAATGGAGCTTGATGAGCTGCCCTTCCTTCACCATGATCATGCCGGTATCGGGAAAGACCTTCCCGTTCATAGTGTAGGTCATCCCTGTGCGTCCAAGTGAGCTCCCCATCTGGTTCCCGAGCACTATATTATAGGTTGCGTTGAAATGACTCCGAGCTGTGACAGGATCAGGTGCGGGCGTTCCATATGTCGTGAGATCGAACCACTTTGTAATAGCAGGAAGTTTTGTGGGTACTGATCCCTGACCGATGACAAGGGCAGGAGCACGCACGTAACCTTGACTGTCATCGGCAGTCACCAGTGCGACGGAGCCGTGAGAGGGCATTTGAAAGTAGAGATCGTAGCGCTGAGCCGACCCCATGGGCAATGGCGTGTCATTGAGCCATTGCGGACCATTCAGATCGTGCCCATCCAACGACACCACCTGAAATGGTGCTCCAACGAGCGTCACGAGTTGTGGATTTCCTGACGGTGTCTCAGCAGTATTGACGATGCGCAGACGTACCCACTGTCCCGGACGAGCTGCCTGATTGAACGTTCCGTCGGTGGCATTCATCGTGTAAAGCGTTTGATTGTTCGGTCCAGTCCAGCTATGGAGTGCAACGCTATAATCGACAACCGCGTGTAGTGTTGATGTCGCGGGATCCACGATTAGCATACCGTAGAGTCCGTTGGTGGTCTCCTCATAGCTGAACTGGTGTGAATGATACCAATAGGTGCCTGCGTCCAGGGCCGTGAAGCGGTAGACATAGGATTGACCTGGTTTTACCGCATTCTGGGTGACGCCTGCCACACCGTCGGCGGAGTTGGGAACGCGCACGCCGTGCCAGTGAATGGTTACACCAAAGGAAAGGTGATTGACCAGTGTGACGACGACCTCGTCACCTTGTCGCACATGCAGCGTCGGTCCAGGAGCAGTCCCGTTGAAGGTCCAGGCAGGTATCATGATGCCTGAACTAAGGGTGATATGTGCAGACTGAGCGGTGAGCGTGAAATGATCCACGTGTGCTGTTATTGCTGGCTCTTGTAACTGCGGCACGGAAACGGGTGCACCTGCCATACCCATATTCACAGAAGTTGGTACACCTGCTCCCGCTGGCATCTGCGGAGCCTGCAATGGAGCGATAGCGGTGGCTGTGGAAGACGGCGCTAAAGCACCAATGACAAGAGCACCAGCGGCTATACCAGCGATGATACTTAAGGCAGGTGCAAACCAGCGTGGATTCTTACGGCTCGTCCGGCGATAGTTTTGTATCATTATTCCAATACTCGCGACAAAGGCGAGCATGATGGAGGCAAGAATGAGCATATCCCCGCTAAACTCACCAAACCCGCCATTGGAACCCTTGGGATGGGACAGGGTCTCAACGACAAAAGGCTCGGTGAGGCATCTATAGAGGATATAGATGCCTAGCGGTACAGCCAACGCTTGCATCCAGCGGATTCCGGTCATAACGAGAATGGCGGCGCACAGGAGCAAGATGGTGGCAGTGACAATATCAACGCTTGGAGCGCCATTGAAGATGGAGAGTATGACTGCAACCGCCGTACACAAGATCGTTGACACCAGGAATCCCCAGGCAGCAATCTTGCCAAGAGTGGAGAGTGCCTGGCGCGTAAACAGGCCAGCTCGCTTCTCTTTGGGGCTCGTCGCTGGTTTCTTTTCAGTCTGTATTTCTTCGCTCATTGCGGGTTCCTTCTTTAATATTCTTTGTAGTCATATGCATGTATAATGATGAGTCCGGTTTGTTTCTGATAACACAAAAGCATTACTGCACGGTTATTGTCAGCTCCATTCCGTGGTGGATCAAACAAAGAATGTGATAGGTGCCTGCCGTCGCAAATGGTCCAATTGTCACACTGTTCCCACTCAACGAAAGGTTGCTGACCAGTGGTGCACCTGGCTCTCGCTTCTGCACCGGTGTACCCTGCTGCCAGGTCCCATTTGCAAGAACATGCTGGGAAGTCGTATCATCGACCAGCAAAAGTTTCGATCCTTTGGCAATCGTCACAGATGGCAAATCGAAACCGCCAGCACTCAAATGTAAAGTTGGGACACCGTTTGTATAGGATAAGGTTGGAACGGCAACTGGTTGAGCTAAGGCCCCAATGAAACAGGCTCCGATAACCAGCCCGGAAACGCCGCCCAGCGCCGATAGAAACCAGCGTGGAGCCTTACGACCACCCCCGCGGTACTCCTGTATCACCATTCCTACAGTTGCGATAAAAGTGATAGCGGCGTTAGCAGTAATGAGCACCTCCCCTACAAACGCGCCAAATCCTCCATGTGGACCTTTTGGATTGGTCAGGCTTTCAACGACAAAAGGCTCTGTGGCGATCAGGTAGAGGAGATATCCACCTATTATGGCGGCTATCACCTGTAGCCAGCGCACCCTGCTTGCCACCAGGACAGTGCATACCAGTCCACACACCGTTGCAGTGACGATATCCCGGCTGGGGGCGCCACTACCAATCGTAATTGCTACCGCTCCTCCAGTGCTTGCGATAGTGCCTACAAGGAATGTCCGGAAGGCCACTTTACTAAGGGTGGAGCGTGGCTGGCGCGTAAACAGAGATGTCCGCGTTGCTTCTATACTCATTGTTGCTTCTTTTCCTTTTTTCGTTATCATTATAGATTTTCCGCCTTTGTTTCCATTTATGAATATCTATAAGGCTTTGAGATCCAATTTTCTATAGAACGTCATCATCGTTTTTCCCCTTGTTGTATATCTGGCTCCGACTCCGACAACATTGTGAGAAGAAGGGGCCCCAGTGCTGCCCACTCGCGGAAATAGCGCACATCCCCACTGGTGAACAATTGTATTTTGCCTCGCCACTCGGTCTGATCTGGCCCGATCTCTTCTTCCCAGACGCGGACCGTAAACAAATGAGAACGAGGACGTTCGTTCGGCTTCTCCATGCTCATGCACTTCCTCCTGGCATCTTTCCTACAGAACGGTCATGTATCCCGCAAGCATGTTAATGTTGTTGATCTTGAGAAGAGTATAGGACATGTACCGTTGCGTCCAGGCGTTCCCTGCTCAAGATCTATAAGAGAACAGCGTTCCCTGAGCCAGAAAGGAACGTATCCTTCCGATTCTTTTATTCTTGAGAAAACGCAGGTTCCGCAAAAGAGGATATAATAAAGTAGCCAGGAAAGCAGAAGCGTGGAGAAGCGCTCAGATGAAGGAGGAAAATTTCTATGAAACCACCATCACTCACACTCGGTCTTGAAGAGGAGTATCAGATCATTGACCCGCAAACGCGAGAACTGCGTTCGTATATCACCGAAATGCTGGAAGGTGATCGGGTTATAGTGAGCGAGCAGGTCAAGCCAGAGTTGCACCAGTCGATCGTCGAAATCGGCACGAGCGTCTGCCAGTCCCCAGCGGAACTGCGCGACGAACTGGTGCGGATGCGGCGAACCATTATCGATCTGGTGGCAAAGGATGGGCTGAAAATAGCGGCAGCGGGAACCCATCCCTTCTCCTCCTGGTTGACGCAGCAGATTACGCCTCTTGAGCGCTATCTGGGGGTGAAACAGGACATGCAAGAGTTAGCGCAGCAACTCTTGATCTTCGGGACGCATGTGCATATCGGTATCGAAGATCGTGAGTTTCTGATCGACGCCATGAACGTTGCCCGCTACCTGCTCCCTCATATACTCTGCCTTTCCACCAGTTCACCATTCTGGATGGGACGCAATACCGGCTTAAAATCCTATCGCAGCGTCATCTTCCGCAATTTTCCGCGCAGTGGCGTTCCGCGCGTCTTTCAGTCGTGGGCCGATTTCTCCTCACTGGTGGAGACCCTGGTACGTACCAACACGATCCCGGATGGGAGCAAAATCTGGTGGGATGTGCGCCCGAACCATTCGTATCCAACACTGGAGTTTCGCATCTGCGATGTCTGTACACGTGTGGACGAAGCCGTGTGCCTCGCGGCTCTCTTCCAGGCGATAATTGCAAAGCTCTGGAAATTGCGCCGCGACAACCTGACCTTCCGCGTCTATCCAGGAGATCTAATCGAGGAAAACAAGTGGCGTGCGGTGCGCTACGGCCTGGACGGGAAGCTGATTGATTTCGGCAGGCAGCAAGAACTGCCCGCGCGTGAATTGATTCGCGAGTTGATCGAATGGTTCATCGGTGATGTCGTTGATGAACTTGGCAGTCGAAAGGAAGTAGAATACGCCTACCGCATTCTACAGGAGGGTTCAAGCGCCGATCGTCAGTTGGCGACCTATCAACGGACAGGCGATCTCAAAGCGGTAGTCGATCAACTGATTCGGGAAACTGGCGAAGGAATAGAGGCGCAAACCATCTGACAACATCTTTCCAGTGCGCTTCAAACGTCCCCGTAGAGGCAGGCCTTGCGTCTGCGGGTCAATTAAGCACTGTCATCACAGTGTCTCATACAGCAGGACTACGGCTGGAGCGATATAAACACGATCACCTCTACTAAGTACATGTTGGTCAATACGCCGCCCCTGGTAGGTTAAGCCATTCAGACTATCTGCATCCTCGATGAGCCAGGCACCGCTCTCTTTGTCCCAGCGTATCTTTGCATGCAGGCGCGAAACACGCTGAGAGGGGACCGGAACGTCGTTACTGGCCTGGCGACCCACGGTGAGCACTGGTTTATCGAGACGCCGTTCCCCTACCAGCTTACCCTCTACCTCAACTATGACACGCGCTTTCAGAGGCTGCCGGGGCGCTCCGTTACTTTTCGCTGCGACATGCCGATCTCTTTCCAGATCTGCCAGTACAAGCGGAGGCGGCACAGGAGCCGGGCGAGCCATGGGATAGGATTCAGGCGCGACGGCTCCCTGCCTTTGCTCGTTGAGGATGCGTGCAAGTTCAGCTTTGGGCACGATCATCGATTCACCTGCGTAATCGACGTTGTAACGATTCTGTTCTTTGAGCAGACCCGCAAAGACGCCATTCTTACGCTTGAGTTCTTTGTAGGACCCTTGCTCGGCAATAGTGCCATCCTTGAGGACGATAATCTCATCTACGTTCCCGAGCGTGCTCAGGCGATGGGAAATCATGAGAACAGTGCGCCCGACTACAAGCGTGTCGATGGCTCGTAAGACTTCAACTTCTGCTTCAACGTCCAGGCTGGCTGTCGGTTCGTCCAGTACCAGGATGGGCGAGTCACAGAGCATGGCGCGGGCAATAGCGAGACGTTGGCGCTGACCACCAGAGAAGTTCTTGCCACGTTCGCGCACTTTTGTGTCATAGCCATCAGGCATAGACATGATCGTGTCGTGAATCTGTGCCTGTTTAGCCGCCGTAACGATCTCCTCCATGGTCGCTTCCGGTCGTCCTATCTTAATATTATCGAGAATAGTGCCCTCGAATAACACCGAGTCCTGCAATACCTGGCTCACATTGCGACGAAGAATCGTGAGTGGATAGTTCCGGTTATCGATATCATCTATTTTGACGGCTCCCTGCTGAGTCTCATAGAAGCGTGGGATCAGCTTTACAAGTGTCGTCTTCCCGCCACCAGACAGTCCGACAAGGGCTACTCTCTTACCGGCTGCAATATGGAGATTGATGCCCTTCAGAATAGGACGCTCCGGAGTATAACCGAAGATGACATTTTCAAACTTAATATCACCTCTGAGCCGCTTTGGACCGTAGTAGGGGACAGCACTCTCTGTGACCTCTGGCGCCTGGTCAAGCACTTCCTGTATACGTTCTGCTCCACTGGCAGCACTGGTGGCAACGTTGGTTAACTTGGAAAGATCGCGCATCGGTTGATATAACTGTTTCAAATAACTGATGAACAAGAACAGGATGCCAGCTGTGACAGGCGGAGTGGCCGTGGCATTAAAGAGAGGAAATTTACCTGTTCCGATGGCGAACCCACCCATACCGATAATAATAGCGGTACCAATAGTCACCAGTAAATCAACAACCGGAGTAAATTGAGCCTGTAAGCGACCAGCCTCAAGTCCGGCCTCGCGATTCTTGCCAACATAGCGGTTAAAGCGCATCGCCTCGCGGTCCTCCAGTGAAAAGGCTTTGAGGACGGTAATAGCACCGACATCCTCAACTGCCACTTCTGCTACCTCTCCCGCGGCCTTTGCAGCCCTTTTCGATGCTGCTTTGATGCTTCTGGTATAGAACAGAATAACAAAGAAGAGTGCAGGTAATACGACTACTGAAATCAGTGTCAATTGCACCTGAGTTTGTAGCATAATCACCACAGCCGCTATCAACGTCAGGACACCAGCAAGCAGGTCGACAAAACCGTCAGTGACCAGCTTTTCGATACTGGCAATATCACCCGTAATACGTTGGACCAGATCACCTTTTTTCTGCTTGCCGTGCCAATCAAGCGAGAGGCGCTGCAACTGATCGAAGAGCTTTTTGCGTAACCGTGCGCTCAAGTTCTGCCCCAGGAAGGATGCAAGATACTGTAATGCATAGGTCAATAGTCCAGCGACGGCACCTACTACCACAAGCAAGCTCATTAAGATAACAACAACGACTCCCACATTATGCTTCTGCCCTGGCGGGATGGGATTGAAGAGATTGATGACGTAGAGATAAACACCTGACGGGTCTGTATTAGGTGGGGCAACCTTATCAATCAGGTCCTTGGTAATGACGGGTATCTGAAGAGAAATAACTACCTCCAGGAATGTTACAACAAAAGCAACGACGATGAGCAAGCGATATCCCTTGAGATTGGTAAATAGGAAGCGACCCAGAAAAGCCATTCTTTTCCCCTTTCCTCACATGAGCGACGGACGACAAATTGTATAAAATGAGCTGGTTGCTCCAATTGGAGAGCCCCAGGAACTTTTTTTGGACGCAAAAAGAGGCGCAATTACAAAATAAGTGGATAGTGTTTGTTCACTTCTGGAAGGATAACACATGCGATTCAAATTATCAATGTTTAAGCAGAGATAGATCCTCTTCACGGTGATTCTTGTTCTTAAATTGGAAGAGGTAACGACACATAGACTTGCAAGGCACCTCTCTGAGAAGCTGTATTCACGATGATGTATCTATCTCCTCTGGCATATGAGTGTGATATACTGCTAAATCGAGTAGCTCACATCACGGACGATGAGCAGTTACGCTGAAACATTACATTCTCCGGTTGCTAATCTTGTTGACAATAAAATTGAGCTTACTATTTGAAGGAGGATTTACCAGCTATGGGAAATGCTAAACCACGAGGATTGATTACAGAAGCCAATGCGGAGGAAGCACAGTACCTCACACAGAATTTACAGGATACACTGACGGTGGATGTAACATCTGACACACTTGCTGAGGTGGATGCTGAGCGTTTGAAGGATGTAGAGGTGCTGATCCCGTTTATTCACACGAAGGTCGGGCCTGCTGACTTCGCGGCCATGCCAAAGCTCAGGCTCATTGCGACACGCTCAACCGGCTTTGATCATATCGATCTCGCTGTTGCCAAAGAGAAGGGTGTTGCGGTTGCCAACGTACCCGGCTATGGTGAAACGGCTGTCGCTGAATACACATTCGCCTTGATGCTGACCCTCTCGCGCAAGGTACACCAGGCCTACGAACGCACACAACGCGGAGATTTTACGCTGGAAGGCCTGCGCGGCTTTGATCTCTATCATAAGACGCTTGGTGTGATGGGTGCTGGCGCTATTGGCCTGCACGTTATCCGCATTGCCACAGGCTTCGGGATGAAAGTCCTGGCTTATGATGTCATGCAAAATAGATTGCTCTCAGAAGTGCTTGGTTTCAGTTATGTTCCTCTGGACGAGCTCCTTGCGCAATCTGATATTGTAACCCTGCATGCGCCTGCAATCCCTCAAACCCATCACATGATTAACAAAGAGTCGTTGTCTAAACTCAAGCGCGGCGCATTCTTGATCAACACGGCCCGGGGCACGCTAGTAGAAACGACAGCGCTGGCCTGGGCACTCGATAATGGTATCCTTGCCGGTGCTGCCCTGGATACTCTGGAGGGCGAAGAATTCCTGGAACACGAGGAGGAGCTCTTGAATGAACCTGGTGCCGAGGAAAAGTTGAAGTTACTTGTACACAATCACGTGTTGCAGCGCCGCCAGAATGTGATCATCACTCCCCATATTGCATTTAACTCTGAAGAAGCCCTGCGCCGTATCCAGGACACCACTATTGAGAATGTAAAGACATTCCTGGCGAATACGCCGCGCAACCTTGTGAAGGCGGCCTCGTAAAAACCTGTTTTCGTTTTGCACCTCGAAGGTGCAAAACGAAAACGAGCTTTGAATGGTTTCTATCATCAATGTGCCGCGGCGCAATCATACAACTGGTTCGCGCCACCCCGGCCAAAGCCACCGCCAACACCGGAACTGGTCGCGGAAGATTGCCATTGGCTCGTCGGCACCGTCTTACAGTGCTGTGTTACCCAGGTAGTGAGTGCGCTTTGTTGACCACCACCAAATCCCCCAGTGCCGTTTTGCACGCGATTTCTGAACTGTTCGGGGATCTGATCAAGTATTTGTGGAGGTATTTGTCCTCCCCTATTGAACGAATTCAGGAGGAAGAAGCGCACCGTGCCGTTGGCGACCAGGGATGCTAACTGATTGGCCGTCAGGATGGGATCGCTGCCACTGAAGCCTCCCAGAGTCATCACTGGCTTGTTCGTCGCGATAATGAGCCCATCAGCCGTCATCGAGCTAGATACAGCGACCAGGAACTTCGTACTGCCCTGATTAGCCTCCAGGTAGCGGATCAGCGCCGCGTCCGAGTTAGCGTTCTCAGCTCGCCCGCCCGCGAAGTTCCCGCCGAAGCCGTCTCCCTGTACTGGCCCCGCCACCAGGGTATCCGCTTGCTTACTCTGGAAGATGGGAATGGCCGCCCACATAGTTGGAGCGATCATCAGAGCCAGTATCGCAACGCCTGACGCCGGGATAAGGTAGCGAACGCCGCGAGCGCTGTCTCTGAGACGCGGAACCAGGCGCGCAATGATGAGCACCATCGCTCCCACGAAGCAGAGGATCGCTGCGAGCGGAATCATCCACTTGCCCCACGCAGGATAACTGGTGAGAATATATATCTGTTCAGCGACGGTGACGATCAGCGCTAAAGGTAGCAACCAACCTCGCCAGCCCGCACGGCGATAGTCCTGCCACATCGTCACGAGGCCGATTCCGAACAGCGCAGCAATAGCCGGAGCCATCTCTGTCATGTAGTACTGGTGGAAGAAGCCAGCTACGCTAAAGAAGGTGCCCATCGTGAGTAGCCACGCCCCCCAGAGTACCAGCGATTGCTGCTGCCGGTCACTTTGTAGGCGCGGACGCCGCTGCCAGGCGAGGGCGACCGCTCCAAGGATTGCCAATGGCAAAAGCCAGACGATCTGTCCTCCCAACGGTTCAGTGAAGAGACGTAGCGGACCAGGACCCCCGGTAGCAAAAATCCCACCTGGGCCACCAAATCCTCCTCCTCCTGGTGTCGTCTGTTGCCCTGTCACATTCCTCCCGGTGTTGGTCTGTCCACCATTTCCATTCGTGGGAGGAACTCTATTTCTGCCAGCGTTCGTAGTGCGGTTGGGAGTATTTGCACGGAATCCTCTCCCAAATTGCCCGAGGAGACGCTCAATGCCATTGTAGCCAAGGGCAAGGCTGAGCTCCGAATTATCCTGGGTGGAGTCAACATAGGGCCGTTGCGAAGCTGGTGTGAGGTCCACCGCCGCCACCCAGGAGAAAGAGACCACCAGGAGAACTAATCCAGCTAAAGCGAGGTGCCCTATTCGCTTCCATATGCTCCTGGGAGCGGCGAGCAGGTAGAGGAGTCCGAAGGCTGGTACTACCAGATAAGCTTCCAGCATCTTGATGTTGAAACCGATGCCTACGATGACCGCAGACAGCAGCAACCAGCGCAGCCGCCCGGTCTCAGCAGCGCGCAGCACTGCCCAGGCTCCCACGAGCAAGGTCAGGGCCAGAGTGCTGTCAATCGTGATGTTGCGATTGGTCACCACACTGATCGGGCTCAGAGCCAGAGCCAGGGCAGCGAGCAAGCCAGCTACCACCCCAAAGTGTCGTCGTACCAGGTAATAGAGTAGGAGCACCGACAGCACTCCGGCCAGCGCCTGGGGTAACAGTATGCTAAATGAATTGAAGCCGAAGAGCTTAGCACTGGCTACCTGGAACCAGAAGCCCACAGGTGGCTTGTCGACCGTCACAAAGCCCCCTGGATCATAAGAGGCAAAAAAGAGATTATGCCAGTTGTCCATCATACTTCTTACTGCCGGGGGATAATACGAGCCAAAGCCGTTCTGCCCCAACTGGAAGAAGTTCATGAAAACAGAGATGAGGATGATTCCTCCTAGCGCCCATCGATGCCAGGAAGAGAAACGTTTCTGTATCTTTTGTTCTGGAATATATTCAGGTTCAAATGGAATGATTTTCGGTGTCGTCTCAGCCATACGTACCTTCTCCTTACCTATCGTATCGTATGTAGCATACAGAAAAAAAATCAAGAAGATGCGCTGAAATTGTAAAGTGTTTGTAAGACATTGGGTGGAGTTTATCTCAACTTACAAACATTTTACACATCTGTGTGAGTTTCCTGATAACTCTCCGCTAGAATACTTACTAGAATACTTAAACGTCTTGGAGGGTATTGCTGATGTTCTATCCAAAGGAGCCACTTGCCCAGGACCATCAGAGAGAGGCAAAACTGGTTCGTTCCTATGGCGGTCATACGCTTGCGTTCTTTGGTCTGGCTCCCGAGAATTTGCATTTCCTGGCACCCGGTGGAGAGGGATTGGTAAACTATCGACTGGCGCGTAATGTTGCAGTGGTGCTCGGTGACCCGGTGTGCGCGCCACAAGCATTTGAGCTGGTAACTCGTAGCTTCCTTGATTTTTGTGCACTGCATGACTGGCAAGTGGCTTTCTATCAAGCATATCCAGAGCATCTGGTCACCTATCGCGCTCTCAAATTGCGTGCATTTAAGATGGGTGAAGAAGCGATACTCAATCCTCAATCCTTTGCCCTGAATGGCTCGGCTCTGGCGAATGTACGTACCAGTTGTCGACGTGCCGAACGTGACGGGGTACACATCCGCTGGTACGAAGGCGTCCTTCCAGCGGATGTGATGCACCAACTACGGCAACTCTCAAACGCCTGGTTGGAGAGCAGAGGTGGCAAACAGGCATCAGAGATGAGTTTCAGTATGGGGAGACTTGATGAGTTGATCGATACTGCTGAACGCGCTGATGCAGTTGCCAGCATCTCTACATTATCAAACTGCTCTCAAAGAGCTGCTCCACGGTTCGTAACCGCAGTTGCAACGACGAGTGCAGGCAAAGTATGTGCATTTGTAACCTTTACACCCACCTACGGTTGTTTAACTATCGAAGCCAATGCCCCCGGCAAGCAGTCCGGGGGGCAGGGGTGGGGATGGACTCTCGATATGATGCGCAGGCTCCCAGATGCGCCACCCGGAGTAATGGAATTGTTACTGGTGCGTGCGATCGAGCGCTTCCGGTCGTGCGGAGCGCACATCGTTAGCCTGGGCCTGGCGGCATGGGCTGACACCAGGCAAGAGATGACTCCCGCTCAACGGCAGCTTACAAGTTTTGTCACAGATCGCCTGCATCTGTTAGAGAGCCATCGTACGCTCTTCAACTTCAAACAGAAATTTGACCCACACTGGGAGAGCCGTTATATGGTCGCCAGTACAACCCTTGCATTGCCGAAAATCGCGCTGGCGGTGCTCCGTGTGCGGAACTACTCAGGGGGAGGATTGGTAAGACTGGTGAGATGATGACAGAAGCAGTGAGGAGTGATCGCGTGTAGCAAGAGCGAGCGAGAGGAGTTGTCTTTGCCTTCGACAGAGATGCAAGATAGACAGAGGCCAGGAAAATCTTCCAGGAGGACATACAATGGTGATGTTCATCGATTAGCTGCGTGGGGCAGTACATTCGGGCAGTTCCTTCGCTATTGTCTGGTAGGCGGAGTGAACACGGCCATCGATTTGTTGGTTCTCAATGTCCTTCTGTGGCGCTTTCCCACGAACAACGTGCAAGTCCTGGTGGTGTATAATTCTGTTGCCTATAGCAGCGGTGCAGTGAGTAGTTTTTTCTTGAACAAGTACTGGACGTTTCGGCGCAAGCAGAGACCAACATGGAGGGAACTGGTACGCTTTGTCATCACCTTATCTCTCGAAGTCCTGTATAGCAATGCTCTGATATGGCTCGCAGGGAAGGCATTGCAGCCATTGATTGCCAATGCCATGTTGTGGGGCAATGCCTCAAAACTTGTGGCTGTGGCTGTTGGTGCAGTTATCTCGTACCTCTTTATGCGCTTCTGGACCTTTGCCAGCGGCCCGCAGGATCGACCAAAAAAGTCAGGGCGATTCGAAAGTCGTCTGCGTTGACCCGTAGTGGCATGCCTTGCGTGTGCCGGGTGGGGACCATTGAGCGCCTGGGACGTTCTCCTGAGCCACCCGGCACACGCACTCGGCACACGCAAGGCATGCCACTACGGGACGTTTGAAGCGCCCTGCAAAAAAGTAGTAATCGTCTCTCTCTGAGACATGTTCAATCATGTTGTAGGAGGCAGTGGGTCTCGATTGACTACTACCATCGTCACATCATCCTCCTGCTCCCAACCAGCTCCCGTGAAGGTTGCCAGTTCGTCCAGCAAAAAATCGATAAGTGTATGGTCGCATGTGTGCTCGCCCAGCAGTGCCATCAGATGGGGAAAGCCGAACATATCACGCCTTGGGTTATGAGCCTCCACCAGTCCATCGCTATAGAAGAGGATACTTTCTCCAGAGAGCAATGCTCCTTCTTTTTCTTCGTAGCTGCTTTCTGGCATCATCCCAAGAGGCATGCCGGTTGCTCGTAGTTCGCTTACACGACCGCTGTGTCGTCGGTATGGCAGATCATGGCCGGCATTTGCATAGCGCAGGTGCCCATTTGTTGGATTGAGGATAGCATAGAAACAGGTCACAAACATTCCCGCTGGAATATTGTTGCAGAGCAGATTATTTACACGTGCCAGGACTTCCGTTGGTGCAACTTCTCCCTGTGCTGCCGTGCGTAGCATAGTGCGCGTGATTGCCATCACTAAGGCAGCAGGCACCCCTTTACCGGCTACATCGCCGATCACAATTCCCAGACTGCCGTCATCAAATGTGAGGAAATCGTAAAAGTCGCCACCGACCTCCTTTGCGGGCTTATAATATGGCGTGAATTGCCAACCTGGTAGCGCAGGTACGTCTTTGGGCAAAAGGGCTTTCTGGATATTCTGAGCGGTGCGCATCTCCTGTTCAATGCGGGCACGCTCGGCCTGGCGCGCATTCTGCTCCACCAGGGTCTGCCGCTGTTCCATGCTCTCGACAAGCTGCTGCGCCATCTCATTAAAGCGCAATTCCAGTTGCCCAACTTCATCTTTCCTTGTAATTGGTACCCGCTGTGTGTAGTCACCATCTGCAAATTGTGTAGTAGCAGCCACAAGATTACGGATACGGCGGAGCAGACCGCGTGTTGTAATCAGCCCAAAAATGCTCCCAATCGGTATCAGTAGTACCAAAAAAACCAACCCACTTATCAGAAACAGCCATGGCAACCCTTGCAGTATGTTGTTGCCTGAGAACGCTGGTGACTGGAGATAGATAGCACCAATCGTCTTCTTCCCACTGCCCAGCACCGGCTCAACCACACCTATAGCGCGGCCTTGCGTCATATTTACAACAGTGTTTCCAGGTGTACCAGCCAGTGCATTGCTGATTAAGCCGGCTCTCCCTGGGAGCACTTCAGTCACAGGCCTCATCACAGGGTAGTGTGCAGGATACGAACTTGCGAGTACTCGACCATCTGGAGCGACCAGCAGAGCAAATGTCACATTCTCTTTAGCAGAGGAGGCCTGGTTGTACGGGACACCCCCATTATTAGGGAAATAGTCCGACGAGAGCGCGATTGAGGAAGGTTGACCGGGCTCAAATGTCGTATGAGGATCAAGAACACCTCCCTTTGCTTGAGCGGCGGCGGCAAGAGCGTATATTTTCGCCTCCTGTGCAGTACTGTCACCCTCAGTTCCTACCACAGGCCCATAGGTCAGCCACGCCCATACCATTGCACCAAACAGGATTTCTACCAGAAACACCGCCGCCAGCGACGTCAGTGTGTAAGAGACAGTCATGCGAAATTGCAATCCCGACCATCTCGAAGAAGAGCGCTTCTGTCTGGATGTCTTTCGTTTGAGCACAGAGTTTGTCTCTTTACCCTTCATACTGCTGTTCTCTTTTCATCCTCTCTACGGAAAAAAACGGCATCACATAAGGGTTATTATAAGGTAATTTTTGCGATATTGATAGCCAATGATCCCTATCCCGATCTAGCCTGTCAGATAGTTGCTACAAGAAGTGATGAGTCTTCAACCAGTCTATATGCTGGGGAAGAGCAACTTCGGGAGCGGGAATTTCCGGGTGCCATTTCTTCTCCCACTCTACCGAAATATAGCCTGTATAATTGTGCTGTTTGAGTAATGTGAGTTGATCCTGGACAGGGACTTCTCCCTCCCCGAGGAGAACGAGTTGCCAGTCTGCGCTTTGTGGAGTGACTCTGCGCGCATCTTTGATATGGACGTGCCCAATACGCCCGTTGAGTGCCGCGATGACATCCTGTGCGCTCTCGCCTACGCGATAGGGATGGTGGCTATCCCAGAGGGCGGCTATATTGGGTGAGTTCACGGATTGCAACACATTCGCGACACGGCGTGCGGAGGAGAATGCATCGTGCGTTTCCAGAACAATAGTGACCGATGCGCTTTCTGCGAAGGAAGCGACTTTCTGCAAGGAGTCGGCTACCCAGGTGTTTACTTCAACTTCAGTGGGTTGCGGAAAAACTGTAGATGGGTTGGCACCACCAAACACGCGCAGAATCGGTACATGGGTATCCTGCGCCAGGCGAATCCAGTTGAGCAGGTCTGTGACTTGCTGCTGGCGTTCTTCTGGGTTGCTGCGGTTAAACTGGCACGAGGTATCAAGCGCGCAGACATCCAATCCATGGGCACGACTGAGGTTGACAACTCGCACAACTTCCTGATAGTCGGCCACAGGATCAATGATTTTGTCGCCAAGCAGGCGTAGCTCGATACCAGTATAGCCCATGCGCACGGCATTCTCGACTGTCTGCTCTATAGGCCATTGTGGACACGCAAGAGTGCTAAAGGCAATTTTCACTGTTTTTTCTTCTTTCTAGAAAAGGATAGTATCGAAAACAAGATCTGAGCTGGAGAAGAAAAAGGAGAGGCGTGGAGCCTAAAAACCCGCCTCTCTGAAAGTGCATCCTCACTACCATGCACCTCCCCTCTTTGAGGGTACCATACAAGTTACGATATTTACATCCGAACCAGTTCTGATCTCTTGAACACTCTTTTATTGTGTGTCCATTTTAGCTGCGACATGTGATAACAATGGCGCTTATGTCGTCCGCTTTGGCACGTAGCGTTAAATCCTTATCATCTGAACGTCGTAGAGCGCTGTTGACAAGGAGGCGGGCGACGGTTGTGCGCGTGCCATAGCGCAGGATATCTTCAATTTCTCGGTCAATCAGATTATCATGGACGCCGTCGCTACACAGGAGTATGCGATCACCGGGAACGATATTAACCTGGTCGATGTGGATATCTGGCGTTTTCCTGTCGCCAAGCGATTGTGTAATGCCATTGCGTTTATGGAAGTAGCTCAGTTCCGTCTCGGTCAACTGGTTAGCGTGGGTAGCCTGGTCGATACGCAGTATGTCGCTTTTCTCGATCGCTCCTTTTTGTAACAGGAGCGAGAAATAGCCGTCATCTTCAGTTAAACGCTGTAGAGGCTCACGTTCACGCAGGAGATAGATGCGACTATCACCTACATATGCATAGATCATAGTATAGTTTCCATCGTCCTGGCGACAGAAGGCAGACAGGACAAAGGTTGTCCCCGGATATTTGCCCGTGGATGCTGATCCATTCATGGCTCTCGTCAGGCGCTCGCCTTCTCTGTGAATTCGTTTGTGGGCAGTTTCTGCCAGCGTTTGCAGGGTTTCAGGGAGATCCAGGTGAGAGCACGACGAGAGTACGCCTGGCTTCTCTTGTATAGGCGCAAGGATGCGCTTCCAGGCAGTACCAATGACCCTGGCGGCGGTACGAGATGCAACGTGGCCATCTCCTCTTCCTCCAACCCCATCGAAGACTCCAGCAAGCCCCCGAAGCTGATCGGCAAGGATGCAGTCTTCATTTCTCTCTGGATGCGCCCTATGGGCAATGCTATAACGTGCAAAGGTAAATGGAGGTGGCGTGGTGAAAGATTTGTTCGAAGAGCGAGGTAGCAGTTGTTCTTCGCTTACTTTTCGTATATTCATTAGCTTCCTCCTTATAGGATAGAGATTTCTTTTGCATAGAGTATACACAGAGAGGCTCCCAAAAATATAGCGTTTTTATAGCAAAATATAGCGCGTTGGTGTAGCAGGGGAAAGCTTGCAGTGGGATGTTAAATTCGCTCTTTGAACGTTGACGAGCTGCATTCAGGCGAGGTGGTGCCGCGCGCCATCACTGGCTACTCGCGGCAATCACTCGCTCGATGTGTTCAGATGCGAAAAAGTCCGAGATAGGGACGGTACCTGCCACATTAGCGTGATGGCAAAGGCACCTCCAAGATCACCCAGATGGAACATTGGCGCGGCGTGCAGATAGGTATCACGCGAGCCGATTCCGATCGTCATTATCGCATGCATGGCATTGGAGACGATATTCTGGTGCGAGAGCATCACCCCTTTAGCCCGTCCGGTCGTGCCGCCGGTGTAAAACACCCCGAAGAGATCTTCGTCGTCGATCTCCTGGTCGGCACTGCTGCGCCTGATTGCCCCCTGCTGTACCAGATGTTCGTAATAGTGCATGCCTGCAGGTGCCTCCTTGCTAGAGGGGCCACTGTAGACGATCTGTTGGACAGAGGAGGAGGGCTCAAGCCTGGAGGCATGTGAGGCGAAGGTCTGGTCAACTATCAGTATCCTGGCTTCACTATCGTTGAGGATGAAGGCGATTTCTGGTGGGGCCAGACGGATATTGAGAGGCACGATCACGACCCCCATACGAGCACAGGCGTAGTAAAGTTCTAAGTAGCGGTGGCAATTGAGCATGAGCACCGCCACCCGATCGCCACGCTCGATGCCGAGCTGCGCCAGTCCACGTGCCAGACAATCTGTCCGGTAGGCAAACTGGCTCCAGGTATACTCAATCTCTTCACAGCAGATCGCCGGACGGTTCCCGGCGACTTTGACAACATGGGCCAGTCCCTGAGCGATATTCATCAGCTTGTTCCTTTCTCGTATGGCAAGAAATACGCATACGTGACTTTACACCGTGTAAACTTGACATCGTGTAAAGTTTATGACAAAATTGACACCATGTCAAGTTCTCAAAGTGAAACACGCGAACGAATCTTACGCGCAACCTGGCATCTCATGGAGCAGCGCAGGGGGCAGGGCGTTCGCCTTGAAGATGTTGCGCGAGCGGCAAATGTTTCCCGGCAGGCGGTCTACTTGCATTTTAGCTCTCGGGCGGAACTCCTTATTGCGACAGCGCACTATCTGGATGAACAACTGGGGCTTCGCGACCGCGTCCAAAAGGCTCTTGGGGCAAATAGTGGGATACTCTTAATCGATGCCTACGTGGAATTTTGGACCAATTATCTCCCTGAGATTTATGGGCTCGCCAAAGCGTTTTTGACGGCTCGGGAAACGGATGATGCTGCCGCTGCTGCATGGGCCGATCGGATGCATGCGCTGTATCAGGGATGCAGGTATGTAGTCCGAAATGTTGCCAGAGAGGGAATGCTTGCCCCTCCATGGACGATTGAGGCTGCGGCAGACTTCTTCTGGGCAACACTCGCGCTAGAAACCTGGGAGCATCTCACGATCGAGCGTGGATGGTCCCAGGACCAATACCGTGAACGGATGCAATGGGTCATCAAGAGAGCACTTTGTCGAGATTGGTAGGGACGAACCTGCCTTTCTTGCTAGTATATTGCTTATTTTCATGTCTTGCCTACTCTTCCTCAAAGTACTTCTCAAGGAGAGCACGCATCTTCGAGCGAGCACGGTGGAGGAGCACCCGTTGATTCCCCTCCGATATACCCAGGAAGCGGCAGGTTTCCTCCGCCGTCCATCCTTCGATGTCGCGCAAAATAATAATCTCTCGCTGATTGGTTGGTAATGTCGCAATTCCCCTCTCAAGGCACAGGCGCGTTTCCTGTGAAAGCAAGCGCTCCTCAGGCATTTCTTGCCAACTGGAAGGGAATGATATCCAATGTCCCGACCACTGGTGATCTGCTGGCAAAAAGCGATCAGGGTCCACCACTGGTTCAGAGAGATCGGTATCCATCATTTCCAGGGAAGAGAAGGGCTGAGTACGCCCCTCGCGTTGAGCACGTGTTTTGGCGCGGTTCGTGAGAATGCGAAACATCCAGGTCTTCAGTGATGACTCTCCTCTGAAGTGGCGAACGCCTGTAAGCACTGCCAGCCACGTCTCCTGGACGACCTCTTCGGCCACCGTTCGTGTCTTCACATAGACCATCGCAAGGTGTAACAGTGCATTCGCATAACGATCAATCAGTGCCACAAACGCATCTTCATCGCCAGTACACAATTGCTCAATCAGGTACCGGTCGTCATCAACTACTCTCATATCTACTACAGATGCTTCAACCATCATGCTTCTCTCTTTCGGTCCTGTGCAGCTTTACTTGTGCTCGTCATCGTGTTGAGCGTCTGAACTCTGCTCGGTGCGTAAGACCGAGATCAACGTCAAATTCAAGCTGTGTACTTTGTTAAGGAGGCTGTGTAGTGCGGACTGATCTACCACGTGCCCCGAAATGATCGTGTCACCGTTTGCCTCAACGGTCAGCGTCATCCCATCAAACCACGCTGACCAGCGTTGATCGAGGTGTCCTTTGACGCGAATTTCGTAGGACATTGTAGCTCCTCCTTCCTGATACTACCTCTTGACGGTGTGTCATGATGGTGTCTGAGAGGAGTGTAACTGATCAAGGAGGAGAAGGCAGGATACGAAAGGAGTAATTGCCGGGTTATTTTTGTGAGAGTGACAGATGGCTCACCCGGCTCACCGCTTTTCATAGTAGATTAAGAGTACGGGCTTTCGCGACCACCTGGGCACGGCTCTGTACGTTCAGCTTGCCACAGATATTCAAGACATGTTTCTTGACTGTGTTCACGCTGAGTACCAGTTGATGGGCAATCTCACGATTGGCTGCACCATCCATAAGCAACCGCAGCACCTCGCGCTCACGTGCGGTTAATGGTTGTGCAAGTGGGCCGGAGGAAGGCGAACGATGAGAAGCTGCTACTGATGGGTCGCCTGCTGCCTCTAACAGGGTGTCAACGCAGGTGAGCGCTCTCTGTTGTTTGCGTGCATAGCGCAGGAGGGTGATCATCGGCGCACCCTCGTCAAGGAAAAGACGTATATACCCTTCTGGTTCGGCCAGGAGCAAGGCGCGTTCCAGCGTCTTCAAGGCTCCAGCCTGATTGCCTTGTGCTTGCAATATCAGGGCTCGTAGGATGAGAAGTTCCAGCAGACTGCTCATGCGTGACCTGGCTTCAGCATCCCGATAGAGCCGCTCCAGGAGAGCCAATGCCTCGGGGAGGATAGTTGGCACATCTCGCCCCTGAGCGATACGTACTCGAATCAGGGTCAAATGTCCCCGCTCGTGCAGGTAGTTCGGTTCATCTTTGAAGGACAGACCGCTTGTGTCGGCCCAGTGAACTGCTGCCGCCAGATTGCCTTGTGCCAGGTCCACCTGTGCTCGTACGGCGGCTGCATGAGCCAGTAGCGCTGTGGCAAAGCCACGTTGGCGACTCATCTGTATAAAGGCATCCAGTGATTCACGTGCCAGTGTACTCTGCCCGCGGGCTTGCTGAAGGCGAGCTAAGGCCAGGTAGCCGCGCATAACCATCTCGGCGTCCGCCGTCAACGCGTCCCTGACCAGCTCGATGCCCTGTTTCAAATGCTGCTCTGCCCTCTCTTGCTGGTTCCACTCACGCAGGAGGTCGCCCAGGATGAAGTAGTAGTCAGCCCCATTGAGCAGGGTTTGCAGTCCTCCATGCGCAGATGCCAGTTGCATCATCTGCTCAATAGTACTGGCAGCCTGGTGGAGCCTTCCTTGCAGCAGTTGTAGCCGTGCCAGATTAGAGATACTTCTCATCGTCGTCGGGACATTGCCAAGAGCACGCACCTGTGCCACCGATGCTGTCACAGAGCGCTCTGTTGTAGGAGTCATATCTCCATTCACGAGATAGCTACTGGCTGCCGTCACGAGTGTACTGGGACGGAACATACGGATGAGCGGCATCTCATTCGTTTCTGGCATCAGTGTAAGCGCCTGCTGTGCAAAGGGGATACATGGTTCGTAATCGCCAAAGAGACGAGCCAGGTTGCCACGGAACGCTGCGATCAGGCTCTGAAGCGTACGCCGCTGTTCAGCAGGCATCTCTTCCTCCAGGCAATATTCTGCATCCTGGATACGAGCCGAAGCCTGCTCTAGCTGATACGTGAGCATCAGTGTAATAGCATGCATGATGCTGAGGGATGGATGCATGCGAACGATCGCATCGGGCAGCCTGTTGAGCCAGCCGAGCAGTGTCTGGAACTGGCTGGGAAAGTTGGTGAAGTGGGCGTACTGTTCGATCAGGCGGACCGCTCGCTCGATATCTGGAACCGCCAGTGCATGGGTCACTGCCTCGTCAAATAACTGGTGTTGCTCAAACCAGGTACTGGCACGATGATGAAGTTCAGGGATCGTCCGGGGATTGAGTTGCTGGAGACGGGTGCGCAACACCTCGGCGAACAGGTGGTGATAGCGGTACCACTGGCGCGTCTCATCAAGCGGGATGAGGAACAGGTTGGTCCGCTCTACATATTCCAGCAATGCCTGGCTATCGTTTTGTCTGCGCACACTATCGCAGAGCGGTCCACTGAGTCTATCCAGCAGGCAGGTCTGCATTAAAAAGTCCTGTGCGGCTTCTGGTTGACGCGAGAGGACTTCTTCAACCAGGTAGTCCACGACATAACGATGACTCCCTGTGAAGGCAGTGATAAAACCGGCCATATCAGCGCGGCCTTGCATCGAGAGCGCAGCAAGATGTAATCCGGCAATCCAGCCTTCGGTACGTACCACCAGCGCGTGAATCTCTTCTGCTGACAGCGGCAGCCCCATCACTTCTGTGAGAAAGATGGTGGTCTCCTCAGCAGTGAAGCGTAAGTTAGCAGCGCGCAGTTCGGTTAGAACGCCACGCGCGCGTAGTCGTGCCAGGGGCAGGAATGGGTCGCTGCGGCTGGCGATGACAAGATGTACATTTGGTGGCAGATGCTCTAGCAGAAAGGCGAGCGCATCGTGGATGGGCCGGGTCTCAATGAGATGATAGTCGTCGAGCACCAACGCCGTCTCCGTAGGAAGCAACGCCAGAGCATTGAGTAGAGATGTGAGCACTACTTCGATGGGGGGCGACGGTGAGGCATATAACAATGCCAGGGAATTCTCACCCACATTCGGATGTTGCCTGTTCAGTGCCGCAATGACGTATGTCCAGAAACGGATAGGATCATTGTCGCCTGCGTCGAGTGAAACCCAGGCGAGTGGACTGGTATCAGGGCCTAGATCAGCATGCCAGGTGCTGATTAGAGTTGTTTTTCCCCATCCTGCCGGAGCAACGATCAGGGTGAGTCGTTCCTTCATTGCCATGTTCAAGCGTTGCGTGAGTCGTGGGCGTGCAACCATATTTGAGCGTGGGGGTGGCACCGACATTTTTGTAGTGAGCAGGTGGAGGGATAGTACCTTGCTCTTCGCAGGGATGGGAGTGTTCCCAGGAGATTGTACTGGCCCGGGTGCATCTGAATGACTCGTGGCACTCTTTGCGGAGAAGAGCGTAGCAGCCTCGCGCAGTCGCTCTGGCGTCAGATCCCCGGACCTGCCCAGGTAGATTTTGTGGGTGCGGCCATTCAGGGAGCGATAGGCGTACCAGTACCAGGCATCCTGCCGTTGTTCGCGGCGAGCGGTTAAATTCCCTGTGGAACTGTCTATAGCAAAAGAGCGCGTGGCAGGGTCATCGAGCCACTCATACCAGACCTGTGAACCCACCTGGATCGGTTGGAACGTGGAACTGGTTTTGTCAGGCTGTATCAGGTGATCATCAACGATCTGTGGAATAGCATGGCGTGCCATAGAGTCTTTCTACCTCATTGTAATGCAGAACAGCAGTGATCTCTGCCCATTACCTTATTACTGCACCTTGAATGTAGAGAGCCGTTTGGGGTGCACTATATAGCCACTCATCTGCTCGAAGGCATGCGCGGCACGCAGCACTGTTGCGTCTTCACCTCTCCTACCTACCAGCATCATACCAACTGGTAACCCTTCTGAGAGGCCGCAGGGCACTGTCATGACAGGGTGACCCGTGACGTTGAAGGGGCAATTATTAGGATTCATCTCTGACGCGCGTGCAATCTTTTCTTCACACGAGGCATCAATTGGCGGTAACAGCGTCGCTTTGATGGGGGTTGTTGGCATGAGCAGCACATCGACCGTTCGCAAAGCATCATCGTAGATCCGTGTTAGCGTGCGAGCCAGGTTTTGCGCCTTCGCATAGTAGCGACCGTGATAGCTATCTTGCATATATTGGCCTAGCAGGGTGACTAATTTGAGCGTATCGAAGAAGTCATCGGCTCTACTGATGCGTCCGTTTGCGTAAGCATCTAAGAGCGAGAGTGTGTATTCTCCCTTCCAGTTGGTGCCCATAGCGTTGCCGCGTACCATGAGCGTAGCCGCCCCTTCGGCCATGATGACCTGCCAGATATGTTTGCCGTCGCGATGCATAGGGATAGAAAGCGTGCTGACCTGAGATCCTGTTTCAGAGAAGCGTTGCGCGGCTGCTTCCACCATCTCGTCCACATCTTCCTCGGAGAACTCCGGCCAGCCAAAGCCCTCACGCACAATACCAATGTGTATATCTTTAGTATCGTTGCGTAACGCGCTCGTGTACGCTTGCGCCCTGACATCCTTCTGGCGTGGGTCGCGTCCGTCCTCGCCCGCAATGACTTCGAGGAGCAAAGCTACATCGGCAGCGGTGGCGGCAATGGGCCCGGTATGATCTAGCGTCAGTTCAATGGGAAATATGCCTGTATAAGGAACGAGCCCATAGGTGGGTTTGAGGGCATAAGCGCCGCACCAGCTCCCTGGTATCGTAATAGAACCTCCCTGGTCGCAGCCGATAGCCATATCACACCCACCAGCCACTACCAGCGCCGCACTTCCACTGGACGAGCCTCCTGCCGAGCGTGTGTGATCGTGCGGATTACGTACCGGACCCGTGGTTGCCGTGAAGCTACTGCCTGAGAAACTCATATTCTCACAGACAGCTTTACCCACAATTTCACCGCCTGCATCGAGCATCCGTGTCACGATGGTGGCGTCGATATCAGGGATATATCCTTCCAGTACAGATGAGCCATTCATCATAGGCACCCCTGCGACACAGACATTATCTTTGATGGCGATCCGTTTTCCGGTCAGGGGTCCGCTTGCAGCACCTTTGATAGAACACTTCTGATACCAGGCGTTCAGAGGATTCTCTTCTCTGCCAGGGCGATAGCTGCCCGTTCGTGCAGAACGTGCTATCGGTACGGGTTCGCTAAGCTGATCGACACGCCGGTACGATTCCAATGTTGTGCTTATCATGCCACGAAACGATGCAAGATCAGCATCGCTCAAATGCATGCCATACATGTGAGCGATAGCCCGTAATTGTTCTATGGCGGGTTCTGCAAGCATATGAGGCTCCTTTTTTTCAGCTCTTGTGCGCGCAGGCATCGGTGGAGAGCAGGACGCAAATATGAGAAGAGTATGGCTCTTGCTGCTCGCCGTGTATCCTGGGTAAAGCAAAAGAATTACCCATAAATTACCCATACGATTGACAAATTATCTCTATTATAATACCTGAGTTGACATTCTTTTGTCGAGTCTAATCAATCGTTTAACGACGTAAGTTTATCACATCTAGAGGCTCGTGAGGAGAACACATTGAAGCGCTCCGTCAGGCATTTCCTGATGTGTGGGTCAGCGATGAAGCCAGGCCGGTGCTCAAGGTGCTCTTCCCCACGCGACCGTCGTTCGTGTTTGGATGGAATTAGATTCGTGAGAGACACACGGCTGGGATTGGTCGGCGACCAACCCCAGCCGTGTGTGAACGGGTTCTTTTCAACAGGCTCCTAGCGCTCTTTCTTGCCGCCCAAAGGAAAGCGGTCCCAGGGGTTCTCGTTGGCTGTAATCCGGTATCCATCGGGATCAGCAAAGACGAAGGTGCGCCCGAACGGACCATCAAAGGGTTGCTGGATGATGGTAGCTCCCGCCCCTTCCAGTTTGGCATGCAACTCATTGACATTATCGCAGTCGATCCAGAGCGCCACACCCCATCCCGGGTGGGGTGCTTCATCCAGATTAACTCTTGGCGAGCTTATAGCAAAAGGGATGGTGGTGGAGTCGAAGAGAACCGTATTGGGAGCGCTGAAAGACGTGTCTTCGGTCAAGCCCAACAGCTCTGTGTAGAATGCGCGCGAAGCGGAGAGGTCACGCACCTGCAAGTTGAGAAAATCGGGTCCGAGAAGCTTTGCCATGAGTGTTCCTTTCTTGTCTGTTCAATCAACCCGTCGGATCACACCTGCCTGGATGTCCACGGGTTCGACGATGAGAAAGATCAAAGCTGAGTAGCCGCCCAACCGGGGCACTCGGTTTCTCTTATACCAACAGTCTACCATGTGCTCGTGACAACAGTCTGTCAATGGCTGATCGAGGACAAAGCGCTGCTTCAGCAAAACCCGACGCGTGGTCTCGTGATTGATCCTCCTGCCCAATCTCAGCCCTCGGTTCCTCGCGCCCTCACTCCCACGCAGCGCTCGATCTTCCTGAACCTGATGCAACAGGAAGACCGACGCGGGAAAGCGCTCTTTGCGCTGGGCTACTGGGCTGGCTGTCGCGTTATTGATATCGTTGAGCTTCGGGTAGATGACACCCATGTCGGTCCCAAATCAGGGTAGCTGCATGTAGGAGGAGAAGGAGCCAAAGCGCGTGATATTGATCTTTCCAACGAAGCACGCCGCCTCTTGTATGACTATCTCCAGCACCGTGGACGAGACGAGGGCAGCCCTTTCCTGTTCGTTTCTCAACGCAGCCCACGTCTGAGCGATGCAGGGTTGCATCTCCATTGATACCATACAAAGAACCTTGCAGGAATATGAAATCCATAGGTCAGATGCAAAGGGGAAACAAATCAGGCAGGCCGAAACAGGCTCTCTTCTGCATCCAGGTGTGTGTCAGAGCTAACTCAGCCCAGCAGGAGCGTGGGAACGTGTAGCTCATGTTCCTCTTCCTCATTTTTTTGCACAGAACCTCCACATTCATTAAGAACGCCTCTGCGTACTCTCCGTTCCGTCGTTTCCCTGTTCCCAGTTTTCCAAGGTTTTTACCATGCGTACATAGGGACGTTGATAGAGGAAGGTCTGCTGAGTGACAACATAGTGCAGATGCGTATACAGATCCAATGCCTGTTTGTTCCCTTGAGCGACATGCAGAGCAATTTTGGGAGAGTGGTGCTGGCGTGCCTGCTGCTCCGCACTTTGCAGCAGGCGCGTGCCGATCCCCTTGCGGCCCCAATTTCTGAACACAGCGAGCGCATCAACATACCATTCATCGTCCTCCGCCTCCTGTTCGAGCCAGCTTCCAACGGCGGCGTTGAGCCGTGCCTCATCTCGACCCCCAAAGCTCAAAACCAACCCGACCACCTCTGAGCTCTGGTCAGCGACCTGGATGTTTTGATAGCTAAAACGATTGCCGTCCTGGTGGAAGAAGTGCTGTAAACGCTCGATCAACCCGCTCTCGTGTTCTTCTCGCAGAGGATAGGTGACTTGCGTATGCATATACGCTGAGTAAAGCAGGACTGCCGCTACCTCAGCGTCGACTGGCTGTGCTGGTCTGATCTGTATCGAATCTCGCATCGTTTCTCATAGAGAGGGTTGCCATCGGTCTGTTTGATGGCCGGACAGTCTATACCTGGTCACTATACCACACTGCGCGAGGCCGATGCTGAAGCGATGTTGCCTCCAAACCAGCTCGCGGCGTCTGCATTGACATGACTACTGTGGCCCGGGAGCGCAAGCGGTTCAGTTACACAGTGCTCATCGGAGGGAGCAGGTTACGATCACCTTGCCCGACAAATCGCCTGTCTGATTCAGCACATCGTCTCTTCGGGACCAATGCACGGCCAGCAGGAGAGCGTCCGCCTCCTGCGTAGCCTCACGAGGTGTGCCCGCTCGTGCGTTCCCCGTGCATCCAGCGCGAGCTCTTCCAGCTTCTCGTGGCGGCGCGTAACTAAACACCACCTTATGCGCGGCACGCGCGAAGATCGTTCCGAGCTTGCTGCCCATCAACCCCGAACCCAGAATGCCAACTCGCATGCTTCTCTCTCTCGCCTTTCGTTGCCAGCATCTGCCTTGCACGTGTTGCTTTGCGAAGTCGAGCTACGGAATGCCACCAGAGAACCCATTTGTTTCGCTCAGCGACCCGTCCTTCGCTCCAAGTCTTCGGGGTACCGAGCCCCCTGCACCGTGATCTTCGAGGCGGCGCTCTCGATTTCGCGGAGATCGTCGGACGTCAGTTCGACGGCAGCCGCTCCGATATTCTCCTCCAGGCGTTCCAGCTTCGTGGTCCCCGGAATCGGTACGATCCACGGCTTCTGGGCAAGCAGCCAGGCAAGCGCGATTTGAGCGGGGGTCGCCTTCTTTCGCTCAGCGACCCTGCTCAGCAAATCAACCAAAGCCAGATTCGCTTTTCGAGCCTCTGGCGTAAAGCGAGGGACGATGTTGCGGAAGTCGGAACTGCCGAACGTTGTGTTTTCGTTGATCTTTCCCGTCAGGAAGCCCTTCCCCAGAGGGCTAAATGGAACGAAGCCGATGCCGAGTTCCTCCAGGGTCGGTAACACTTCCGCTTCAGGGTTTCTCCACCACAGCGAGTATTCGCTCTGGAGTGCCGTCACGGGCTGAACGGCGTGCGCGCGACGGATCGTTTGCACTCCTGCTTCCGAAAGGCCAAAATGCTTCACCTTCCCTTCCTGAATCAGGTCCTTCACCGTTCCGGCCACGTCTTCGATGGGCACATCCAGGTCAACACGGTGTTGATAGAACAGATCGATAGCATCGACCTTGAGTCGCTTGAGCGAGGCCTCGGCGACCTGCTTGATATGCTCTGGCCGACTATCCTGGCCCATCTGCTCCCCTTTGGGACCTAGCTTGAACCCGAATTTGGTGGCGATCACCACTTGTCCACGAAAGGGAGCAAGCGCTTCGCCCACGAGTTCTTCATTGGTGAACGGGCCATATGCTTCTGCGGTGTCGAAGAAGGTGATGCCGCGTTCGACGGCTGAACGAATCAGTCGGATCATCTCCTGCTTGTCGGGTGCCGGACCGTAGGCATAGCTCATGCCCATACAGCCGAGCCCGAGAGCCGTAACTTCTAAGTTACTTTTTCCAAGTGTGCGCTTCTTCATGGGTCTTGCCTCCTGTTTATAAATGAAAGTTTAGAACGATCTTCCTCTACTATCACGCCTGGTATTGTTCGTCGCTGACCTTTTCCATCCAGTCGACGGTCTTGCCGTCGAGCTTTTCCTGAATGGCGATGTGCGTCATGGCAGTGGTTGCCGTGGCACCGTGCCAATGTTTCTCGCCCGGCGGGAACCAGATCACATCACCCGGTCGAATGTCCTCGATCGGACCACCCCAGCGTTGTACCCGGCCGAGGCCCTCCGTCACGATCAAGGTTTGACCCAGCGGGTGGGTGTGCCATGCTGTCCGAGCGCCAGGCTCGAACGTGACACTGGCGCCGACCACGCGTGCCGGATCGGGTGCCTCAAACAGGGGGGCAATGCGTACCGTACCGGTAAAGTACTCGGCCGGTCCTTTCCCGGAAGGTTGCGAGCCACTTCTTTTGATGTCCATTTTCTGCATTCCTCCACGTTGAATCGTTTTTGGTACCTCATGAGGCCTCACGATCCCATCTCTTGCGGTTTTCAGTGAAGTGAGAGCCGTAGAAATGGCTAAAGGCATGTGCATTCATGCCCGCATGCTTGTGAAAGCCGATGAGGGCTGGACAGGCCAACACATCAGTGCAGCGTTGTCCCTTCTTGAAGAAAAGTCCAGCTTGCCTGCAAAAGCAGAGAGGCATGTTCTCTGTCTGGAGGTATTATAGACACCCTGGAGCACAGGGTGGTAGAATAATTATCGAAAATGCTTGTCTGATTCTGCAAATCTTCCAGATGAGCGATAGAGAAACAAGAGAAGAGGTTCCGATGAATGTGATGATCCACCAGCAGGCCGAACGCGAGGCACAGCGGGTGCAAGCCAACCGCGAGGAACTGGTTGTACGGATCGGGCGAGCCATCCGCGAAGATGGGACCGTCCAGTCGCTCCAAGGGTTGCACCTATCCCGCTGTTCCTTGCCTCTCAAGCCTGTTCACAGTGTGCTCGAGCCATCCGTGTGCGTGATTGCCCAGGGGAGCAAGGAGGTCCTTCTCGGTGACAGTCGCTACCGGTACGATCCCTCACAGTATCTGCTCGCTACTGTCGAGTTGCCCCGCGTCAGTCAGGTTCTGGAAGCGTCGAAGGAACGGCCCTACCTCAGTCTCCGCCTGGAACTTGCCCCCACCGTCGTCAGTTCGGTCATGGTTGAGGCCGGTCATGCCTCGCCTCCAGGGCATGCCGATGTGAGAGCCATCGACGTCAGTCCATTGGATGGGAACCTGCTGGACGCCTTCGTGCGGCTCGTCAGACTCCTGGATTCCCCTGCCGAAGCGCCCGTGCTCCTGCCGCTGATCACGCGGGAAATTCTCTACCGACTCCTGATGGGAGAGCAGGGTGGCTGACTCCGTCACCTTGCTCTTCAGGGGGGCTACACACCCCACATTGCCAGAGCGGTCGGACGACTCCGTCAAGACTTCGACCAGCCACTTCACATCGAGGAACTCGCGCGAGAACTGGGCATGAGCGTCTCGGGATTCCACCACCACTTCAAATCCGTCACGGCGATGAGTCCCTTGCAATTTCAGAAGCGGCTACGACTCCAGGAGGCCCGCCGTCTGATGCTGGGCGAAGACCTCGACGCGGCAAGTGCTGCCTATCGCGTGGGGTATCACGACGCCTCCCACTTCAATCGGGAGTACAAAAGCCTCTTCGGCGTCCCACCGATGCGCGA
>WNFY01000560.1_pt1 | contig 42911 bp, 41 predicted proteins | sample 5400091 | NCBI WGS metagenome assembly WNFY01 (sample SAMN13153364, study PRJNA577476) | soil metagenome | isolation source: 60 cm soil or saprolite under grassland replicate 1 | place: USA:California | collected 2016-06-15 | reverse complement strand
GATATATCCAAGATCGTAGTGCAGGAAGCTGACGAGCCAAATGCCGTCTTCGACCTCTTTGATAAATAGCTCATTTGCTAGGACCTTATTTGAGGTCAGGTGGAAATAAGGGATTTTTGACCCAACACCTCTATCGTTCTTCGGGCTCAGCAGGCCCAAGCTGTAATACTGGCTGGCCTTCCACCTTCGGAAACTCCAACTCCTGGGACACAGCCGCTAATGTTTGGAACTGGCCGGCGCGAGCGACGTCCTCCGGCGCAGCCGCGTTTTCGTCTATCGGGGGCGGCAGACAGCGGATTTCGATTGTCATTCCCCGCTCAATTCGAGCCGCGAGCCCGGTCACGCTCTTTGTCAATCCAGCTTCCAGTTCATTTTTTCGACCTGGATCCCCGCGAAAATCCGCAAGCATTTCGGCAACCCTCTTGGAGACAGCCGCCTCAATTCTTTGCTCCATTTCTGCATCGAAAATCGCGATCTTATCATTAGCAAAACCTGCTTTGCGCGCCAGCGTGATTATTTGTTTGATATCCAGAGTGCCTTTCAGCACATCAACTAGCCATTTCGCTGCCAATCCGAATAAAACGAGTGAGGTCACATCCATTCCGAAAAAGAACGTTGGATCGGATGTCGAAATTTGACGTACCGTGATCGGACCGGGCCCGACATTGGCGACCTCCTGAAAAAATCGAAATGTTCGGTGCAGCCATTTCAGTTCGTCTATTAGCCCTCCCAAATCATTGCCGAACAAATCACTGGGGAAACGAATTCCGACCTCCGAATCGCCGGGCGACAATTCGTCGGTCTGAATTCCGACGGCGGCCAAATCTCTGCTTAAGTTCGTCAGCACCGTAATAAAGTTGTTTCGACGATTAACCCAGTCCTGAACTGACTGCTGCACCACCGCTGGCGTCATAGCATTGGTTATCATTTGCTCCCGAATACTCCCCACCATCGAGGGGCTGAAATAAGGAGCTGCTCCAATCTCTTCGATATTCTTGACCTGCGCCGGGGACAGCGTCTGGTGCAGGCTGTCGACCGCTGTCTGCAACGCGTTTATGGCTTCGGCAGCCGCCGTCTGATATTGCTGCGCATTAGGCTGGCTCGCCAAATTTGTGATCGCCGTGAGAACCTCGTTCAGGCGCGCCTGAATGGCGTGTTTCTTTTCCTGAGCAAGCAGAGAATCCACGATCTCTTTTAGTCGCTGAGAATTCATCGCAGTGATCCCGAGTGCCACAGATGGGGTAGGGCGCGCGAACGGCTGGGCCGCCGCTCCCACTACCAGTTGCGTGGCGACATGGGTGTCCACTGCCAGACAAGCAAGAGCACCAAGGATCACTCGCGGCAAAAAGAAAGCCCGGCAAAAACGGCTGGGCCATCTTGACTTTCAGTTACAAATCAACTCAAGCGTTTGCGTCGATTCGCCAACACGGCCTCCATCGCCGCCTCCAGCCTATCGAGCATCCGGATCGCTGCCGCCCGGACCTCAAACGGCGACACGTGCTCCTTGAGCCACCAGAACGCCAATCCGAGCTTGCGCACCTGCGGAACCCGCGCGTTGAACTCCGCGGTCATCTCGCGGACGCTCTTGCCCGCACGTGCCACCGCCGCCTTCCGCATCCGGCGCCTGTTTGTTTGCTTCCGTGCTGCTCGCCTCTTCATCGCGCCCTCCTGTCGAGGTTGTATGGGCCTGAGGATTGCCAACTGGATTCTTCCAAGTCGTCTAGACCCCGCCTGTATGTTTATTTGTTTCTTTTTTCTTTTGTTTGTTTTACCCACCAAACAATGTCTGACGGTGACGCGCAAAATGTTACTTGCCAGAAAGATATTGTAGCTGTAAGACCGCTGCACGAAAATTGGGACGGAGGGGATCATGTTGACGGTACGCGAGCGGACGAAAGCACTTGGATCGTGGGGAGAAGCTAAAGCCCTCACCCTATTGAGACGGGCCGAATTTTCCAAGCTTCGCGATATGAACGCAGAGACGTTCAACCATCCATTTGGCGATATATATGCCGAGCGCGACGGAAAAAGGTACCTAATCGGGGTAAAGACCCGGAACAAATATCAAATTAGCGGCCCGCTAAATCCGACGTACAACGTTCGGAAAAAGGGGGCTGATGTTTGGGCCATCGCTCATCGTTACAACGCTCAGCTCGCGTGGGTCACTCTACAGGTAATTCCCGAAGGAAGGATATTTTGGAGCTACTTCGGCACGATTGCCCTGATTGAAGATCGCGCTGAACGCTTCTCAATCCCGATGCGCCCGTCGGACACGCCAAAGTATGAGTGCCTTGCTGATGAGGAAGTCGACGGCAGCATCTTCCCTGAATGGTCGAATGGAGGCTACCGCCGCCAAATGGGCTCCATGCGCGTGAAATAGGTCACCGAGCAGAGGGGCAACCCTAGTCGGGCAGTGGTGGGCTCGGCTCTTAGAAAGGTAGCCTGCGGTTCCCTTTGCTTGTGGTCGAAAGACCAGTCATAAGTCCGTTCAAGGCTACCAACCACCACATATTCATCTATTATCACGGGAATCGGGCCGAACGGGTTGTCGAGGGGCTGCAGGGTCCGCCTACGTCTCGGGCCGCTCACAATAGCTTAGCCCGTCCAGGCCCAGCTTTATGGCTCATGCCGGTTTTTGATGTGTCGGGTAAAACACATTTCTTTATCCCGAGGCGGAACGGTTTCGCCACATGGGCTGTTGGACCCTTGGGAGGCCTGGGGCTCGTGCACGAAAGCGGATACCCCCATGGGCACGGCGGAGGAATACAGGCACGTCGCTTGGGACTGCCTGAAATTGGCGGATGCCAGCTCGAACCCCCAAACGCACGCATCTTTGCTGAATTTGTCCCAATACTGGGTCAGGCTGGCGGAAGAAGCCGAGCGGAACCGGCAATACAAGCTCTCCGGATACCGAGCCAAGGCATGGGAGTGCGCGTCTCGGGCGCAGAGCATCAACGATCCGGAGCGGCGCGCAGACATGCTCCGGTTCGCCGGGATGTGGATGAGCCTCACGGAACCGATACAGCACGAACTCCGGGGTGCGTATGAATTGCCGCCCCAGAGGGCGGCTTAAAATTATTTCGGGTCGTCATCGCGCTGGCCTGCCGGCCGCGGCACACGCTCGCGCCCGCGCTCCGGCGCATCCAGCATCGCTGTCCTTACGCTCCGTTTAGAATTTCGGCTTACTGTGGCCGGATGAAACCGATGCAATTGGTGGTCTTGGCACTGGCCTTGATGCTGGGGGATCAGTTCCTGTTTGAGGGCCGCTATCGGGATGCCGCTTGGCTTCAATTGAGAACAGCCGGCGGTCAGCTCAACTCCGAACTATCGCGCATCAGTCCATCCATGTTCGGCAATCGCTAGGTCGAAGATCGACCGCCACCTTTGCCTGGCGCCGACGCGCAATCGAGACCGTCTTTTCAAGAAAGCCCGCTGTCGAGAATCTTGCGCAGTTGCCGCCAGTATAGTTGAACGAGCCTGTCCTGCATTCAATCCCATCGCGGCCACGGCAAATCCACCGCGTGGGAGCTCCAACCAATGGAAGATGGCGCATGTCCCGAGCTCGGGCCCTCATCATCCCGGTCACTCCGTTTCAGCAGAACTGCACGCTGGTGTGGTCGGAGACGAGCAAGCGGGCCGCGGTGATCGATCCGGGCGGCGACCTCGCCCAGATCGAGCGCGCGATCGACGAGGCCGGCGTGACCGTGGAAAAGATCTGGCTGACCCACGGCCATGTCGACCACGCCAGCGGCGCGGCGGAATTGAAGGAGCGTTTGCGGGTGCCGATCGAGGGGCCGCACCGCGCCGACCTGTTCCTGCTGGAACACCTCGCCGACAGCGGCCGCGCCTTCGGCATCGCCGGGGCCCGCAACGTGACGCCGGATCGCTGGCTCGACGAAGGCGACCAGGTCGATGTCGACGATCTCGTGTTCGCGGTGCTGCATTGCCCGGGGCACTCGCCCGGAAGCGTGGCGTTCTTCCATGCGCAGCAGCGCTTTGCGATCGTGGGCGACGTGCTGTTCCGCGGCTCGGTCGGCCGCAGCGATATTCCGGGCGGCAATCACCAGACCCTGATCGCCTCGATCAAGGAAAAGCTGCTGCCGCTCGGCGACGACGTGTCGTTCGTGTGCGGCCACGGGCCGGCCAGCACGTTCGGCGCGGAGCGCGCGACCAATCCGTTTCTTCGCTAGCCGCCGCTGATTCCCTGGCAGCAGCGTTGGCTTCTCGATGATTTGGAAAATCGCCGGCGCCGTGCCGCGGTCGCCCCCCGGGTCGAACGCCACGAAGCGACCTGGTCGTCAAGCAGAGCGGGACGAATGTGCGGGGAGCCGGCTCGAAGTTCGATCGCGTTCGCGGTCTTCCAGGCGTCCCAGCAGGTCGGCGAGATGCCGGGGAAGCCCCTGGGAAATATCCGGCTCGTAGGTTGCCCGCAACGCCTGGCCCAAACGCTTGCGAATCTCGCGATTGCAAGCAAGCCCTTCCCGCGTCGACAAAAAATCTCTGCGCATTGCATGCTCGCCGGGCTCGCTCCCGCATCGAATGGCGTTTTGGCCGCGAGCCTGCTGGATGCCCTTCGGCGACTTCGATTTGTCCCCCGCGCCCACATCCGACGCATGGGACGAACGTCGGGCCGGGAAGTCGGGTTCCACGTTTATGCATCGATAATCAGCAAAGTATCCGCAGCCGGGGAGAATGAAGCGAACATTACCGATCGCCGGGATGTCCCAGTTGACTTCGCTAAAAACTCGAACAGTCGGGCGGTACTGTCGTGCCGGATTGCAGCGCAGCGCCGGCGGCGGCCGCACCGTTTCTTGGAGCCGGCGTGCTTGCCGTTATAATGGGGCCGCATCGCCGATCATGGGGCCGCATTCGCCAACGAGCCGCACGCGCCTCGATGGGCCGGCGAGCAGGAGCCTTCGATGAGCGCGCAGGTCGAGACCGAGGGCAAGCCGGGGGCCTGGCAGAACGAGGTGTACGATCTGCTGCGCCGCAACCGGGTGACGCAGTTCGCCTATGTGCCCGATGCCGGCCACAAGATTCTGATCGATCGTTCGCTCGCCGATCCCGACGTCCACTCGGTTGCGCTGACGACGGAGGAGGAAGGCGTGGCGCTGCTTGCGGGCGCCGATCTCGGCGGCGCGCGCGGCGTACTGCTGATGCAGAGCAGCGGAGTCGGCAATTGCGTCAACATGCTCTCGCTGATCAACGGCGGGCGATTTCCGTTCCTCACGCTGGTCAGCATGCGCGGCGATTTCGGCGAGGGCAATCCGTGGCAATTCGCGATGGGGCAGGCGACCGTTCCCGTGCTCGAGGCGATGGGGGTGAAATGCCTGCGCGCGGAAGATCCGGCCGAGGCTGTGGCGAGCGTCGCGGCGGCGCTCACCATGGTGTTCCAGGCGCGGCGCGCGGTCGCCGTATTGTTCACGCAGAAACTGCTCGGCGCCAAGCGCTTCTGAGGAGAATGCAATGGAAGTTCAGCCCGCCGCGGAGAGTCCCGCCATGGCCGCCGCTCCGCGCTTCGTGCTCGACCGGCGCGAGGCGGTTCCGGCGCTGATCGGCCGCCACGAGGATTTTCTGATCGTGACCGGGCTCGCCGGCACCGCGCGCGACGTCGCGGCGCTCACCCGCGACGGCGCTCACGCCTACACCATGGCGGGCGCCATGGGCGGCGCCGCGATGCTCGGGCTCGGGCTGGCGCTGGCGCGGCGCGACCGCCGCGTGCTGGTGGTCACCGGCGACGGCGAGCTGCTGATGAACGTCGGCGCGCTCGCCACCATCGCGGTGATGAACCCGCCCAATCTGGCGATCGTTTGCGTCGACAACGGGCATTACGGCGAGACCGGCTATCAGAAGAGCCACACCAGCCTCGGCGTCGACCTCGAGAAGATCGCCGCGGGCGCCGGCATCAAGCTCACCCGCACCATCGAAGAGGGCGCCGACCTCGCCGCCGGCGCGCGGCTCATCCGCGAGGCCAACGCCACCGCCTTCGTGCTGCTGCGGGTCAAGCCGACCGAGCCGCCGAGCTTCAAGCGCGTGATGGATCCGGCCTTTTGCCGCGACCGCTTCCGCGCCGCGCTCGGCGCGTCATAACTCCTGATTGAAAGCAATGAAATTGCTGCAATCCAAGGCAGTTTTCGTGCGAATTGAAATGCCCTAATCCTTTGCCCCTGCTCGGGAAAGCGGTTCGAGCGTTTGCGGTACCAAGATGCTCCGGCGCTACCACCGCGGATCCGGCGAATCCGCACAGAATCGCTCCGGCGCGAGCCGCCGTTGCGGCTTTTTTCAACGGATGCCGGCGCGCAAGAAGCTCTGGATGAACTGGCGCTGGAACAGCAGGAAGCCGAGCAGCAAGGGCGCGGACGTCATCAGCGTGGCGGCGCAGATGATCGACCAGTCGATGCCCTGGTCGGTCGACGCGAACACCTGAAGTCCGACGGTCAGCGGCCGGGCCTCGACCGAGTTGGTGACGATCAGCGGCCACAGAAAATTGTTCCAGTGATAGCTCACGGAAACCAAGCCGTAGGCGACGTAGATGGGCCGCGCCAGCGGCACATAGACCCTGAGCAGGATCTGCAGCTCGCTCGCGCCCTCGATGCGCGCCGCGTCCTCCAGTTCCTTCGGGACCATCTTGAAGGTCTGGCGCAGCAGAAAGATGCCGAACGCCGAGGCCACGTAAGGCAGCGCGATCGCCGGGATCGAATCGAGAATCCCGAGCCGGCTCATGGTGCGGTAATTCTCGACGATCAGCACGTCCGGCATGATCATCAATTGCGCGAGCACGAGCGCGAACACCGCCTCGCGGCCGGCGAAGCGGTAGCGCGCGAACGCGTAAGCCGCGAGCGTGCACAGCAGGAATTGACAGGCGAGGATCAGCGTGACCAGCACGAACGTGTTGAGGAAATACCGCGCGAACGGCGCCGCCTCCCAGGCCCGAACGAAATTCTCCAGCGTCCACGGCGCGAAAAGCGAAAATCGCGCGGAGAACTCCGGCGCGTGAAACGCCGCCCAGACCGCATAGACGAGCGGCAGGATCCAAAGGACCGCGAGCAGCCAGGCCCCGGCCGTTTCGGCGAGCCGGGCCGCGCCCCGCGGTTCGTAGACCCCTGCGGTGCTCATCGATAATGGATCCGGCGGTCGAGCAGGAAATATTGGCCGAGTGCCGCGCCCGCGAGCGCGAACAGCATGACGATGGTCAGCGTCGCCGCGTAGGTGGTATCCCAGAAGCTGAAGCCCACCTGATAGATGTAATAGAGCAGCAACGTGCTGGCATTGTCCGGACCGCCGCGCGTCATCACCACGATGTGGTCGACGGTCCGGAACGCGTTGATGACGGCGTTGACGAGCACGAACAAGGTGGTGGGCATCAGCAGCGGAAACTGCACGCGGCGAAAGAACGTCCAGCGCGAGGTGCCCTCGAGCGCCGCCGCCTCGCCGAGCGTCGGCGAGATCTGCTGGAGCGCCGCGAGGTAGAAGATCATAAAGAATCCCGCCTCCTTCCAGATCGCCACCAGTGTCACGCAGGCGAGCACCGTGTCGGTGGAACCCAGCCAATTGCGCGGCGGCGCGCCGAACAATCCCAGCGCCTGCTCGAGCAAGCCGTATTGCGGCGTGTAGAAGAACAGCCAGATGTTCGCCACCGCGATCATCGGCAGCACGGTCGGGGTGAAATAGGCCATGCGCAACGCGGTGCGGCCGGCGATGCGGTCGTTGACCCAGATCGCCATCAGCAACGCGAGCCCGATCGAGGTCGGAATGGTGCCGAGCGCGTACCAGAGATTGTTGACGATCGCCTGGCGGAACACCGGGTCTTCGAGCATCTGCCGATAATTGTCGAGCCCGACGAACGCCTCGGCGCGGCGCCCGCGCGGAGTGGAGTGCAGGCTGTCGATGAAGGTCTCGAGCGCCGGCCAATGGGTGAACAGCGCGAGCAGCGCCAGCGCCGGCAGCAAAAACAGCCAGGCGTGGATTTCGGTCAACCGACGTCGCATACGTTACGCCTACGGCGAGGCAGACTGGGAAACCCTCTCCCCTTGCGGGAGAGGGTGGTCCGAGCAGGCATTCGCCTGCGAAGGACCGGGTGAGGGGTTCTTAAGACAAATCCATACCCCTCACCCGGCTCGTTGCTTGCTACGCTCGCAACTCGCCATCCTCTCCCATGTCCAAGTCGGACGTTTCCGACTTGGATCAATCATAGTAATGGCCAAACCCGAGAACACCCGGGATTTGGCTGGGAGACGGGAAGCGCACTTGGCTCACTCTCACGTGTGAAACGACACGCGGGAGGAATCACGTCCGGTACGGCTTGAGGATGCGTTCCGCCTCGGTCTGCGCGTCGCCGAGCGCCTGCGCGGGGCTCTTGTTCACGGCAAGCGCCGCCTGCAGGCCGTCGTTGAGCGCCTTGGTGACGCGCTGGTTCTCGTGCGTCGACAGTTCGGCGACAGCATATCGCAGCTGGTCGCGGGCGACCGCGGCGGCCGGGAAGCCGCCGACGTAGCTCTTCATGGCCGCCGTGTCCCAGGCATCCGGGCGCACCGCCACGTAGCCGGTATCGATGCCCCATTGCGCCGCGCGTTCCGGCGAGGTGATCCACTGAATGAAGCGGAACGCCGCTTCCTGCTGCTCGCGCGCGCTCTTCTTGAAGATGTAGAAATTGCCGCCGCCGGTCGGACTGCCGCGCCGCTTGCCGGCCGGCAGCATCGCCACCCCGAACGGGAATTTGGCGTTGGCGCGCACATTGGTGAGATTGCCGGTAGTGGTCCACATCATCGCGGTCTTGCGCTCGAAGAAATCCTTCGGCGTCGTGCCCCATTCGATCGTGCCCGGCGCCATCACCTTGTGCTTGCGGCCGAGATCCACCCAATATTGCAGGGCTTCGATCACGGCCGGCCTGGCGTAAAAGGTCTGGTCGCCCTGGCGATTCATCAGCTCCTCGCCATTCTGGATGGCGAGCGCCTGGAACAGCCAATAGGGGAAGCCGCTCGACGGAATCTGCAGGCCCCATTGCGTGACGTTTCCAGACCCGTCGCGCTTGGTCAGCTTCTCGGCGAACGAGGCCTGCTGGGCCCAATCCGCCGGCGGGAGCTCGGGATCGAGCCCCGCCTCGCGGAACGCCTCCTTGTTCCAATACAGCACGATGGTCGAGCGCTGGAATGGAATGCCCCAGGTCTTGCCCGCTGTTTGGCTGTTCGCCATGAACGCCGGGAAGAAGCTCTCGAGCCATTTCCGGTCGCTCTCGCCGCGCGCGAAATCGTCGAACGGAACGACGGCGTCCTCGTCGATCAGCGAGAACATGTCGGTCGACAGCAGCACGGAGGTGACCGGGGCGGTGCCGCTCTTGTGCGCGGTCAGCGCCTTGGCGATGGTTTCCTGATAGGTGCCCGCGTAGATCGGCTTCAGCTTGAACCGCGGATTTTCCTTTTCGAAATCCGCCGCGAAGCCGTCGATGATCTTCGTGATCGGGCCGCCGACCGCGACCGGATAGAAGAACGAGATCTCGGTCTCGGCCTGCGCAATCGCGGGCCGTGCGATCATGCCGCCGGCGATGGCGGCCGTTCCCAACAGCAACCGGCGTCTATTCATGATCTCTCTCCTCCGCCTCTGTTCGGCAACTCATCGGATTTAAGCTGGCGTGTCGATGCGTCGGCCCGATGACAATTCGAACCAATGCGTGGCGCTCGCCTCCCAGCCCAGATGCAGGAGATCCCCTGCCGCGGCCTCGAAGCGACCGGCCGCGCGGATCATGAAGCCTTCGTCCTCGATCCGGGCTTCGATCAGCGTATCGGCCCCGAGGTACTCGACGGCGACGACCCGGGCGGGCACCCCCCGGTCATGAATTTGCACGGCTTCGGGCCGCACGCCAAGGGCCAGTCCCTCGAGAGATCCGAGCTTCGCCACGGCCGGGGCGAACTCGCCGTTGGCCTTCGCGAGCGCGCCCGCGGGGATCACGTTCATGGGCGGCGTGCCGATGAAGCGGGCCGCGAAGATCGTCGCGGGGCGGGCGTAGAGCTCGGCGGGCGGAGCCGCCTGCTCGATGCGTCCCGCGCGCATCACGATGACCTGATCGGCCAGGGTCATCGCTTCGACCTGGTCGTGGGTGACATAGACCATGGTGATGCCCAGGCGGCGCTGCAGCGCCCGGATCTCGCGGCGCATATCGCCGCGCAGCTGCGCGTCGAGATTCGACAGCGGCTCGTCCATCAAACAGACCGGCGTCTCGCTGACGATCGCGCGCCCCAGCGCGACGCGCTGCTGCTGGCCGCCGGAAAGCTGCGCCGGCTTGCGCTCCAGCAGCTGGTCGAGCCCGAGAATGCCGGCGGCGCGCTGCAAGCGCGCGTCCCGTTCCGCACGCGGCACCTTGCGCACCTTCAGGCCGAACAGGATGTTCTCGGCGACGGTGAGGTGCGGAAACAGCGCATAGGATTGAAATACCATCGCCACGCCGCGCCGCGACGGGGGCAGCGAGGTGACGTCGCGGCCCGCGATCGCGACCGTTCCGGAATCCGGCATCTCGAGCCCGGCGATGATGCGCAGCGTCGTCGACTTGCCGCATCCCGATGGCCCGAGCAGCACCGCCAAATGCCCCGGCTCGGCCGTGAAGCTCACGTCCTCGACCGCGCGGTCGACGCCCCAGAATTTGCGGATATTCGTCAGCCGGACTTCGGCGAATTTGCCCACGCCGGTATTCCCATTCTCGAGTGCGCAGCCGATCCTCGGCGGACATCATAACGGACGAGAGGTCCGCGCTGTCGAGGGTTCCGGCCGTCTTCGGGGCCAGCTCGAACGCGGGGCCCGCATCGAAAAGCTCTGGACCGTCCATCCGGGCTGCTACATTCTAGCGTCATAAAAAACCGCCATACAGGATGAAACGGGGAGGCGACCATGCCCGGGCTGCGCCGAACATCTGTTCGATATTCGACCCGATTGGCGGGGAGCATCGCCGCCTTGGGTTTGCTCGTCGGTATGGTCCAAGGCTGCGACGATGCCGCGGCCCAGGAGCGCAAGGTCATCATCTTCGTCTGGGACGGGCTGCGTCCGGATTCGATCAATCCGACCGATACGCCCAACCTCCATGCGCTTCGCGAGGCGGGCGTCGAATTCACCGACAATCACTCGACCTACCCGACCTTCACGATGATGAATGCCGCGAGCTTCGCCACCGGCGGTTTCCCGGGCTCGACCGGCTATTACGGCAACACGGTTTGGCAACCGGGAGCGGAGGGGGCGGATTCGGCCAATGCCAAGGTGGATTTCCAGCAGCCGGTGTTCAGCGAGGATTATGCCATCCTCAACGACCTGACCAGGTTCCTGAAAGGCGACCTGCTTCTGATCGATACCTTGTTCGAGGCGGCCCAGAAGGCCGGAATGGTCACCGCGACCGTCGGCAAGACCGGAGCCGCCTTCATCCAGGACTACAAGCGCGGCGGCCTGTTGCTCGATGAAAAGACGGCGCTGCCGCTGAGCTTTGCCAAGGAGCTGCAGGCGGCCGGCGTCCCGCTGCCGGCCACCACCGCGAAAACCTATGCGCCGGACGAGCTGACGTTGGCGCCGAACAACGGCAATCCCATCGAGTTCAAGGCGCCCAAGCGCCTGAAGGACGGCGTGACGTTCGACCCCACCGACACCGCCGGGAGCCCGTACAAGGCCGGTCTTCAGTACATGGCCGACGTCTATATCGATTACATCCTGCCGAAAAAGTCGCCCCGGCTGAGCGTGCTCTGGATCCGCGATCCTGATACTTCGCAGCACGTTTACGGCGTCGGCAGTCCCAACGCCCGCGACGCCCTGCGCTCGACCGACGGCATGCTCGGACAATTGCGCGCCAAGCTCAAACAAATCGGCGAGGAAGCCACGACCGACATCATCGTGGTCTCGGACCACGGCCACAGCAATGTGGGCGGATCGAGCAAGCTGTTTCCGTTGCGCGGCATTCAGGACGGCGCAGTGGGAGACGTCGATCCCAATGGCTATTCCGTCTCCGGCCTCGTCCGGCTCGCCGAGCTCATGCACCGTGCGGGCTTTGCCGTCTTCGACGGCATCGGATGCACGTATCTGCCGGTCGGGCTCGGCATCAAGGCGGATGGCACGCCGGTTTACCCGGTCGAGACCGATCCCGACGGCAAGCTGTGCGGCAAGGAAGGCCAGAAATACAACATCGGACCGCACAAGGTCCCGGCGAGCCTTCCGCCCAACGCCCTCGTCATCGCGGTGAACGGCGGCAGCGATTACATCTACGCCCCCGATCACGACGCCGCGACCGTGCGCAAGGCGGTCGAGTTCCTGCAGACGCGCGGCGAAATCGGCGCCGTCTTCGTGGCCAGCCGCTACGGTGAGCTTCCCGGCACGCTTCCGTTGAACCTGATCCGCGTGGAGAACACGGCCGGCCGCAACCCCGATCTCGTCGTCAGCTACGATTACGATGCGTCCGCAGTCATCGGCGGCGCGAAGGGGACCGAGTATTCGGGCTCGCTGCTCAACAATCCGTATCGCGGCATGCACGGCAGCTTCAGTCCGCTCGACGTGCACAATACGCTGATCGCCTATGGGCCGGATTTTCGCGAGGGCCTCAAGGACCCGCTTCCCACCGGAAACGTCGACGTGGCGCCGACGCTCGCCGGCATTCTCGGTCTGAGCCTGCCGCGTGCCGACGGCCGGCCGCTGCTCGAGGCGCTCAGAAACGGCCCCGGCCCCGGCGATTACCAGGTGGTTTCGCGGACACTGCGGCCCAAAACCGTAGCGACCGGCATCGCGCTCAAACTGCCGACGGACCCGAGCGGTCGCGACGTCGATCCGCACAAGAAGGAGTACACGATCGAGCTCCAGACCAAGGCGCTCACCTACCAGGGCAAGACCTACAGCTATTTCGATTCCGCCAAGGCGGTACGGCAATGAAACAAGGCCGCGCACTGATCGCGGGAGTGCTGTGCCTAAACTTGACCGCGGCGGTTCGGGCCGGCGACGCCGGCTCGGAATGGGAGGCGGACTTCCCGACCCTGGCGGCGCCGCAGCAGGTGTATTTTCGCGCCGAGTATCGCGACAACGTCGGCCGCACGCACGAGCTCGAGGCCTGGCGCGAGGCGGACCGCCGCCTGCGACGCAGAACGGATGCGGCCCTCGACCTCTACGTCGAGAAATCGGGCCCGGGCGAATACCTGTACCGGCTGATCGATCACGATCGGAAGATCCTGATTCACGCCGATCGCACGACGCTCTATCGGATCGGAATATTCTCCGATTGGGTCGGCCTCGCGCACGTGCTCAATGTTCCGCGCGGCGGATACCGGGTGACGCAAGCATCTCGGCAATCGCCGGCAGCGCTGCGGGGAGAATGCGTTTGGAAACGGTTGGAACTGACGATGCCGTTCCCGAGCACGAGCGAGATCTGCTGGTCGAGCCGATGGGGATTGCCTCTCGAGATCGGCGCCATCGACGAAAACCACGGCTGGAACCCCCGTTTCTCGGTGCAAGAGGTGCGCACGTTCGCGCCCGAGCCGCAAATTTTTTCCATATCGCCCGAGGGTCTTGTCGAGATCGATGCCGGTCCGAACGGCGAGATATCGGACTGAAGGGTCGGGCCGGCATCGCGAACCGCCGGGCGTTGCCAAACCCCGGAATTTACGAACTTGTGAGAGAAATCCGAATGGGTCGGCTTCCCTTTTGCGCGCAATGGTGCATCATCTGCCGGGGAGCGCGATCATGGGCGTGGGGTGGAAATTTCCGGGCCGGGCTGTGGGTTTGGCTGCCCTCGGTATCCTGATGCTTGCCGCCGCGGCGGGCGCGGACCCATCCGCAGATTTCAGCCTGATGTTCGATCCCGCGGCGATGGACCACAGCTATCTGCGGCTCGATCGGAATCCGCAACGCTCGCCACCCAGACCCGACGAATCGGATTGGAGTTCCATCGTGGTCAAGCTGCCGAGTTTCAAGGACAGCTTTGCCGTCGGGGGTTTGGCGGACGGCTTCTCGGTTGCGCCAAACCGGTCGCAGTCCGCCGGCGCGAATGTGCTCGAGCCGCGGCTCACCTTCGGGACGCTTTCGATCGGACTGGAGACGGACACCAGCATCAAGCCGCGCTCCTTGGCCGGCGATGCGGAAAAAGACCCCGAGCGCGACACGATCCTCGATCAGAAACGCCAACGCGGTTTCCTGCCGTTCATCGGCTTGTCGGCGAAATCCAGCCTGCAATAGGCCCGGGGGCATTTGCCCCTATCGCCGGGAATTTCGCGGCGTCCGCGGCGTTTTATCGTGAAACGCGCCGGTCCGGCTCGGCGCGGACGTTTCTTGGCAAATAGTAAAGCAAATAGCTGGAATGGGCTGAATTTGAGCGGATCGCAGGCTCTCATCGCCGGCCATGCATGATGGGACCGGCTCCGACCCCGGCCAATCGCGCCAATGGGTTCACGGCCTTGCGGTTTTCCCTGCCCGGCGCGCAAAATGGCTGCTGTTCCACGCGGGTAAGATGATGTAGTGTCCCGGCCACCTCGGCGGGTCGCCAATGAGACGATCCGCTGTCCAAAAGGGAGGACGTTCATGGAGAAGACACCTACCGTAAATCGTCGCGCCTTTCTCAACACGTTGGGCGTAACCGTCGGCGGGGCGGGCCTCGCCGGCGCGGGTCTCGTCGGCGGCTCGCAACTGCTCAAAGCCGCCCAGGAACCCGCCAAGGGAAAAATTCCCGACACGCCCTTCAAGACCGGCCACATGACGTTCCTGACCAGCGCCGCCGCGGTGCTCGGTGAGCCGTCATTCAAGGGCCACACCATGGCGGCGGAAGAGATCAACGCCCAAGGCGGTTTGTTGGGCAAGCGCAAGATCGAAACCATCACCGCCGACGAAGCGGCCGGCACCGACGCCAACGTCAAAGAGCTGCGGCGGATGAAGCTCGACGCCAAAATCGACCTGTTCACCGGCGTCATCTCCAGCGCCAACACCCCGGCGCTCGGCCCGGTGGCCGAGGAGCTCGGACTGCTGACGATTTTCACCGACGGGTGCACCGACTTCCTGTTCGACAAGGCGGTTCCCAACCCGAAATACTGCTTCCGCATCACCAACATTCAATCGGCGGATGGGATCACGGCCGCCGTCGGTGTAGCGCAGACCTGGCCGCAGGTCCGCAAGATCGCCCACATCCATCCGGACTACAGTTATGGGCGTAATGCGTCCGAGCACTTCACCCTCGCGCTCGAACGGCTGGTGCCCGGAACCGAGGTCGTCTCGGAAAGCTGGCCGAAGCTCGGCACCACCGACTTCACCGCCCACATCACCAAGATCATGTCGGCACAGCCCGACCTGCTGATTTCTTCGGTATGGGGCGGCGATTACGTGGCCTTCTACAAGCAGGCGCTGCGCTACGGCCTGTTCGATAAGATGAAGGTCGCGAGCACGATCGCGTTCGGCGTCGCGCCGCATGCGATCGGCAAGGACCATCCCGAGGGCGTGCTCGCGGGCGTGCACTCCAACTATCACTTCACCTATCCGGGTGGCGATCGCTGGCCGCTCAACAAGAGCTTCGTCCAGCGTTACTACAATCGCTGGAAAGAGTACCCGAACTTCCAGTCGGAAGGCGCGTATGTGGCGCTCTACCTGTTGAAGACCGCCATCGAGCGGGCCAACAAGCTGGGCGGCGGCTGGCCCGAGGACGAGGCGATCATCAGCCAGCTCGAGGGCCTCGGCATGGATACCCCGTCGGGCTATCTCTACATGCGGCCCGACCACCAGGCCTACAAGGACGCGGTCACCGGCTTCAGCAAGAACCTGCCGGAGTACGAGTTCGCGAGCTGGGATCCCAGCCGGATCATCACCATTCCGATCCGGAACATCACGGCTCCGCAAGGCTGGGCGAAGCCCGGCACGACCCACAACGAGTCGACCGCGGCAGCGAATTGGATCAAGACCACCTGGCCCAAGGCGGTCGGGTGAACTGATCCGCGGTCAAGTCGTTTGACGCAAATACTGCCGCGCCCGTGCAATATCGGGCGCGGTTGATTTTGAGTGGCGACAATTGCCCGAAAGCCATGTTAGGAATTCGCACGAACGAGCGGCTCGCCTGATCCGGCGAGTTGCTCCGGGAGGGTCGCAGCGATTCCGCGTCGGGGTGCGGAATTGCGGGCCGCGCCAAGGTGGAAGGGGGGACCATTGGCGATCCTGACGATTCAAATCCTGAACTCGCTGCTGTACGCCTCGGTGCTTTTCCTGATCGCCGCGGGCTTGAGCCTGATCTTCGGCGTCATGCGGATCGTCAATCTCGCGCACGGCAGCCTCTATGCGGTCGGCGCCTACGTCACCGCCTGGCTCGTCGGGCGCGGCATCGCGCTCGGCGTGCCTCTCAAGTGGCTGTTCCTGCTGCTGCCGGTGGGCGCGCTTTCGGTGGCGCTGATCGGCATGGTGATCGAGCCGCTGTTGCTGCGGCCGTTCTATCGCCGCGCCGAGGAGTACCAGCTGCTGGTCACGTTCGGGCTCATTCAGATCCTCGAGGATATGATGCGCCTGATCTGGGGCGGCACGCCGCTTTCGGCGGACACGCTGATGGACGCGCTGCCGATCATCCATGTCGGCGGCCTGTTCTATCCTGCTTACAATTTGGTGGTGATCGGCGTCGGCGTGATCGCGGCCGTGGTGCTGTGGGCGGGCATCTATCACACCAAATTCGGCGTGATGCTGCGGGCGACGTCCCAGGATCGCCGCATGGCTTCGGCGCTCGGTCTCAACGTCGGGCTGGTCTACGTGTCGGCGTTCGGCATCGGCTGCTTCATGGCGGGGCTCGGCGGCGCGATCGTGGTGCCGACCCAGGCCGCCGTGCTCGGCATGGGGATCGACGCGCTGATCATCGCCTTCGTGGTCGTGGTCATCGGCGGGCTCGGCAGCCTCAAGGGCGCGCTGATCGGCGCCGTTGTCGTGAGCTTCGTGCGGACCGCCGGAATTCAGTTCTTCCCCGAGCTCGAGCTCGCGGTGCTGTATCTCATCGCCGCCCTGGTGCTGCTGGTGCGCCCGACCGGCCTGTTCGGGACCGCGTGATGAACGCCGATCTCAAAGCCTCGCGGAGCCGCTCCGTGCTCAAGCTCGCAGCCGCGGCGGCGCTGATGCTGCTCGTGCTGATCGTGATCCCGGCCTTCGTCGAGGTCTACCAGATGCAGCTGTTGATCTACGGCCTGATCGCTGCAATCGCCGCGCTCGGGTTCAACCTGCTGCTCGGTTACACCGGCCTGTTGTCGTTCGGCCATTCCGCCTATTTCGGCATCGGCGCCTACACCGTCGCTTTCGTGGTCCAGTATCTCGGGCCGCATTCCATGGAGTTCTACATCCTGATCGGGATTCCGGCGGTCGCGATCATGTCGGCGCTGTTCGGCTATATTTGTGTGCGGCATACGCAGATCTTCTTCGGTATTCTCACGCTGGCGATTTCCCAGGTGGTCTACAGCCTGGCGCTGAAGCTGTACTGGGAGACCGGCGGCAGCGACGGCCTGCGGGTCCCCCGCCCGACCTTGCTGCTGGGCTGGCTCAGCTTCTCGGGTCCCCGCGGATTCCAGCAATTCATCACGTCGTATTATTACTACGTGCTCGCCGTCTTCGTGGTTTGCGTCGTCCTGATGTGGGTAATCGTGCACTCGCCGTTCGGCAAGACGCTGCAGGCCATTCGCGACAACGAGATCCGTGCGCGTTTTCTCGGGATCAGGATCCGCCGGTTTCGCTGGATCGCCTTTCTCGTCTCCGGAACCTTCACCGGGCTGGCCGGCATCCTGTGGGTGCCGCTCAACGGCTTGACCACGCCCGACGTTCTCTACTGGACGTTCTCGGGCGAGATCGTGTTTACCGCGCTGCTCGGTGGCTTCCGCAATTTCACCGGACCCATCGTTGGCGGAATGGTGTTCACCTATCTGAAGACCTACGCGGTGGCGTCGACCGAGTACTGGCAGCTTCTGTTGGGCGTGGTCCTGGTCACCCTGGTTCTGGTGTTGCCGACCGGCATCGTGGGCGCCATTTCCAAGCTCGGTCAGCGCCTGGCAAGAGGGAAGTCCTGACGTGATCCTGCTCAAGACCGTGAATTTGAGGAAGCAGTTCGGGGACACTCGCGCCTGCGATGGTCTCGATTTCGTGGTGCACAAGGGCGAATTCCTGTCGCTGGTCGGATCGAACGGTGCCGGCAAGACCACTCTCGTCAACCTGATCAGCGCGCATCTGCAGCCGGACAGCGGCCAGATCCTGCTCGAGGATCGCGACATCACCTACACGAGCGTCGCAGAGCGCATCAAGGCCGGCATTGCCCGCAGCTTCCAGATCGTCAATCTGTTCGACGGCCTCTCGGTGTTCGACAATGTCGCGCTGTCGATTTTTTCCCGCGAAGGCAAGACCGTGAAGATGGCGACGCTCGCCGAGCATGACTACGACGTGCGCCGGGAGGCGCTCGAAGTGCTCGACGAGTTCGACCTGGGCAGCAAGGCCGAGGTTCTCGCCGGCGGGCTGGCGCAGGGCGAGCGCAAGCTGCTCGACGTCGCCGTCGCCTATGCGCTGCGGCCACGCCTGCTGTTTCTCGACGAGCCGACCAGCGGGGTGAGCACCCGCGACAAGGCGCAGATCATGGATACGGTATCGTCCGTGGTGCGCGGCGGCGGCGTCACCGCCGTCGTGATCGAGCACGACATGGACGTGGTGTTTCGCTATTCGGACCGCATCGTCATGATGCACGAAGGCGCGTTCCTCGCCGACGGCACGCCCGACGAGATCCGCGCCAACAAGGACGTCGCCAGCATCCTGCTCGGCGCGCCGCTGGCAAGCTGAGGCGAAAAATCCGTGCTGCTCGAGGTCAAGGACATCAACACCTATCGCGGCCCCGCTCACATCCTGCGCGGCGTGTCGATCAACGTCGATGCCGACGAAGTGGTGGCATTGGTCGGCCGCAACGGTGCCGGGCGCACCACCATCATCGAGAGCATTACCGGCCTGCTGCCGGTGCGTTCCGGCGAGATCCGATTCCGCGACGAGGAGATCACCTCGTTACCCCCGCACCGGCGCGCCAAGCGCGGCATCGGCTACGCCCCGGAGAACTCCGGGATCTTTCCGGAGCTCACCGTCGCCGAGAACCTGATGATCAGCCGCTGGCTCGCGGCCAAGCGCGAGCGTGGCGCCGACGGCGACACCGAGGCGCGGGTGTTCGCGGTATTTCCCGAGGTGCGCCAGCTCGTCGCCCGCCAGGGGCTCAATCTGAGCGGCGGCCAGAAGAAGATGGTGGCGATCGCCAGGGCCATGGCGCTCGCCCCCTATCTGTTGATCCTCGACGAGGCGTTCGAAGGCCTGGCGCCCGTGGTGGTGAAGCGCTTCCGCGAGGCGGTCATGAATATCAAGGCCATGGGCATCTCGCTGCTGATCGCGGAGTCGAACCTCACAAGCGCGGCGGCGATTGCCGATCGGCTCTACGTGGTCGATCGCGGCGAGATCGTGTTCCAGGGCACGCCGCAGCAGGCGCTCGCCGACGAGGAGGTCATGCGCGCGTTGCGCGGGTGATGGCCGTGTCCCATCCTTCGGAGTCGCGTCGAAACGCCAAGCCGGGCGCGGTGCTGCTGGTCGCCGCGGCCGGCATCATCGTCGGCGCGGCGCGCGCCGGCCACGAGCTGCCGGTCTATCCCTCGTACTATCCGCACGAGATCGCGATCGAGACGATGACGCCCGGGCGCGCGGCCGACCTGCTGCGCGAAAACAAGCTTCACGCCTACCTCGGTCCGCACCCGCCGTTCCCCGGCGACATGCCGGCTTCGATCCGCGCAACGGAGTCGCTCGGCAGCTTCGTCATCATGCGGCTCAATCCCGCGTCCGCCGCAGCCCAGGATGCATCGTCCGCGTGCGCCATGACCGAGACCGTCCTGCGCGGCATGGCCGGCAACGGCGGCTTCGTGTTCCATCCCTACCCGGTCACGCCGTTTCACGGCGATTACCTGTATTTCGCCGATCTCGCGGCGGCCGCGAACGCGCGGTTTTTGCCGGCGGGATCTCCGAAAACGGCGGCACCGAATCCGAGAATCAAGGTCGACGGCGCGCAGAAAAACCTGATTCCGCCCGAATGGATCGCCCAAGATTCGGAATGGGACGCCGCAGTCGAGACGATCGGCGCCGCCGACCTCCTCGCCGCCGCGATGACGTCGGTGAACGGCTGGATCGGGCCGCCCTGGCTCAAGGCGGGATGGTTCCATGCCGAACGCATCCTGGCGGATGCGCTCGACGACGACAACGCAAGGGGCCGCGCCGAGGCCGCGCTCGCGCGACTTGAAGCGAGCGAACAGCACGACAGCGTCGAACGCATCAACTGGGAACGCGAGCTCGTCACGGCGCTAACCGGCAGTTGCCGCAAGGTCGTGGCCGGCTACACCATCAAGCGTCAGGTGTTCAGCGCGGAATTCACCGCGGGAATCGAGAACATCGGCTTCGACTCGATCGGAGGACTTGATTCGCCGATGTTCATCCGCACCGTGAAGCTCAAGGATTTTCCCTGGAACGGCTGGCTCACGCTGGGAACGGATTCCACCGCGGATGCGGCCTGGAATCCCATTGCAGGGTTTTCCGATCCATTCGGCCGCGTGCTGTGGTCGGCGGTCGGCGACCCGGCGCTGCTGCCGCAGCCCTACGATTCGGGCTGGATGCTCAACCGCATCTCCGATGTCCAGTCGAATTCCGGCCGATAGCAGCCGAGGGGCCCGTGATCCGCACGCCGTTCATGGTGGCCCGATCGGTGCTGGCGCTGTCACTGATGGCGTTCAGTGCTGCGGTTTCCGCCTGGGCCGCGGAGCTGACGTTCGATCTCAAGGTCGAGCGCGGCCGTGTGGCAGAAAACATGCGGCTGATCCGGGTCAAACAGGGCGACGTCGTGAAATTGCGGTGGACGAGCGATCGGGTGCTCGTCGTGCACCTGCACGGCTACGACATCGAGAAGCGCGTCGCGCCGGGCGGCGCGACCGAGATGGCGTTCACCGCGCAAGCGACGGGAAGATTCCCGATTCACGTGCACGCGCAAGGCGCCGGCACCCGCGCGCATGAGGACGCGCCGCTCGTCAATGTCGAAGTCTATCCGCGGTAGCGCGGCCGTGCAGCAGGGCAGGGCGGAGCCACAATCTCCTCGCTCCCTCGCTTGCGGGGGAGGGATGGGGAGGGGGCCGGCGGATTCGCGCAGGCGCGATTTGCCCCCTCCCGGCTCGCGCGCGCGACGCGCGAGCCGACCTCCCCCGCAAGCGGGAGAGGTGACCGGAGCAAGCCGCACGGCACTTGCCTTCATCCTTGCCTCGGCGGCGCTGTGCGAGCTCGCAAGCCCGGCACAGGCCCATGGTTTCGGCCAGCGCTACGATCTGCCCTTGCCGCTCTCGCTCTATCTGTTCGGAACCGCGGCCGCCGTCGTTCTGTCGTTCGTCATCGTCGGGCTGTTCGCCCGCCACGCGCCCGGCGCGCGGGGTTACCCGCGGCTCGATCTGACTGCGTCTGCGCTTGGGCGATGGATCGCGCATCCGGCTGTTGCGCTCGTTCTCAGGCTGATCGCCGTCGCCCTGCTGATCTTGACGGTGATCGCCGGATTCTTCGGCAGCCAGAACCCCTATCAGAACCTCGCGCCGACGCTGGTCTGGATCATCTTTTGGGTCGGGCTCGCGACGCTCTCGGCGTTCGTCGGCGACTTCTGGGCGCTCATCAATCCGTGGCGAACGCTGTTCGACTGGGCCGACCGGCGCGCGCACGCGCTCGCCGGCCGCGGCGTCGCGCTTGGGCTGCCCTATCCCGGCGCGCTCGGGGCATGGCCGGCGCTCCTGCTGCTGTTCGCCGTTTCCTGGACCGAGCTCGTGTTTCCGAGCCCGGCCGTGCCCGCCAACATCGCTTGGCTGGCCGTGCTCTATTCGCTTGTCACCTGGACCGGGATGGTCCTGTTCGGCAGCACCAGCTGGATGCGACACGGTGAGGTCTTCACCGTCTTCTTCGGCCTGTTCGCGCGGTTCGCGCCGACCGAAGCGAGCGTTCGCGATTCCTCCGGCGGATGCGGCTTGGCGTTGCGACCGTTCGGGGCCGGTCTGCTCGCGAACGAGCCCGCTTCCGGCTCGATGGTCGCCTTCGTGCTGCTGGTGCTCGCGAGCGTCCTCTACGATGGCCTGCTGACCACGCCCGAATGGAGCGAGCTCGAGCGCACGCTCGTCGGCCTCGTGCCGGGCGCCGGCGAATTCGCTTCCCTCCTCGTCAGGACCGCCGGTCTCCTCGGGTTCTGGGGTTTGTTTCTCGGCGCCTATCTCGGGGTGAGCGCCGTCATGAGCGTGGTCGCCGGGAACCTTTCGCCGCGGGAAATCGCGCGCGGATTCGTATTCACGCTGGTGCCGATCGCGATCGCGTATCACCTCGCGCATTATCTGGTGTATCTGCTCACGCAGGGCCAATACATCATCCCGCTCGCGTCCGATCCGTTCGGCTACGGCTGGAATTTGTTCGGCACGGCCGGTTATCGCGTCGACATCGCGTTGGTCGGCGCGCGGTTCGCCTGGTACGCCGCGGTGAGCTCGATCGTGCTCGGCCACATCGCCGCGGTCTATCTGGCCGACGTGCGGGCGCATCAGTTGCTTCCCGTGCGCCGCGCCGCGCTGCGCTCGCAGGTGCCGCTGACCGCCCTGATGGTGGTCTACACCTTCGTCAGCCTGTCGATTCTTGCCGAGCCGATCGTCGAGCGCCGCGCCCCCGCGCGGCCGAGCGCGGCGGTTCCCGAGGTCCAAAGCATTCCGGAAGAAGCCCTCGTCCCCGAGCTTTCGACCGGCCGCCTGCAGCCGGCGGGACCGGGGCGGACTGCGCGCTTGAAATTGACCTACAAGGCGATGGGCTCCGCGTTCCATGACGGCACGCGCACGACAACCGCGGATCTGCTCTATGCGTATAGTTTCGCCTACCGCTGGGCCGCTCGCGGCGAAGCCGATTCCCGTTATGATCCGGTCGTTGCCGCGGCGACCGCGCCGCTTCGGCAGCGGCTCGCAGCGGTGCGGATCGCAGGCGTCGACACCGCATCGAAATCGTTCCGAATCGGCGACGTCAATTTCGTCCGCGAGCTGTTCATCGTCGAGGTATATCTCGATGTTCCCCCGGACGATCCCGAGCAGGACGCGGCGTTCGCGCCGCCCTGGAGCACGCTGCCCTGGCATTTGCTCGCGCTCATGGAGGAGGCGGTCTCCCGCGGCTGGGCGGCGTTCTCCAAAGAGGAAGCCGTCCGCCGCGGCGTCCCCTGGCTCGATCTCGTCCGCGCCGATGACATCAAGGTGCGGCTCGCCGCGCTGGTCGAACAATTCGAGCGCGAAGCGTATCGGCCCGAGGTTCTGCAGCCGCTGGTGAGCGCCGAGGACGCGCGCAAGCGCTGGGCAGCGCTGTCGGCATTCTACCGCGAGCACGGGCACTTCCTCGTGACCAACGGGCCGTACCGGCTCAAGAGCTGGTCGGACGAGCGCGCCACGCTCGAAGCATTCCGGGACCTCAGCTATCCGCTGGGCGTGGGCTCCTACGACGTCTACGCCATTCCGCGCCGCGGCTATGTCGTCAAGGCCGAGCGCGAGAGCGGCGGCTTGCGCATCTCGGCCGAGATCGAGACCGTAATGAAATTCATGCGCGACTACCGCATCGTGCGGCAGGCGACGGCAGCGATCGATCCGATCCTCGTCAAGCGCGCCGCGCCCGAATGCCGGTACGCGGTGATCGATGCCCAAGGCCGCGTCGCGCTCGCCGGCGTCGCGCGCCCGCAGGAGGATTTGACCTTTTCAATCCCGCTCGACGGCAGGCTGCCGGCCGGGAGCTACACGGTCCTGGCCGAGATCCTCGTCAACAACAACGCGATGCATGCGCAGATCGAGCGCATTCCGGTGATCATCGGCGCGCGTTAGATCGGACGCCACAGCGCCGCAGTAGCGCAGCGCCCCGTTTGCCCGCGGCTTTCAGCCCTTCGGCTTGCGCGCGCTGCCGAAGTGCCACATTTCATAGCCCGCCAGCGCGATCACCGACAGCCCGACGATGACGAAATCCGTGGTCGCCTCCAGCCCGACCCCGCGCAGCACCCAGGGCGAGACAAGAAGCCAGGCTCCGAGCGCCACGTTGATCCATTCCTCCCAGACCTGAAACGCCGAAAGCGTGATCACTTCGGCCAAGATCAGCACGAAGCCGAGAATGACGGCGTTCTGCATCGCCGCGCTCTGATCCTCGAAGTGCAGGATCCAGGGCGACAGCAGCAACCAGAAACCCAGCAGCCAACTGGCCCAGTCCTCCCACTGCCGGGGCGGCGTGAACGTGACACTTGCCATATATCGCCTCGTGCTTGCCGATCGCATCTATGCTCCAGAATAGGCCGGCGCATCTTCGGTGCAAATGCGCAAGCGCCCGTCCGTCCGGGCGCGGCGCTCGGGTCCGAAGTCGCCCCCGCGGCGGAACCCGGAGCCTCGAATCGACGTTGCTTCGGGTGTCCCGAGCGACAACCGGGAATCGGGACGAACCTTCGCGAAAGCAGCATGGTTTCCATTCGGGTGGGCAAAGCGGCCATTGCGCGAAGCCTGGCGGGGGTGCTGCTCCTTGCCGGGGCGGGCCTGTGGCAGCCGGCACAAGCACAATATCGCGGTTTCGGCTTCCCGTTTTTCGGCAATAATCCCTGGTTCTTCGGGCGGCCCGCGCCCGAGCCGAGAGCGCCGCGGTACCGGCAGCCGCGGGAGCGCGAGCCGGCGAACATCACGGCACCGCCACCCCCGCAGAAATCCGAGGTCACCCCGGCGAAGACCGGGATCGTGATCGGCGATTCCATGGCCGAATGGCTCGCCTATGGGCTCGAGCAGGCCTATGCCGAATCGAGCGACATCGGCGTGGTCCGCAAGGCGCGGCCATCGACCGGCTTGATCGATCAGTGCAAGGGCGAGCTGCGCAAATGGCTGGAGCAAAGCCTTGCCAACGAAAAACCGGCTTTCGTCGCCATCATGATCGGCATGAACGACCGGCGCTCCCTGCAGCCGTGCGCGCCGTCCGGCAAAGGCGACGGCACGAAAGCCGGCCCGTTCGGCTTTCGGTCCAAGGAATGGGTCGAGGCCTATGGTAAGGAGATCGACGAGGCGATCTCGGTGCTCAAGAGCAAGGGCGTTCCGGTGTTCTGGGTAGGGCTGCCGCCCGCCAAGAACGTTCGCGCCGCCGACGTCGGCTTCCTCAACGATGTCTTTCGCGAGCATGCGGAAAAGGGCGGAATCGGGTACATCGATGTCTGGGATGCTTTCGTCGATGAGGACGGGGATTTCACCATGCGGGGACCCGACGTGAACGGACAGACGCGCCTGCTGCGCGCTGCCGACGGGCTCAATTTCACCAAACCGGGCGCACGCAAGCTCGCGCTCAACCTGGAACGGGAGATCGGCCGCACCGTGCTACACCCCGGCCCTGCCGAACCGCCGGTCGCCGCGCGAGGAAATAATCCCCCGCCGATGAAGCCCAACGAACGGCCGGTTGCGGGGCCGGTGGTGCCGCTGGCGCCGCCGCCCGGCAAGGGCGACGCGCTTTTGGGAGCGGCGAATCCCGAGCGTTCTTCGTCCGACGCGCGCCTTCTCGGCGGCGAGCCGGCGGCGCCGGCCCGAGGTCGGGCCGACGACTTCAGCTGGCCCCGAGGCCAGGAAAGCCCTGGTTTTGCCCAGGAAAGCTCCAGTCGTACGCAGGAAAGCTCCGATGTCGCGCCCGGGTCCGGCAAGCCGCGGCCACGCGGCGCGAGCCGCAAGTCGGGAGAGAATGCGCGCTGAAGCCGGCCATGCGCGCGCCCGCCTGGACCTCCTGGCTGTTCGCTCTGTGCCTCGCCGGGCCCATTATTTCCGCACCGGCTGAGGAGAGTTCCGGACCCTCTCCCGGAGCCGCGCCGCCGACCGTCACCCGCTCGGCGGAGCCGGACTCATCGGCACAAAGGCCGGTCCCCATCGGGCCGATGCCAGGCGCCGCCAAGCCGCAATCGCCGGCCCCGGGCGAGCCGCCGAGCCGGGAATCGATCTGCCTGGCCGTGCAATCCGCGGCGGCTGCCAACGAACTGCCGGTCGAGTTCTTCACGCGCCTGATTTGGCAGGAGAGCCGGTTCGATCCGCGTGCGGTGAGCCGCAAGGGAGCGCAGGGCGTTGCGCAATTCATGCCGAAGACCGCGCTTTGGCGCGGCTTGGCGGACCCGTTCGATCCGATCCAGGCCTTGCCGCAATCGGCCGCCTTCCTGCGGGAGCTGCGAGCTCAATTCGGCAATCTCGGCCTTGCCGCCGCCGCCTATAATGCCGGTCCCGGCCGGGTTCAGGCTTGGCTGGCCGGACAGGCGAGCTTGCCGGGCGAGACCCGGGCTTATGTCATGGCGATCACCGGCTATCCGGCTGAGGCGTGGCGCGCGGGGGAACCGCACGAGAAGGTGGTGCTGCCCGCGGTGCCCTGCCCGCAAGTTGCCAAGCTGTTTACCCCCTCCAAGCCGGTTGTTCCGGCAGGGCCGAAACCGCCCGCCTGGGGGATTCAGCTGGCCGGCAATTGGTCGGAAGCGCGCGCGCTTGCAAGCTATGACTCGCTGCAGAAGCAATATCCTGCCATTCTCGGCGGCCATCCGCCCCTGCTGATCCACAGCAAGATCGCGGGCCGCGGACCTGCGGTCTGGACTCGAATCCGGGTCGGGGCCGACACTCGGGAGGGTGCCGAAAGGCTCTGCTCGAATTTGAAATCGGCCGGCGGCAGCTGCATCGTGCTGCGGAACTGAAACGGCGAGCCGGCCTGCATGGCGCGTGGGGGCGCTTGGGAGCGGGGATGGGCGGGGCTGCAACGAGTCTGGGCGCGCTTGTGGTCTCGGTCGCGACCGCGATGGCGCCGCTCGTCGCGCAATCGAAGCCTCCGGCCGCCGCCTTGCAGGTCCATGCATCCGCGCCGCCGCGCGCCGATGCCGGGCGATCTGCGGCCTCGCCCGGCTTCGCCACGGCACAGACTCATAAGACGCAGGATCAGAAGACGCAGAGTCAGAAGACGCAGAGTCAAAAGACCCAGAGTCCTAAAGGCGCCTCGAAGCACGCGTCCGCTCGCACCAAATCGTCCCGGGCGAAAAAGGCCCATTCGCACAAAGCCCAGGCGAACGTTCGATCCAAAACCGACACGGTCCGCTCGCGCCCCGTGTTGCAGTTCCATGGGGGTGCTGCCGGATTGTTCGCCGGCTGGCCCTTCACGCGGCCGGGATCGCCGGGACGGTTCGGGGGCGATCACGCCAAGCATCAATATGGCGGATTCATCGGCTGGTTCGGGCCGGTGTTCTGGCCCTACGCCTACGATGACATTTTCGCTTACGTGTTTTGGCCCTTCGATTCCTTCGACTATGGCGAGGCATTCTGGGCTTTCGCCTATGACGATTTGTTCGAGGGGATTTTTTGGGCGGACGCCGAACCCGAGCGCGCGCGCGAAGAGATCGTCGCCGCCGCCGAGGCGGACCTTCCGAGTTCCGAGGACCGAAGCCGGGCAGGGGTGCTCGGGCTTGAAGGGCAATCGCGCGAATTCGCCCAGATCTGCGGCGACCGAACGCCGGCCTTGAGTCAATGGCCGATCCTGCGCATCGCGCAGAGCGTCGGGCTCACGCGCGAGCAACGCATCGCGCTCAAGGATCTTCAGGCCGCCGCCGCCGCCGCTGCACGCGCGCTGAAATCCGCTTGCCCCATCGAAGCGCCGAAAACGCCCGTAGGGCGGCTCGAGGCGATGCAGGAGCGCGTGCGCGCGATGTTGCAGGCGATCGAACTCGTTCGCCCCGCGCTCGAGAAATTTTACGACCCGCTGAGCCAAGCGCAAAAGGCCCGGTTCCATGTGACCGCATCGCAGCCGGCCGGCGAGGACGACGCGGCCGGCTCGGCCAGCGGAGAGAACGAGTTCGTCCCGCAGATCTGCACCGATCATCCGGGCGGCCTCTCGGTGCAAACGGTGGATCGGCTCGAGAACGTGGTTCGGCCGACGGATGTCCAGCGCGGCGCGCTCGACGAGCTCAGAACGGCGGCCGCGCGAGCGGTGCAAATCCTGCGCGACGCTTGCCCGGCCGACACTCCCGGCAACCCGCCCGACCGGCTCGCCGCCATGCAGCAGCGGCTCGGCGCGATGCTCGATGCCGCGGACATGGTGCGTCCGGCGTTGCAAAGCTTTTACGGCTCGCTCACCGACTCGCAGAAGGCGCGGTTCAATGCGGTCGGCAAGCAGGCCGGGCGGGTCGGCGGCTGAGAGTATTTTCGCAACGATGCGCGCTCCGACCCGCGGCTCGGGCGGCAAGCAGATCGGGATCAGCAAGCGTTTCGCCCAGAGCTCGCGGGTCTGCCCGGCGCACGAACGGTCCGGCCCTCGACGCCGCCGCGGGAGTTCTGCTAGGGGTCACGGCGCCCGCTACCTGACCGGGGACCCCGGCCGAGGTCCAAAGCCAAAAAACGTCCATCGGGGAATGAAATGCTCAAGCCGCTGCGCGCCGTGGCGCGGCAGTTCGACAAATGGATCGGCTGGAACCGGGTCGGCATTGCGCTGAGCATCACCATCATCGCGGTCGCGGCGATCGCGCTCTATCGCATGCTCCACGACATCGATGTGAAAGAGGTCATGCGGGCGGTGCGAATGACGCCGCTGCGCGACCTGCTCCTGGCGGGGCTGTTCGTTGCGGCCGGCTATTTCACGCTGACGTTCTACGACCTGTTCGCGTTGCGCACGATCGGATGGAATACGATCCCCTACCGGGTGGCCGCGCTCGCCGGCTTCACCAGCTATTCGATCGGGCACAATGTCGGGGCGAGCGTTTTCACCGGTGCGGCGGTCCGCTACCGCGTCTATTCGGTCTGGGGCCTCACCGCGATCGACGTTGCCAAGATCTGCTTCGTCGCCGGCCTGACCTTCTGGCTGGGCAACGCAACCGTGCTCGGTCTGGGCATCGCCTACGATCCGAACGCCGCGAGCGCCATCGACCAGCTGCCGGTCTGGCTCAATCGCACTCTGGCGGCCGGGATTCTGCTGGTGCTTGCGATCTACGTCGGCTGGGTGTGGCTGGCGCCGCGGCAGATCGGCCGCAGCAATTGGCAGGTGACGCTTCCGGGCGGTCCGCTGACCCTGCTGCAGATCCTGATCGGAATCATCGATCTCGGCTGCTGTGCGCTCGCCATGTTCGTGTTGATGCCGAGCGAGCCGCATATCCCTTTCGTCACGCTTGCGGTCATCTTCGTGATGGCGACGCTGCTCGGATTCGCCAGCACCTCGCCCGGTGGGCTCGGCGTATTCGATGCGGCGATGTTCATCGGGCTGTGGCAGTTCGACAAGGAGGATCTGCTCGCGGGCCTGCTGTTGTTCCGGATGTTCTATTACGTATTGCCGTTCGCGGTCACTCTGGCCGTGCTCGGCGTCCGCGAGTTGTGGCTCGACGTGCGCGAGCTTGCGCCGCACGACCAGGACACGGCGGTCGCCGATCAGAAATCCATCGCGCTCGAAACGCCTTGTCAGGGATCGGAGACCAAGGATCAGTCGGCTGCGTTCGGCGATCGCAAGCAAGCCAGCTCCGATCGTTGATTGCTGGTCTGTTCTGATTTCTGATAATTGGACCGCCATGTCCGATGAGCGCAGCCAATTTCCCGGGGGCATGCCGCTGCGGGAGCGGCTTGTTGCCGCGCGTGGCGTGTTGCTGGCCGCCGCGCTGGTACTGTCGGGGGTTACCGCGTTCGGCGCGCTGTCGTTGTCCTACGCGTTGCTCGGGTTCGCCGTGATCGCGGCGGCTGCGGTCTTCGGCCGCGTCACCTCCATCCCGCAGCGCGCGGGGCGCGGGCCGGAGAATCCCGAGGCGGAAATCGCCGGCCCATGGATCGAGATTTTGATCGGCAAGCTCCCGGATCCGGTGATCGTGCTCGATCGCGGTGCCCGAGTCGTCGCCTTCAACGCGCAGGCGAGCGCAATGGCCCCGGCGCTGAGCCGAGGCGAAGCGGCTTCGCTGGCGCTGCGCGCACCGGAGGTCGTCGAAGCGATTCGGCTGGCCGGGGCGGGGGCAGGCGCGCAGCGCGTCGAATTCTCCGAGCGCGTTCCGGTCGACCGCTGGCTGGCCGCTCACATTGCGCCGATCGACTTGCCCGAAGGTTCGCGCGGCACGCGTCACCTCCTGCTGATGATTTTTCATGATCTTACTCCCTTGCGCCGTGTCGAGGAGATGCGCGCCGACTTCGTCGCCAATGCCAGCCATGAGCTGCGCACGCCGCTGGCTTCGCTGTCGGGATTCATCGATACGCTGCAAGGTCCCGCCCGCGACGATCCTCGGGCGCGCGAGCGCTTTCTCGCCATCATGAAGACGCAGGCGCATCGCATGGCGCGGCTGATCGATGATCTTCTGTCGCTGTCGCGCGTCGAGCTCAATGCGCATGTGCGACCCGAAACGCCGCTCGAGCTCGGCGCGATCGTTCGCCAGGTCGCCGACGCTCTGCAGATGCTCGCACGCGAGCGCGGGGTGGCGATCGAGCTCGCCATTACGGCCGAACCGCTCATCGTTCCGGGTGACCGTGACGAGCTCACCCGCGTGTTCGAGAATCTCGTCGAGAATGCGGTGAAATACGCGGCTTCGGGCAAGCGCGTCGACATCTCGGCCGAGCGTGCCGCGACCGCGGACGGCAGCGGCGAGGCGATCGTCCGCGTTCGCGATTACGGGCCGGGCATTGCGGCGGAGCATCTGCCGCGCCTGACCGAGCGGTTCTATCGCATCGACGTCGGCCAAAGCCGCGCCGAGGGCGGCACCGGGCTCGGGCTTTCGCTCGTCAAGCATGTGCTCAATCGCCATCGCGGCCGGCTCGGCATCGAAAGCCGGCTCGGCGAAGGCGCGACCTTCACCGTGCGCCTGCCGCTCGCCCCACGTGAACCGCCGCGCGGCAGCATATTACCGCCGTCGTTCATTGAATCTATTGAGTAAAAACAGAGCCTTAAGGGCATTCAATTTTGCACCAAAACAGCTTTCGATTGCGGGTAGGCCATAAGTGTAACTTAGGTTGAGAGCCCATAGCCCCGCGCCGGGCGCCACGCCGCGTGATTACGCGAGCGGATAGGCAAGCCACGCCGCCCGAATTTGCAGCTGCCCAGGCTATGTACCCCCTGATCCGAATTGATAGGCGATCGTGGCTGTCCGCCTTGCGGCGCATTGCGGACTCAAGTCGGCCATCACGCCACATCCGAGATGCCGATTCCGGACGCAGGCAGCCAATCGAGACCGGTCGCGATCCACCTCATTCGATGACCTCGTCGGCGGCCACCTGCAAAGTCAGCGGGACTTTGAGGCCAAGTGCCTTGGCCGTCTTGAGGTTGACGACCAGCTCGAACTTGGTCGGCTGAATAACAGGCAGATCTGACGGCTTTTCGCCTTTGAGAATCTTGCCGGCGTAGACTCCGGCCTGCCGATAGGCGTTTGCAAGACTGGTTCCGTAGCTCATGAGCCCGCCGATCTCGGCGAACTCGCGAAACGAGTACATTGTGGGCAGCACGCGCACGGCCGCGAGCGCAACGATCTGCTCGCGCGCGGCAAGGAAAAAGGGATCGGCGTCGACCGAGACCGCTCCGATTTGCTGGTGGACGAACGTTGCGAACTGTGTGTCGAGGTCGCGTTCAGTACGGGCCTTGGCGACGACGAGTTTCTTCCCGAGCGCCCCCGCCGCCGCCTGCGCGTCTCTCGTGTCGGTCTCCGCATTGGGATTGTCGGGATTCACCAGCATGCCAATCTTCGCGGCCGCGGGGGCGAGCTCGCTGAGGAGCTCCAGGCGCTTCGGACCGTCAGGTTCACCAGGAAGCTTACGCCCGTGAGGTTGCCGCCCGGGTGGTTGAGGCTGGCGACGAGACCGGCCTTGACCGGGTCGAAGCCGCTGACGAACACGATAGGTGTTGTTGTTGTGGCCGTCCTGGCCCGGCTCGAAACGTCGCCCCCGATGGTGACGATGACGGCGACCTGGCGGCGGACCAAGTCCGCCGCCAAGGCCGGCATTCGATCGACTTGATTGTTCGCCGACCGATATTCGAGCATCACGTTGCGGCCTTCGACATAACCGGATCCGCCCAGCCCGCGTTAAAACGCGCCGAGCTGCTCGCGCCGCGTTTCGAAGGGCACGCTGCTGAGCATCCCGATCACGGGCAATGCCTCTTGCGTGCGGGCTGCGAGCGGTCATGCTGAGGCGCCGCCAAGGAGCGTGATGAATTCGCGTCGTCTCATCTACCCCCCAGGTTGGAGTCCATGCTAACGGCAGAATGTAAGACATTACCATTAGACCAGGTCGTGGCGGATGAGAAGTAGACCGCGCTCAGGCAGAGCAAGGCGCCACTCCTTTTGTTGTCGTCCCTCAGGAGCGGTTCGGGTCAAACCCGGTCTTCAGAGTCTTTTGCCGAAAGCGGAATTCCGAGCGGCACAGGACGATGTCGCGAATGTACCAAAAAGAGACCTTCGTGCCCTCGCCATGACTGCTGTAGAGTACTCGCTCAGAGGGCAGCGGCATGGCAACTCAGGGGCAAGGCCGCATCGAACACCGATTTCCTGCCGTCCTCGCCAAAAAGATGAGGCGCCGCGATTTAATCGCGCTGCTCGGCTGCTCGGCTGCTCGGCTGCTCGGCGGCTCGGCGGCGCGGCGGCGTGGCCGTTGGCGGTGCACGCGCAGAGGCCGGTGCCGGTCATTGGAATCTCGGCAGCGAGTCGCCCGAACTATTCGCAAGCCGTCTGCGCGCGTTCCGGCAGGGCTTGAGCGCGGCCGGCTACGATGAAGGGCGCAACGTGACGATCGAATACCGCTGGGCGGAGGGCCACAACGACTGATCAGCTACGGCGCCAACCGACTCGACGCCTATCGCGAGGCGGGCAACTACGTTTGCCGCGTTGCGAAGGGCGAAAAACCGGGTGACTTGCCGGTCGTGCTGCCGACGAAATTTGATCTGCTCATCAACCTCAAGACGGCCAAGACGCTCGGCCTCGAAATTCCCCCAATGCGGCTCGCGCGCGCCGACGCGGTGATCGAATTAGCACGCTGAATGTCTTTTTTGGGTCCCTTAGCGGAAGTCAAGGGTTCAGTGCGGCGAACTGGGAACCGCGAAACCGTGGTTCGCCAAAATCTGTTGACCGATCTCAGAAAGGATGAACAACGCAAAGCGGTACGCGTCTGGGGAAGCAGTGGAGACGACCGTCAGACCATAGTCCGCGCTAACGCGCAGAACTTCGGGTAGAGCAACCACTTGCAATCCACGATCATCGCGCCGTGCCGCAACGGCATTCGTGCAATAGGTCAGGAAAATGTCGGCTGATCCGTCCGCCACGAGGGTGCCATAGAGCGAACGCTACCGGCCCAGCGCGCTTTGCCTGGGCCAATGCTTTCGGATGCTCCAGATTGGCCGACGCGAACACCCCAGCCGGCGCGCCGGAGAGGATCTCGTCCTTGAGCAAGCCCGACGCCCCGAACTTCGGCTGCACCTGCAAACCGGTGTCGGCCGCGAACGTCTTTACGACTTCGGTGAGCGGTGCGCGCAAACTCCCGGCCGCGTGCAGAAGCACGGGTTCGGATGCAGTTGACGAGATGGACATGCTGGTCAGAGCTGCCACTACCATCACCACCGGGGATCGCCCTCGCGGCGCTAATCCGTCACGTCCTTACGGACGATGGTTCCGACGTGTTCGCCGCGCAGCGCTGGCTCCAGCAGATGCGGGTTGAGCCCGTTAATGACCTGGAATTGCTTCACTTGGCGGGCGCAGGCAAGAAGATCGATGAGCGCCCGGTCGAACGGCAAGGTCGGCAGCTTGCGCGCCTTGAGCTCCGTCACCGTGATGTCCTTGATGAAGGCAGCCTTCGGGTTAGTCTTGGGGTCCGCCTCGTAGAGACCATCGACATCCTTGATCAGCGTATGGTTGACGCAGCCATAACACTCGGCGAGCAAAAAACTGCCTGCGTCCGTGCGGTGCGGCGGTATGCGGCCGACACGCGGCGGGTGCTCCCAGATGGAGAACGGCGGGTCGCCGTTGCAGATTACGGCCGGGGCCGCCTTGATAAAGAACGGCAGCATGTGTCCGAGAATTTCCGGCGGGATCGCCACCACGCCGTGCGGCGCGAGCAGCGTCCCGAGGAGGTGGGCATTGCCGAGAGCGTCGATGATTCGCAGCTGCGCCAGCACGCCGGTCGGCAGGCCGAGATCCATGCCGATCGAGGTCACGTGCCGGCTGCGGATGCCGCCGCCGGTGGCAATGACCAGCTTGAAGTTCGCCAGCGCTGAGACAATGGCATCGACCAGCGGATAGGTCGCGCTCTTGCCACGGTCGACGATCGAGCGGCCGCCGACTTTGAGCACGTGACAAAACGGCAGCATTCTCACGACGGGCGTCTCGGTCGAGGACATCACCCGTTTGTCCAGCAGGCTCTCGCGCATCAGCATCGACTCGACATGGTGGCGTCCGTCGACGGGAATTTCAGCCGTAGGCGATGACGGTGCGAACGATGACATGGTCGGCCTCGCTTACGCGGTGATGATCGTCCCCACACGCTCGCCATTGAGCGCGCGGGTCAAATTGCCTCTCTTCAGACCATTGATGACCTGCACCGAGCGGCGGTGCTTGGCGTTCCGCATGAGTTGGAACACGGTATGTTCGAGGACGACATCAGCGAGGTCGAGCCGCTCGAGCTCCTCGACGGTGATGTTAGGGATGAACTTCGCGTTACGGTCCTTTTTCGGATCGGCCGTGTAGAGGCCATCTTCGTCCTTGACATAGATCATCGAGCGCGCCCCCAAGACTTCGCTGATGAGATAGCAACCGGCATCGGTGCGGTGTGGTGGAATGCGGCCAATTTCCGGATTGGGCTGCCAATACGCGTAAGGCGGCATGCCGACCGAGACGACCGCCTGCCGCTCGGCGAGATAAAGCGGGAGCTGAGCGAATTGGGCCGGCTCGATCGCTGGAATGCCGTGCTTCGCCAAAAGGTAGTGCATTATCTTGGCGTTCTGGATACTGACGAAAAAGCCGAGCACGCTAAGCACGCCGGTCGGCACGCCGAGATCGAGGCCGACACTATAAGCGTGTCGGGCCCGGGTGCCGGCACCCGTTCCGATGATCATTTTGTGACGGGGCAGATTCTCAACTATCTCCTCGATGAGTGGGAACACCGCGGCTCGCCCGCGGTCGATGAAGCTCTGGCCGCCGATCTTGATGACGTTTGCGTCAGGCAGGATCTGGATGACGGCCTGCGTGTCGAGCAGGCCCATTTGTGCTTCGTCAGTCGGGCTCGCGCCCACCAAGGCCATGGTCATGCGGTTCAAGGCTTCGTTGTTCATCTTCGTCACCTTCTATTTCCTTGATACCGACGCATCGGCGGGTTGCTTACACTTGCTACTGGTTACGCCCACTCAAACCGAGCGCCGCCTTGCAGTCAGCCGAGAGCTGATCCATCCGCGCTCGCAAGCACCGTCCGAGGCGCTCTTCTCCTGCGCACAGCCTCTCGCTTTCGGCCCTGCAGGCGGCGCGCACTCCGCTTCCACTTCCGCCTCCTCCTCCTCCTCCTCCGCCGCCACTGCCTTGGCTCGTGGGGCTCGCCCGCACCTGCACCAGCCCAGGCGTGTCCCAAAGCTTGACGGTCCGGTCCATCGCGGCCGTCGCCAGCTGCCTTCCACTATGCGAAAAGGTCACAAAGTGAATGCGGCGCTGGTGCCCTGTCAGCTCGGCGACTTCTTTGCGGGTCGCGACGTCCCAGATGCGCACGACGTTGTCGAGACCGGCCGAAGCCAACATCCTGGCGTCAGGAGAGAACGCACAGAACCGAGCCCAGCGCGTGTGGCCTTTGAACGGCGCGAGCTCCTTGCCCGAGCCGATGTCCCACAGCTGTACGTCCTTGCTCGCGCCCGCGGAACAGAGCAGCATGCCGTCCGCAGCAAACGCCACTGAATGGACCGGCCCGGTGTGGACATCGATGGCGGCCATCTCTTTGCCCGTGGCCACGTCCCACAATTTGACCGTGCCGTCGATGCTGCCGGAAGCAAGCGTGCGGCTGTCGGGCGAATAGGCCAGCGCTTTGACGCCTCCGGTATGCCCATTGAGCGTTATCAGCTCCTTGAGCGTAGTCACATCCCAGATCTTGATCGTCTGATCGTATCCTCCTGAAGCGACCGTCTTGCCGTCGGGCGCATAGGCAACCGCGCGGATGACGTTCGTGTGCCCCGACAAGGTCGCGAGCGGCTTGCCCGTTGGCACCTCCCACAACCGAACCGTTCGGTCGTACGCGCCCGTGGCCAAAATCTTGCCGTCGGGCGCAAGCGCGATGGTGACGATCGCGTCGGTATGGCCCTTGAGATTGGCCAGCTCCCTCCCGCTCGCCACGTCCCAAAGACGCGCGGTGTGGTCGTGACTGGCGGAAGCCAGGATTTTGTCGTCCGGCGAGAAGGCCACCGCCATCACGGCTGCCGTATGTCCCGCAAACGACGCCGCTTCATCGCCCTTACCGGTTCCTGTGGGACTCTGGATGCCGGCGTTGAGGACCTCGGCCAAGTCCCACAGTTTGGCAGCGGCGTCCATGGTGGCCGTCGCGAGGGTCTTGCCATCGGGCGAAAACGCCACGCCGCGGACGCGGTCGCCGACATTGAGCACGCTGGCAAGCAGCTTACCGGTCTGGAGGTCCCACACTTTCAGGGTGTCGTCCTGATTGCCAGCGACGACCAGCTTGCCATCGGGTGAAAGCGCGATGCTGAGGACCTCATTTTCGGCTCCCTCGAGTGTCATCTTCTCCGCTCGGGCGGCGACATCCCAAAGCCGCACGGTGCTATCCATGCTGCCGCTGACCAGCGTTCTGTCGTCCGGCGAAAAGGCCAAGCCTCGGACGCCGTGGTCGTGACCTCGCAGCGTTGCCAGCTCGATGCCGGTGGCGACGTCCCAAAATTTGATATTGGTGTCGTTGCTTCCCGAGGCCAACACTCTGCTATCATGGCTGAAGGCCAGCGACCGAACGGCGCCCGCGTGATGGAGCTGAGCCCGTTCCCGGCCGCTCGCCACATCCCACAGTTTGATCGTGTTGTCGTGGCTACCGGACGCCACCGTCTTGCCGTCGGGCGAGTACGCCAGCGATCGGATCATGTTGGAATGCCCCGCGAACGTGGCCAACTCCTTGCCCGCAGCCCAATCCCAGAGCTTCACCGTTCCGTCGTAGCTGCCGGTAGCGAGCAACTTGCCGTCGGGCGAAAAGGCCACGGCCTCGACCGTGGCGCCGTGTCCCGCCAGCGTGACAAGTTCCTTGCCGCTCGCGGCCTCCCACACTTTGGCGGTGCGGTCGTAGCTGGCCGTCGCGACGTGCAGGCCGTCGGCCGAATAGGCCAAACCGCCGAGCGCCAACGTGTGTCCCTTCAAGATGACGTGCGCGTCGGCGAGCGCGGGGAGCGCGAGCGCAATCATCATCAGGAATCCACCGAGCACCGGCAAAGACATTGTCACCCAATGCCATCGTGGAAAGCTTGTGATCCTGTCCGCATAGCTCAGCACGCATCTCCTCCGCAATGCATCGTTTTCAGTCGTGAAGCCAGCCATAGCCCGCTTGGATCTCATCGCGATCCGTCCCCGGCGATCAGATGAATGGCCGGCGCCTTGACCAGGGCCACAATCTCGTCCCGCTCCCGCAGTTCCATGCTTTGCTGGGCTTGATTGGTGAGCAAGGCTTTGAGGGGAAAGCCGCAATCAAGGTCGACGCGCACCATCGGCCCTTCCCGATCCAGGGACCGAATGTGCCCGAGCAGGTGGTTGCGGGCGCTGCTTTGCGGCAGACTGGCGCCCTCCTTTTTCTCCAAAATCACGTCCTCGGCGCGGATGCAAACATACACGCCTCTATCGAGCCTGCCGTTGCGGCACGGGGGGGCAAAAGCGACAAGCTGCTGTGGACCGACTTGAACGGTCGCTAAGCCGTCGGCCATCTGCACGATACTGCCGCGCTCGATGGTCTCAACGCCTACAATGCGCGCCACAGCGAGGTCGACCGGCGCAGAAAATACTTGCTGTACGGAGCCGCTCTGGCGCACTCGTCCTGCTTCGAAGACTGCCACATGATCGCCGAGCGCGAACGCCTCGATGCGATCGTGAGTCACGAGTATCGTCGAGATTCGCAGCTCGACGAGCCAATGGCGAAGCTGCCGCCGCAAATGCTCTCGCGTAGGGGCATCGAGCGCAGAAAGCGGCTCATCGAGCAGGAGCAGACGCGGCCGACAGACTAGCGCGCGTGCCAGCGCAACGCGTTGCTGCTGCCCTCCCGACAACTGCCTCGGGTAACGGTCATCGAGCCCGGTCAACCCGAGCAGCGCCACGATTTCCTCGATGCGCTGCCGCCGCTCCGGCGGCGCGACCTGGCCCAGGCCGTAGCCGATGTTCTGGGCTACACACAAATGAGGGAAGAGGGCGTAATCCTGGAAGAGGTAGCCGATTCGGCGGCGCTGCGGGGGAAGAAAAATGCCACGCGCGGCGTCGCTCCAGATTTCGTCGCCGAAACGGATGATGCCGCGCTCCGGTTTCTCCAGCCCGGCCAGGCATCGCAGCGTCGTCGACTTTCCCGAGCCCGACGGACCGAAGAGGACGGTCAGCGAAAAGGGGTCGGCGGGGCGGCGCAGCTCTACCTGAATCATGGTTCCGCCGGGAAAACGCTTTTCAAACCCCGCGGTTAATTCGGTCGCCGCCGGTGCTTCGCTGCCCCAAGGCGCCTCCGTGCCGGCCGTATAAAGCTGAACCGGTTCGCTGCTGTCGGCAGCGCCGTCCGACGCCAGCGCCTCGTTGCTGAAGGATACGGCCATCTTGTTGTCCGGGCCGCTCTAAAGCGTCTTCCGATTCACGAGGTGCATTGCGCTGACCGCTGCAAATGAGGACGCCAGCAGGACCAAGGAGGTCATTGCCGCCGTGCCGTAGTTTACCGCCTGCACTTCATCATAAATGGAAATCGATACGGTTCGGGTGACTCCGGGAATGTTGCCGCCGACCATGAGGACGACGCCGAATTCGCCGAGCGTGTGGGCAAAGCTCAGGATCACGCCCGTGAGAATTCCAGCCCACGAGAGCGGAAAGGCAATGCGGAAAAAGGTGCGCAGACGGGAGACCCCGAGGCACCACGACGCCTCGACCAGGCGGCGGTCCACACCCGCGAAGGCCGCCGTGAAGGGTCGAACCGCAAAGGGGAGGCTGTAGAGGACGGAGGCGAGCAACAGGCCCGGGAACGAAAAGGCGAGTGAGCGCCCCACCATCGCTTCATAGCTGCGTCCAAGGGGGCTCAGCGGGCCAACGGCGATCAAGATAAAAAAGCCGAGCACGGTTGGCGGCAGGATCATGGGCAGTACGACGATGGCTTCAAGCAGAAATTTCAGGCGCCATCGCGTGACTGCCAACCAGTATGCAAGAGGCAGCCCCAAGGCAAACAAAGTAACCGTGGTCCACCACGCCAACTGCAGGCTGAGCCAGACCGCCTCAAAATCCATGATCTTCTCCATCAATCCGAAAGCCGTGCCGGCGCAGAATCGCCGTGCCACCTTCACTTAGGACAAAGTCACGCAACGCCTCGGCGGCAGCTCGATCCTGGGCCCACGACAGGATCACCCCGCCTTGTTCCCGACGCGGGTAGGCATCAAGCGGCACTTCCCAAAAGCGGCCCTTGTCCCGCAGCGGCGGCGCGAGCGCAAGCGAGTGGCTGATCATTGCGACTTCCGCTCCGCCGCTGTCCACGAATTGGGCCGTTTGCATTACGCTGTCGCCAAGCACGAATCGGCCCTTTACCTGGTCATAGACGCCCAAGCTCTTCATGGCTGCCTCCGCTGCTCGGCCGTAGGGTGCATGGCGCGGATTGGCGATAGCAATCCTGCGCACCGAAGGGCTGAGCAATGCTTGCATCCCGAGCTTCTCAATTTCGATGGGCGAAGTCCGCGGCACCCAAAGGACGAGGCGCCCTACTCCGTAGACAAATTCGCTGTCGGCAAGTGCCAGGCCTTGCCGAATGAGGCGGCGGGGATAGTCGACATCCGCCGAGAAAAAGATGTCAAAGGGAGCGCGATTGGAAAGCTGCGCGTAGAAGTTCCCGGACGAGCCGTGGGTGACGAGGACGTGGACGGCGGGGTGCTGTCGACGAAATGCTTCAACGATCTCACCCATGGTGAACCTGAGATCCGCCGCGGCAGCGACGCCGACCGCACCTTGTTCGGCTGCCGGTCCCGGATGCGCGCAATCGACGCACAGCATGGTGACGATGGTCGGAAGGGTGACCCAGATTTTTCTCAAACCGTTCCGCACAGGGGTGCCTCCTCATGGAAGCTGCTCGCTCGAAGCGAAACGAGCGATTCATTCGGCAGAGTCGTTATTTCTGCCGTACGGAGTAGGCCGACGCACCCGCTTTCGGTGCCTCGGCTGGGAACTGCTTCGACGGTGTCTCGGCAGCTTCGCTTGGCTTGGTCTCGGTCTGGGCATCTCGATCCTCGTTCACCTTGGCGTCCGAACGTGCAAACGCACGAAGAACGAAAATCGTCACAAACCCGCTCAGGAATCCTGCCAGCAGGTTCGGTATCAGGACGGCGGCAGGGAAGAGGTACACTTCGGCTCGCGCCCCAAGCAGGATCACCAATATGAGCTCGGTGGTGATCCGCCCGGCGGCCGCTGCCACGCCAAGCAAGCAGTACCCCAAAGCCCAGGCCGGCAGGCGCCGCACCAGCGGGCCCGCGAGGTCAATCACCAAACCGGGCGCCACGTGCCTGAGGATCTCCAAGGCGCCGAACCGGCCGTCACCTTGCAGGAAACCGATCACTCCCATGATGGACCCCGCAGCCGTGCCGCCCCACCGCGAATAGGTCAGGCGAGATGCCAGCACATACAGCGGGAACAACAGGAGTGCCTTGTGACCGGGAGCAAATGGCAGGCCGGGCAGGATCCTGAGCACCTTGATGGAAGCCATGCACAACGCGATGCCGGTCACGATGCCGATATCCTGGACCAACCGAGGGCCGAGATGGTGGTCGCTTTCGTCGCCCAGGCGCTCGCCCGCGCGCGCGATGTTCGTCCTTATCATCTGAACGAACCCGCCGATGTCGCCGCGCAGCAGTCGCTTCACCGTCGAAAGCGCGCCGCCTTGCCCCGCGGGTTCGGCCTGGCCACGGCGTGACTTTTTCGCTCCCCCCAGCAGCTCGAGCGTGTGGTCGAGCGAGTAGACGAACAGGTCGGGCAGCCGCAACGCGCGCAGGCCGTCCACCAGGTCCCTCCCGGAACCCGTCAGCCGAACAACCGTCGAGGCAAGCAGCAGCGTCAGGATTTGCAAGCACATCAGTGCGGCGCGCTCGAGCCCGGTGAGGTGCAGCGGCAGCACCCAATCGACGATGGGAAGGCGCCAGAGCAGAACGAGGTCGCCTGCGCCGGGACTCTCCGCCGGCAGAAGGACGTAGCAGCCGATCAGGAACAGAAATAACCATTTCAGCCGCCAGACCGGGCGCACGATTTCGGTGATCGGAATTCGGCCGGCCAGCAAAATCGCGAGCTGAAGCGCCAGCAGCGCTGGAATAACCAACCACTGGGCAGGCCGCGTTGTCGCAAACGCCGGCACCATAAAGGCGACGGTGGTGACTGCCAGCAGATAGACCACTTTCAGCACCGAGAATGTCGTGATGCCGTTGTGGTCAGGCACTCGGCGTCTCGCGATCTTCTCCGCACGATTCTCGCGTTTTGTCGGCGAGTATCGCTGTCCCGCAATTCATGCCGCTTGGCATCGATCGAAAATCAACGGTGGATCTTCAAGCTTTGGGGTCCGGCCTGGCCAGTGGGCCCTAAAGATCGGAATGTCTTCAGGAGGCTTCGACCGATCAGGTGCTGCGGAAACGTCCGAGGCTTCGAGCCACCGCTATCGGTCGCTATCGTTGCCGCCCGTGCATACCGCCCTTCTTGCCGCCCTTCATGGCGCCCTTCATGCCGCCAGCACCACCACCGGTTCCAGTCATGTCGCCCTTGGCGAGGACCTCATTGCCCCCCAAGAAGCCTCCCTGGCCACGTCCGGCGACGCCGCCGGAAGGGATTTGGCGTTTTTGGGCGGCACCCCCAGCGGCTCCGGATTCAGGGTCTCCGACCAGCCCTCCGCCGGCCGTCAACGCAATCAATGCCGTCGGTGCCAGAAAAATGACTGTCAACGCCAGGATTAGTCTGCGCATGGTGCTCCTCCGTATGGGAAACACATGGGAAATTCCCAATCGGCACGTAGGTTCCCGACAGTCAAGCACGCAAGAGCACGCGACCAATGTCAAGAGGGGCACGCGAGATATTTAAGGTCAGCTATGTCGCGATTGCGACAGATCCCACCCTCGATGAAGGCCCAAGGGCCATGCAGGAACAGGATTCTTCTCTGGTGGGAATCCCCTGGAAGAGTCGCGAACATAGGCGCAAACGCCGACCTTTTGGGCCTTCGCCGTCTTACTTGCACGTCGATAGGCTGCTAGCATTCACTTCGGTGCCGTGGTCGTGCGCCATAGGCTGAAAGCGCACAAAGGCTGGGGCATGTGTGCTTCCGAGCTTCCCGCGGACAGGATGACGCAGAGCGACTCGTCGCCGTACAATTTGTTGTCGGCAGCCTTGTCGGCGGCCATCTTCATAAGTGCCGCATTGCTGTTTGCGGTCGAGCCGATGTTCACCAAGATGGTGCTGCCACGGCTGGGGGGCGCTGCCGCTGTCTGGTCGGTCGCGATGGTGTTCTTCCAGGCGACGCTACTTGCCGGCTATGCCTATGCCCACCTGCTGACGCGCTTCGCGCCGGGACGAGGCTCCGTCCTCATTCATCTCGCGGTCTTGCTTATTGCGTGTCTCGCGCTGCCGCTTCACCTCGCCGGCGGATGGGGCCAGCCGCCTTCCCGCGGCGAGGCGTTCTGGCTCCTCGGCTTGTTTGCGGCCTCGATCGGGCTGCCGTTCTTTGCTCTCGCCGCCAATGGGCCGC
>WNFY01000279.1_pt1 | contig 42936 bp, 39 predicted proteins | sample 5400091 | NCBI WGS metagenome assembly WNFY01 (sample SAMN13153364, study PRJNA577476) | soil metagenome | isolation source: 60 cm soil or saprolite under grassland replicate 1 | place: USA:California | collected 2016-06-15 | reverse complement strand
GCACCTGCTCTAACGGGATTCGCAGTGGATCGGACCGGCAGTTTCGTGGCCCCGATGGTAATCACTACGGCAGTGTTGATGGTCGGCGCGATGGCATGGGTGTTCTTAGTCGGCCGAGTCGAGCAGGTGAACTGGGCGGAAAACGGCGAAGTTTATGAAGGCGCATCGCTGTGCTAGACACTTCACCAACGAGATTGTCAGTGTCAGCATTCGGTCGGCCATCGCCGAGAAAACTCTAGGCGAGAATTTCGTCAGAGTTCCAACCCAGACTGGGATGTAGCGCCACGATCCCGATTCGGTCTCTCAAATCCCGGTCAGCACGTGCAATGCAGGATGGCGTACGCCTGGCCCTTTTTCACTTCCTCAAGCAGCTTACAGACTTTCAGTGTGGGCGCGGCAATGACCTCGATACCGCGCCGTTTCGCTTCTGCCAGGACTTCATCCATTACTGGAAGCGCCCCATGAACGCCGGTCCCGACAATGAGCTGCTTGCCTCCCCACGGAATTTCTTCGCCGACCGAAAGCGGTGTGTGGCCGAACTTTTCGCGGAATTGCTTGGAAGGTCCTTTCTTCCGTTTCCGCACTTTGCCGCCGTCGATCACCACATCATTTGTATAGCGCTTTCCCTCGACCTCGATCTCGCCAAATTTGACCAGTCGCGCTTTCATTTCTCAATGTTCTGCTGGCTCGAGTTCCAAGGCAAGAGACCTCTTGTCGGACAGCTATGGGAAATCAGATTTTTCGAGCAAGTCGCGACTGATTTGCGTTGTCTGCGTGTTTTTGGTAGATGCGCAGCGGTCTTACCTTCGCGTAGCTGATCGGTAAACGAGCATTGCTGCGGCGATGTCTTCGACGGCCATGCCGAGGGATTTAAAGATCGTCGTCTCGTTTGGACGCGGTGAGACTTTTTCGGCCAGCGCTTCGCCGAGCTCAGCATAAATTTTCGCTCCGGAAAGAATCACGTCGCCCGATTCCTTTAGCGCGCCTTCGCGTGAATCCACAAAAACGACATTGCTCATCGCTTCATCATCCAGCTCACGCCAGTCGGGGCGACACGCGCCAACAGCGTTGACATGACAGCCAAGTCTAAGCCAGGAACCTTTTAGCACCGGCGTCTTCGAGTTTGTTGCGGTGACGACAACATCTGCGCCACGCACTGCTTCTTCAGCAGACATTGCTGTCGCGCCAACTTCTTTTGCGAATCGCTCCGCATGTTCGCGCGTAGGACTCCAGACGCGAATCTCCTCGAACCTTCGAACAACTCGCAACGCTTCGACATGACTGTGCGCCTGTACGCCGCTGCCAAGGATCGCCAGAATGTTCGTCTCAGGCGGAGCAAGAAGTTTTGTCGCCACCGCTGACACCGCGGCGGTCCTCATCTCAGTGATCAGCCGTCCGTCCATTATCGCCAGCGGCGTCCCTGTTTGTGGATCGATAAGAAAGATCGTCGCCATGTGCGTGGGGATTCCGTGCTCCGCATTCGACGGAAAGAATGTAACGGCTTTCAGTCCGAGCCCGTCCGGCGTAAGGGCGGGCATGAGACCCAGAAATCCGCCGGGTGGATCTACGTTGATCACCGAGCGAACGAGCTGAGTCACTTTGCCCGCGGAAAATTCGATCAAGGCTTTTTCCATCGCGGGAATTAATTCTGCCATCGGCAGATGCTTCCGGACTTGTTCTTCGTTTAGGAAAAGCGGCTGCTTGGTGCTCATACTTTTGACCACGGATTGCACGGATAAGACGAATGCAAAACAACAATATTGATTCTGCTTCATTATCCGTGCTATCCGCGGAATCCGTGGTTCCTTTCCCGGTTGCAATGAGCGCGTCTGAGAAATTGCAAACTCGTTGCGTAATCGTAGGCGGCGGCCCGGCAGGAATGATGGCCGGTTATTTGCTTGCGCGAACCGGCGTGTCGGTAGTGGTGCTGGAAAAACACGCCGATTTCTTTCGCGATTTCCGCGGAGACACCATTCATCCTTCGACGCTCGAGTTGATGAACGAGCTTGGCTTGCTCGACGAATTCCTGAAACAACCGCATCAGGAAGTACGAGAGTTACACGCAGTGGTCAATGGGCAGGTCGTGCCAATCGCTGATTTCAGCAAGCTTCCCACGCGTTGCAAATTCATCGCGTTTATGCCGCAGTGGGATTTCCTGAATTTCCTCTCCAGCCATGCGAAGCGATTTGCGACGTTCCAATTGTATATGGAAACCGAAGTCGTTGATTTTCTCATCGAGAACGGTCGCGTAACAGGAGTGCGCGCAAGAACGCAACGTGGCGAACTGGATGTGCGTGCGGACCTTGTCATTGGTGCGGACGGCCGACATTCGATCATTCAAGCGCAAGCTGGCTTTCACCGGCAGGAGTTCGGCGTAGCGATCGATGCGCTCTGGATGCGCATCTCCAAGAAACACGACGATCCGGAGCAATCGTTTGGTTTTTTTCAGCACGGCAAGCTGCTCGTCTTGCTCGATCGCGGCGATTACTGGCAATGTGGATTTGTTATTCCCAAAGGCGACTTTGACCAGATCAAGGCACGTGGTTTGCCAGAATTTCAGAATGAACTCGTTAGCTTCGCCGGATTTCTACGGGACCGAGTGACCGAGTTGGATGACTGGTCAAAGATCAAGTTGCTCACAGTGCAAATCAATCGTCTGCGCGATTGGTGCCGCGAAGGATTACTTTGCATCGGAGATTCTGCGCACGCCATGTCGCCCGCTGGCGGCGTCGGGATTAACCTTGCCATTCAGGATGCCGTCGCGACGGCCAATCTACTCGCGGAGAAACTACGAAATGGTCCAGTTTCTATGGACGATTTGCGGAAAGTGCAGAAACGCCGCGAATGGCCGACGCGCCTGATCCAAGGAATGCAGGTGTTCATTCATCGGCGAGTTGTCACTGGCCAAGCATCAGGTCGCAAAAATTCTTTGCCGTTCGTGGTACGCCTGCTGAAATGGTTTCCAACTCTACGGCGGCTTCCCGCTCGTTTCATCGGGCTTGGCCCGCGTCCCGAACACTTCCGCAGTCCAAACGTCGTCTAAGAATGTCGCGTTTGTTTTGATCGCATCCGGCGGATACGATCAGACATGAGACTCGATCTCAATAGCATCCTTGCGGCGCATGAGCGGATTCGACAGTATGTCCATCGCACGCCGGTGTTGACGAGCGAGCGATTCAACGAGGCATGCGCAGCGTCGTTATTCTTTAAGTGCGAAAATTTTCAGAAGGTCGGTGCCTTCAAGGCACGCGGTGCAACTAATGCTGTTTTTGCGCTTGATGACGAAACTGGGCAGCGCGGTGTGGCGACCCATTCGTCTGGTAATCATGGGGCGGCGGTGTCACGTGCGGCAAAACTCCGCGGCATTCCGGCGCACATTGTGATGCCTTCGAATTCAGCAAAGGTGAAGATCCGTGCAGTGGAAAGCTATGGAGCACAGATCATCTTTTGCGAACCAACAGAGGAGGCGCGCGAAGCAACTTGTGCAGAGGTTATCAAGAAAACCGGCGCGATGCTGATTCATTCGTTTGAAAACGAAGAGGTGATTGCGGGGCAGGGGACAGCAGCTTTGGAATTGCTCGAAGACATTCCCGATCTGGACATCGTGATATGCCCAGTCGGCGGCGCCGGATTGTTGTGCGGTACGGCCGTCGCGGCAAAAGCGATGCGGCCGAAAATCAAAGTGATCGCAGTTGAGCCGGTCAACGCGGACGATGCCGCGCAGTCGTTTCGCACAGGACGACGGCTTGTGACTGAAAAGAAATTCACGATCGCCGACGGACTGCGGACAAATGTCGGCGAACCGAATTTTGCAATCATTCAACGTTACGTAGACGACATCGTGACCGTCAGCGAAGAAGCAATTATCTCGGCTATGCGCAAAATTTGGGAGACGATGAAAATCGTCATCGAGCCGTCCGCAGCTGTTCCGTATGCAGCGATTCTCGAACGTGCAATGGACGTCAATGAAAAACGCGTTGGAATTATTCTTACTGGCGGCAACGTCGATCTGGACGCGTTGCCGTGGAATCTCTAGCCGGGATCGGCGATCCCGGCCACCATTGCAATCCCCTCCGGCATCAATGATACCGGCTACAGAAGAGGTTTTTTTGCAGGTCAGGGAACCACCGCCTGAGTCAGAACCGAAACCTCTATTCTAGGAGGAGGAATGAAGTATGAAAGGGTTAAGCGGAATCATAGCGGCATTCATTGTGGTGCTTGGTGCGGTTGCTTCACGCGGAGCAAATCTGGACAGAATTTCGGCGGAGACCGGAATTCCGGTCGCCACGCTTCAGGCGGAGAGAACATCGACCGGGCTTGGTTGGGGTGGACTGGAGAAAGCGCACCTGCTGGCGAATTCATCCGGGGAGAGCTTCGACACCATCGTAGGCAAGTTCCATAACGGCGAAGGCTGGGGCAAAATTGCGCACGATTATGGGCTGAATCTCGGCCACGTTGTGAGCAACGCGCACCGGTCAAGCCACGCGACCATGCATGCGCAGAACGCAAAGACAATGCATGGCAGGAACGCCATGTCCGGCCGTGGTAAGAGCGCCACAAACATTGGCAGAGGCCATACCAATAGATTTACAAGTAGACATGGTTTTGGCCACAACTCGAACTTTAGATCCGGGTTCAGCGGATCTCATGGCACGAGCATGAGCCATCTCGGTTCATCCCACGGTATGGGTTCGATGGGGCACGGTGGCGGACATCACGGCCGATAAATAAAAACGTATTCCAGCGTTGGCGGATTGAAGCGCTAAAGCGCAGAGCAGGGATCTAGTTGCGCCTATCCCAAGCGAAGCGACGTTTCATCTATACCTCAGTCATAGCCCAGAATTTCCTGAAGGCTCCTGGCCAACTCCGATCGATGACGCTGTTTCTAGCCAATTCGCCCATGCGGCCCCGCAGCGCAGGATTCGTTACCAACGCTCGAATTGCGCGCGCAAAGTCGTCTACATCGTGTGATTTGGTGATCAGACCGTTGGCCTCGTCTTCCACTAATTCCTTCGGCCCGCCGGAGTCGGAAACGACGACAGGTACGCCACATGCCTGCGCTTCGAGGATGACGTTGCCGAATGTGTCCGTTGTGCTGGGAAAGACAAAAATATCTGCGGATGCATACGCAGTGGCCAATTCATTTCCGCTGAGATAGCCGGTGAAAAACGCTTCGGGTAAAGATTTTGCGAACGCTTCGGAATAAGGGCCATGGCCGACGATAAAAAGTTGCACAGGCAACCCCTCATCTCGCAACCGGCGATAAGCGGCGGCGAGGAGGTCGAGGTCTTTCTCCCGTGAGATGCGGCCTACATAAAGAAGGCGCACATCACCATTGATTGCTCCGAATCTTTCAAAGAATGCCGATTCGCGTCGAGCAGGGTGAAACAGCTCGGTGTCGAGCCCACGCGGTAAAATTTTCAGTTTTACGGGATCAAGTCCATGCTTGATCCAGCTTTGCCGATATTCTTCAGAGTTGACGAATACCGTGTCGAGTTGGCCATAGAACCAATGCATGTAGCGCCATGCCATGCTTTCAAGAAAGCTGTCCTCAGTAAGAATGCGGATGTATTGAGGAAAATCAGTGTGATAAATGCCGCTTGTTTGGAGGTTGAGCATTTTGGCCGCTAGTAGTGCAGTTAGTCCAACCGGCCCGGGGGTGCTGATGATGATTTCAGTGAATTTCTCTCGTTGTATGTAATCCAGCATCTGCAGAATCGGGGGGAAACTCAGTTTTTGCAGTTCGTACTCTGGCAATTCAAATTCGCCGATAGGCGGGAAGTTTTTGATTGGGATGTCGCAAATTTGCTGGTTGCTCAGGGAAGTTATGACGACCAGCTCCTTCCCCGCGGTCGCTCCAGCAGCGGTCATTTTGCGGATGGTAGTCGCTACACCATTAACGTCTTCAAGCGTATCAGTGAACCAGGCGCGTTTGCGATTTTGTAACGCGATCGGAATTTCGCCGCTCAATTCTTTAAAAATCGCTCGCAGCCATTTTCGAGAGGGCGCCTGACTGTGAAAGCCGTAGATGTATGGCGTCAGAATTACGAGGATCGGTACGATTGCGCTGAGCGCCTGCATGCTCTCGACCATGTTGCCGCTGCCGATTTGCTGAACGAACTTTTTGAAGAACCGAAACGCGAGCTGCTCGGCGACCATATTTGCCATAAGGAATGTGCGACGCTCAGGTTCGCTGACCTTGTCCAAATGTGCCGCGAGTTTCGCTTTTACCTCCGGCCGCGCGAAATAACCTGAAAGCTCGTTCCAGAGCGACACGTTTGCAGGCTTGACGAAGTCGAAAATTTTTCCTGAGAGAACGCCCTGGACGATAAAGTCCGTTTTTTCTCTGAGAGTGAACTCAGTGGGAGCTTTCCCCTCCATGAAGCGCGAAAACATTTTCTCCAGTAGGGCTGCGCCCGGCCCTAGTTTTTCGTGGAAACGCTCCTGAATAAAACAGGAAACTATGTTATAAAAACCGTGCGATAGAATTAAGGGAGTTCCTCCCTGGCCTCGCGCGTTGCAATCTCCGTTGCGAACAAATTCGAGAAATTTTTTCGGAGAATTCGCAGCGGGCGTTTCCGTGAATGCCGAGGCGGCAAACTGCCCGCCGTGATCATCCGAGCCGCCAACGAAAACCTTTTTCCACGGTTCCGCGTGCGTGGGCGCAAGATTGTGACGATTAGCGAACTCGTTGATCTTGTCGGGCGTCAATTGCTCAAAAAGAGTCTGGGCCAGGTCGCTAAGAAGCGCATCCCGCAAACCGTTGATCCCCTCGAAATGTTTAAAAAGCAGGATCAGCTGCTCGAGATGGCGGGCCTCCAGTTTTCCGTTCACGCTGTAAAGAGGATGTGCAACGGCGTGCGTGATCTGCGCGGTTTGCAGGTAGCGTTGCAGTTCGAAGAGGTTATCCCGGGTAGCTTCGATATCGCGATGTTGCTGCTCTGAGATTCTCCAAACAAGAATATGCATCTTGCACGCATCATACGGAAAATACGTCGTAACCTGTTCGCTGATAAAGGTGTGAGGCAAGTCCTCAATCTGCAGACAACCTTCGATCGTATCATGGTCCGTAAGGGTGACGTAATCCATCCCGCGCTTCAGCAATTGCGCGTATAGTTCCTTTGGATCCGAATAGCTGTCGGGAAAATCGAAACGACGAAAGAGCCATTCTTCCGAGCGCGCACTGTAGCGCGAGTGAATATGTAGGTCGCACCTGCTCACATTTAGCTCCCGCGTTTCAATCTTTGTTCGGCGATCCATTCCTGGTAGGTCGTCGCCGTACGTGATTCGATCGATGCGTCGATTAGAGCCGTAACTTGTTTCCAAACCGCCGGATGCGAATAATCCGACGGATGAATGCTTAGCCGTAAGAGGGATGTCCCCTTTACAAATCGAAAAAGCGTTGCGTTCCACGCTCGGCTGACGTGGCGTCGCCACGTATTTCCAACGCTATAAACTAATGTTCCCGCAGGAAACAAGTTGCCCGAACGGAGATCGCGTACCGTCCGCAGCCGTGTTGTGTATTCCATCTGCGCATCGCCCGCCGCGCGCTCGGCTTCGTCGCTAAGCAACCACGCCGGCGCCACAAAACCTCTCGGCTTCAGGCCGTGTGCGCGGAATTCATCTCGCGCTGTTGCGATCCGACCCAAAGCTTCCTCATAGCTCAGGTCGTAAAATTCGCCTTCATTTTGAGTGTAGAATCTCGTCAGGAACTGGTCGCGCAGACTTTCGTTCGCGCGGCGGGGGCGTTCGTGGAAATAGCCGTGAATGACAATTTCGTGGCCGGCCGCTTCCAAATCCCGCAGCCACGACACAAATTCCCGGTCTTTTGTAAATAGCCCCTCATGATGATAATCCGGCACTACAAGGAGAGAACAGACACGCACACCGCGACGGCCCAGTTCGGAGACAATTGTGCTTGCGATTAGCCGGCTTGAAGGAGCGACATCGTGCAAAGAGACGACGACAGAATCCCTCGTGGCGCCCGCGGTTGCGACGAGCGGCAGGAATTCCGTCGCCGCAATCGTACTCATTCGGCAATTTTCGACTCCCAAGCACCTTTGAACAAGACAAAAGGTGGAACGCGTTGTCCTCAACGCGTTGACTAAACAAATGCGGCTTCGCCGCCTAATATTTGCGCATTCGAGTGGTTTGGCATTGTCTTCGGAGAAGCCGATCCACCTATGTCGCAACCATTCTCACGATTTCGCGGAACGCAGGTTCCTCTAAAGGCATAACAGATAAACGCGATTGTCGAACCAACGGGATTGTCTGCAGACGTGGATTGCTTTTGATGTCGCGGAGAGTAACGGGACGCTGCAATGGTTTGATTGGCGCAAGATCTACCGTTGCCCAATCGCCTTCCTTTGCCGTCGAATCGCGATACGCGGTGCGCATCACTTTCGCGATCCCAACGACAGCTTTTTCCTCACCACTATGATAGAAAAGGACCTCGTCGCCTATCTGCATTTTGCGCAGATTATTTCGCGCCGTGTAATTGCGCACACCCGTCCAACTCGTCTGGCGTTCCGCGACAAAGTCCGACCACGAATACGAGGATGGTTCCTGTTTCACGAGCCAGAAGGATTTCATAAATTCCAAATTCCAAGCTCACAACATCCGGAGAAACCTCAAGCGCCAATATTGTGTCGGTTGCCGACAAGGTTTGTTGAAAGTTGCTGGGTCTTTGGAGCTTGGTTGTTGGGATTTGGAGCTTTGAAAAACGTCTTTACAAGCGCAATGCCTGCACAGAAATGACATCATGCCGCGATTGCCATTCATCACGTTTGAAGGTTCTGAAGGATGCGGCAAATCGACGCAGGCGCAGCGGCTTGCGGCGCGGCTGAACAAATTACGGATTTCATTCCTCGTTACGCGTGAGCCAGGCGGGACACCGATCGGTGAAACAATTCGCGAGCTGCTTCAGTTTGCGCCTCACAATTCTGCGATGGTGCCGGAAACCGAATTGCTCTTGTTCGAAGCGAGCCGGAGCCAGCTTGTCCGCGAGACGATCAAGCCGGCGCTCGAGCGCGGCGTTTGCGTCATCGCCGATCGTTTCTTTGATTCCACGACTGTTTATCAAGGCGCGGCGCGTAGATTGGATCGCGAAGTGGTTAAACGCCTGAACGCGTTTGCGGTCGGTGATTGCCTCCCGGACACTACATTTGTGCTCGATGTCGACGCTGCGACGGCCGACTCGCGAATGCAGAAGCCGCGCAGAGCGGATCGCATGGAACAAGAGCCTGCGGAGTTTTACGAGCGTGTTCGCCAGGGATATCGAGACCTGGCAGCGCGCGAACCGAATCGGATTGTGTTGATCGACGGTTCGCGCGATGCAGACGACATCGAGAACGAGATTTGGAATGTCCTGTCTTCGCGTTTTCCTGCGCTAACGGCAAATCCGCAATCCGCAAGAATCGCCAGGCCGGCTCCGGTACCGAACCCGAAAATTTGAAATGCCTTTTTCGCGCACCACGGCTTTTGAGTATTTGCAGCGCGCTCACGAACAGAACCGGCTTGCGCACGCTTATTTGATTACAGGACCGCCCGGTAGCGGGAAGCAACTGCTGGCGGCGAATCTCGCCAGTCTGGTTAATGGCACACCAGCTAAAGACGTGTTTTCAGCCAAGGCGCGGGAGATCTTCGTTGCCCGCCCCGAATCGAAATCCCGACGCATTGTTATCGAACAGATTCGCGGTCTTGAGCATGCGCTGCAAATGTGCGCAGCGAACACCCGGCGCAAAGTGGCGATCATTCCCGATGCCGATCGGCTTCAGCCACAGGCAGCGAATGCGTTTCTCAAGACCTTGGAAGAACCGCCAAAGGATTCCTTGCTGCTTCTGCTAAGCGCCTTGCCGGAGGCGTTGCCGGAAACAATTCTGTCCCGGTGCATTGCAATTCCAATCGCATCGAACGGGGAAAGCGAAAATAGGTACGAAGAGAAGTTGGTGCAATTGCTGCAACAAACCTCTCGTCAACAGAGCTGGACCATTCAGTTTGCCTATGGCCTTGCTCAGGAATTTCAACGTCTGCTTCGCGCAGTGCGCGAGGAGGTGAAGTCCGAAACAGACGAGGCAATGAAACGGGAAACGACGCGCTACAAGGATGCCACTGATGGCGCATGGCTGGAAGAACGCGAGGAACACTACAAGGCGCTGACCGAAAGTCTTTATCTGCAACGACGCGCGGGGCTAATCGAGACATTGTTCGCCTGGTGGACTGATGTTCTCCGGGCGAGCAACAGCGTGGCGCAACGTGATCTCCCCTACGCCAGGAAAGAAACCGCCGCACTCGCAACGCGCTTCAACACGGTTGAAATCTTAAAACGTATCCGCTCTCTGGAAGAATTGCGCGATCATCTGGGTCGCAACATTCACGAAGCGCTCGCAATCGAAGTCGCTTTCCTGACAATCTTTACAGGTTGAGAGCTATATCCGTGGTGGTTGGCCGCGACCGTAGTTACCAGCCAAGGCGGTTGACAAAATGCCGTCTGATCTTATCCAGTATCTCCGTATGCGACATATTTACCGATTGCTTTTGCTGTGTGCCGGGCCTTCAGTCCTGCTGCTTACTGGTTGTGCGACGGGAGGGCGAGTGAGTGCGGGGGGTGGCCCCTACCACGTGACCGCGTATAAGCCGCATGATCCTTCGGCTGTGCGCGTGAAGGTCTCGCTTTCGCAAGAAAATGTTTACGTCATGGAAGGCGACCGTTCCCTGATGGCGGCGGCTATTTCGGTTGGCATGCCGTCGAAGCCGACACCGAAAGGCAATTTCACGATCTATTCCAAGCAGGAGCACAAGCGTTCCGGATCCTACGGATTCAGCGTACAAGGCAATCGCATTGTTCCTTCGACCGGCGGTGGGGGTGGGCGTTACGTCGGCTACCCGATGGGCTACTGGTGCGAGTTCGCCCCGGCATACGGTTTTCATCAGGGCTTTGTGCACCCGATACCACATACGCACGGTTGCATCCGGTTGAAGGGCGAGGCTGCAGCCAAATTCTTTGCGCTCGTACGAATCGGCACGCCTGTGAACGTCGCTACGACCCAGCCGGAGGATGCCACGCTTGGCCCGAAGGTGCAGCGAGTAGACGATTCGCGTACGCCTGATCCTCCAGCCTCTCTAATGATCTCGGAAGCGGCGTTCGAAAAACCGAGCGGACCGCTGCTCGAGTAGTGTGGCTGCGGCGCGTTGCCGCCACCGCTCGGCTGTGTCATGTTGAGCGACAGCGAAACAGTTCAGGTGTTCTTTAGGCCCTCTCGAGACAAAAACAGTTCGAGATTTTCGCTGATCTCAGAATCACAATGACCATATGAGCACAAATCTGATTTCCAGCGGCACAACCGCCCGGGAAAAAGTGAACCTCCGCACGCCGGATGTCATGGCTGCCGTGCAGCAACAGGTCGAATCCCATTATCGCAGCGATATCGTCGAGAAAATTCGTCGCGCCGGTGGAATGATTTCTGTGGGCGACACCACAGTGCGCCTGGCGAAACAGTTTGGCTTTTGTTATGGCGTCGAGCGTGCGATCGATCTCGCTTATGCCGCGCGCAAAGTTTTTAAAGATCGCCGGCTTTTTATTGTCGGCGAAATTATTCATAACCCTGAGGTCAACCATCAGATCGCGTCGTTAGGAATTAAAAATCTCACCGGCAAAAACAAGCAAGCCGACGTCGCTGATCTCGGACCGGAAGACGTAGTAATCGTCCCGGCGTTTGGAACCGAATTATCGATCCAGCAACAGATCAAGGACCGCGGCTGCCAGATTGTCGATACGACCTGCGGTGACGTGATGAGCGTCTGGAAACGAGTGCGCAAGTACGCCAGCGAATCGGTGACTTCCATCATTCATGGCAAAGCCGAGCATGAAGAAACGAAGGCCACCAGCTCGCGCGCCCTCGGCGACGGCACCGGACATTATCTGGTGGTGCTAACGCTTGCAGACACCGATCACGTTTGCGATTACATCCGCCACGGCGGCGACAAGGGTGCCTTCCTGGAAAAATTTAAAGGCGCGCATTCCCCGGGGTTTGATCCGGACGTGCATCTGCAAACGGTGGGGGTGGCAAATCAAACGACTATGCTCCGCGGCGAAACGGAAGAGGTGCAGCGGCGCGTTCGAAAGGCCATTCTCGATCGAGACGGGGCCGAGCTTGCGGAGAAAAATTTCCGATTCTTCGATACGATTTGCGGCGCCACCCAAGAACGGCAGGATGCGTTGCGCGAACTGCTCAATGTTCCCATGGACTTACTGCTGGTAGTAGGCGGTTATAACAGTTCCAACACATCGCATCTCGCCGAGATGGGCGAGGAAAAATTGCCCACGTACTTCGTGCTGAACTCCTCCCGTCTGGTTTCTGCCACCGAGATCAAGCATTACAATCTGCATGAGAAACGCGAAATTGTTTCGCACTTTTGGTTGCCGAACGGGCCGGCCGTTATCGGTATCACCGCCGGCGCGTCGTGTCCGAATAATTTGATCGAAGAAACGTTGATTCGCCTTTTTGAGTTGCGCGGCATTTCTCGACAGCAACTCGAGCTGGCTGCGTAACGATCGCTGGCCAGCGAAATCCGGTGTTTGTCATTCCGGGCGGAGCGCAGCGGAGTCGAGGGATCTCTGGATAACTCTGCGCTTGCGTCGACTGAATCGAGAGATGTCTCGACTTGGCGCGACATGACAATCTGAGCACGCAATTCGCGCGCGCGGTGCGAAATAACTGTATATGGCACGCGCAATCTGGAAAGGCAGTATCAGCTTCGGACTGGTTAACATTCCCATTGCTCTTTATCCCGCTACGCGGCGGGAAGAACTAAAATTTCGTCTATTGCGCAAGAGTGATTTGAGCCCCGTGAACTACAAGCGTGTCGCTGAAAAAGACGGCAAGGAAGTTCCCTGGGACCAGATCGTGAAGGGTTACGAGTACGAGAAAGGCAGATACGTTGTGCTCAAGGACGAAGATTTCGAGCGTGTGGATTTAGAGGCCACTCAAACGGTGGACATTCAAGACTTCGTCGATCAGGAAGAGATCGATCCGATGTTCTTCTACAAGCCCTACTACCTTGAGCCGCAAAAAGGAGGCGACAAAGCTTATGCGCTGCTGCGGGATGCGTTAAAAGACAGCAACAAAGTCGGCATCGCCAAGGTAGTGATCAAAACGCGTCAGTATCTTGCCGGCGTCAAACCTGAGGACGGCGCACTCGTTCTCGAGTTGATGCACTTCGCCGATGAGCTTGCGGACCCAGAAAAGTTGCATGTGCCAAAAAAACTGGAGGTCGGAAAACGGGAAATGACGATGGCCAAGTCCCTCATCGATAGCATGAGTTCAAAATGGGAACCTCAGAAGTACAAGGACGACTATCGCGAAGCGCTGATGGAAGTGATCGAGGAAAAGGTGGAAGCTGGCGGAAAGGAAATCGAAGAGAAACCGAAGAAAGCGCCCAAGCCGACCAAAGTAATCGATCTGGTTTCTGTATTACAGAAGAGCTTGGATCAAACCGGCGCGAAGAAGAAAGCGACGACCAAATCGCGCAGGAAACAGAAGCAGCCTGCCAGGAAAGCGGCATGATGCGAATGATGAAGCACGAATGACGAATGACGAACTAAGTCCGAATGCTCAAAGGACCAAAGTTGCCGTGAACGTTTCGGCATTCGGGTTTCGTTATTCCTTCGTTGTTAGACATTCGTCATTGAATCGGCGCCACTGGGTACGAGCTTGACACGCAACATGGGCATCGTTCAGCCTGAGCGGCTATGAACGCTCTTAATCGATTTACTGATCCGGTCTATTGTATAATGCGGCTGATCGCTGGACTCATGTTTGCGTCTCACGGTGGGCAATTGGTTCTCGGCATGTTTGGCGGCATGCCTGGTTCAAACAATGCGTTCACACAAACCGGCGGCTGCATCCAACTTATTGGTGGATTTCTCATCGCCTTTGGTCTGTTTACGCGCATTAGCGCTTTCATCTGCAGCGGCGAAATGGCAGTCGCGTATTTCATGATACACGTGAGCAATGCTACTACGTCGATGGCGAAGTTCTTCCCGATCTCCAGCGCCGGACCTGTGTTCTCCAATAAGGGCGAGCTCGCCATATTTTATTCCTGGGTTTTCTTCTTCATGGTGTTTTATGGGCCAGGCCGGTGGAGTCTTGACGCGATTTTTTGTCGAAAATCGGCTGCGGGCGCACCTTCGGCTGCGTAGCCAAGGCCAAGATCGACATCGTCAATCAATGAAACACCTTCTGTTCGCCATTGCTTTTGCTTGCCTCGCGCAACGGGTTCATGCGCAGGAGTACAAGGATTTCGGGAAGGAACGTTTGAACAATTCGCCGCGGCACGGGGAATGGGTCGATATCAAATCGGGCGCGCAGACGATCAAGGCGTTTGTGGTTTATCCAGAGCGCAAAGACAAGGCGCCAGCTGTGCTGGTCATTCAGGAAATTTTTGGCCTGACCGATTGGCTGCGCAGCATGTGCGATGAGCTGGCCGAAAACGGGGTGATCGCGATTGCGCCCGATTTTCTCAACGGCCAAAAGTATGAAGACGCCGATGGTGCGGGCAAGGCGACCTCGGCGGTAACACAAGACCAGGTGAAAGCGGTTCTTGATGCGGCCGCCGATTACGCCCTGAAAATTCCGGCATGCAACGGCACGCTTGCTGTGTGTGGATTTTGTCGCGGCGGGGGATGGGCTTTTACCTATGCAAACGAAAATCCAAAATTGAAAGCGACTTATTCATTTTACGGCGCGCCGCCGGCTTCTCTTGAGCAAGTCACGAAGATTTCGTGTCCGGTTTACGGCTTCTACGGCGAAAATGATGAGAGGGTAAACGCCGGTATTCCCAAAGCGGAAGAGTTAATGAAGGCCGGCGGCAAGAAATACGAGCCTGTGATTTACAAAGGCGCCGGCCACGGTTTCATGCGCTCTGGCGAACCATCCAACCCCGCAGTTCGCGAAGGTGATAAAAAAGCGCGCGACGAAGCCTGGGCGCGTTGGAAGACGTTGCTAAAACAACTGCCATAACATTTTGTCATTTCGAGCGCAGTCGAGGAATCTCTGATTATTGCTGCAGTGCCGCGGCAACGCCATCGAGCATTTACCACCAATAGATCTGCGCGATCCTTCTGTCTTTTGTCATAACGGCAGAAAGCCAATACGAATTTCCTCCCAAGCTTACTTTGTAGCGTAGCACCTGGCCGGCTCCTCTATCTTCTCGGTCAGAGAAAACAAACGAGCCGAGTTCGCCGTGATCGGCAAACCATTTCCAAAATGCTTTGCCTGTTGCCGTGCCTAGGAAAATCCGCATTGCGGGCGTAAAGGAGTCGGCTTGGTATTTACCCTTTAGCAACTCGGACACGAGGTCCTTTAACATCGCTGTCGTTTTCGGATCGGGATCAGGATTTGTGTTAGGCCGTTTCAATGCTGGCAGGCAGACTCCTGCAAGATCAACAGCCAACTGATCAACAATTCTGTCACCGTGATTGGTGAGAATGATAATCGTTAGTTTGTCATCAACGAATCGGTAAATGGCCGATGAAAAGCCGGGCGTTCCACCACTGTGCTGGACAAGGCGATGACCATGGTAACTCTCAATGAACCAACCGAAGCCGTAGGCGAATGGCGGCTCTAATCCGTCCTTCGTCACCGCGGCCGTCCATATCTGGTCCAGGCTTGATTTTTTCAACAACTTTTCGGTGTACAGCGCCGCGTCCCATTTCGCCATGTCTTCGACTGTTGAGAGAATGCTTCCAGCAGAAAATGCGATAGCGGGAAGAAGAACTGGCCGGTTTTCAAACTGATTATTCTTCCATTCGTACCCCGAGGCGCGGTTCGGAACAACCGGTTGTGGATCAGTGCTGCGCGTTGAAGCCATGCCGAGCGGCTTGAAAATCCGTTGATCTACGAATTGCCAGTAAGGTTTTCCGCTCGCTTTCTCTATAACAATACCAAGCAAGTAATAACCCGTGTTATCATACGCCCAGGTCTCGCCCGGCTGAAACTCAAGCGGCAGCTTGAAAAACATCTTCAACAGCTCATCCCGTGGCGGAGTTGTTTCAAAAGCGAGATTCGTCCTGAAAACGTCGAGCCAGTGTGGAACCGTCACATGATTTTGAATGCCGGACGTATGGCTAAGCAGATGCTGAATTGTGATGCCGCGCCACGCCTGCGGCGCTTCCGGAAAATATTTTGTCAGTGGGTCGTCGAGATGAACCTTATCTTCCTCGACAAGCATCATGATTGCGGCGGCAGTGAACTGTTTCGTGTTCGAGCCAATTTCATAAACAGTTTGTCTGTGGGCTGGGGTTTTTTGTTCCAGATTCGCGAAGCCGTAACCTTGCGCTCTGGTGATGCGGCCGTCTCGGACAATAGCGAGCGAGAGGCCTGGAATGTGCAACCTCTGGATCTGCGCAGTGATGTAGTGATCGATCTCGTCGGCCTTGCCTGAGATCGGCGCGGCGACTCGCACGATCAGCGCAATGATTACTGCGCGACGTCCGATTTCTATCGGAGTCATCAATAGGACTATTTTTTCACGCTTTCCAGTTCGTCTGCGAGCGCCCCTGCATCATAAACCTTACGCAACGCTTCGGTGATGGCAGCTGAATCGACCGAGACAGCCCGCGCTTGTGTGTCGGTGTAAATGCCGTCGAGCACCAGGGATTGAATGTTGCCGTCGAAAATGATCCCGACGAATTCGTTCGCCTTGTTTACCACCGGGCTGCCGCTGTTGCCGCCGATGATGTCGGCGTCGGAGACAAAGTCGAAGTGCGTTGCCAGGTTCAAATTCGCTTTTTTGTCGACCCAACGTTGAGGCAGATCGAATGGCGGTTTGTTGTCGTGTTCGGCGGAGCGTTGATACAAGCCGGCGAAATCCGTGAACGCGGGGATTTGTTTCCCATCCTGTTCGTAACTGCGCACCGTCCCATATGAAAGCCGAACCGTGAAAGTTGCATCCGGATAACTGCTGGTGCCTTCGATGGCGAAACGCGCCTTGGCGATGTCTGAATATGCCTGCTTCTTAATTTCCTGCTGGGTCTCGTAAATTTTTCGCGCGGCGCGCGCCGGCGCGTCTATCAGGCGCGCGAGATCGAGCATCGGATCATGCGCTGCTTGCAATGCAGCGGCGTCTTTCCCGTAAAGATCTTTACGCACCGACTGGTCTTTCAATTTCGTGCCGGCGACGAGCTCAACGGCGCGCGCATGCAGCGATTTTCCGGCGAGCACTTTCTGAACCATCGGATCGTTTTCGCCGAATCGCGACGCAAAATCTGTCAGTGAATCGGTGAGTTGCAGGATTTCATAATCATCATAAACCGGTTCGGTTGAAAAAAGCTCCAGCTCAAGCGATTCCCGTGCGCTGTCACGGAAAGTAGGGATTCGTTCGCCGTTCGACTTGGCGCGTTCGTCGATCGCGCGCGTCAGCAAGCGCGCGTATTTGAAAAGATTTCCGGAGAGCGCTCGCGGCCCGCGGTAACCGATCGTGACCGGTCGTTCCTGTTCGAGGTAATTGTACACCGGCGCGTTCTTCGCGATCTCCGCCTGGGCACGTTTGATTCGGTCGTAAGTGGAAAGTGTGGACTTGAATTTGGGATCGCGTGCAATGGCGTCGCGCAATTTTTCCTCGCGCGCGTTGAGCTGCGACCAAATCTCTGGATCGAGCAGACCGGCGAGGTAACCGTCATACCGTTTTCGGTTGTTTTGGGTACCGAAAAGATCTTCGCGCGCCTTTCTCGCGTTTTCAAAAGAGCGCGCGCTGTAAGCGGTCTCCAGCACTTCGCGCTGATTGAACATGCGCAGGACATAAGGCAGATATCGATCGCGAGTGTCGGCAAGTTCGTCCAACGTCAGCTGTCGATCGGTCTTGCCCGGGCTGCCGCTTACGAACGTGAGTTCGCCATCGCTCGGCCCATTCGAGTTCCATTTCAGGAAATGCTCGACCTTGGCCGGCTGGCCGTTTTCGTAAACGCGAAACAGGCAGATATCCAAATCGTAGCGGGGATATTCGAAATTATCCGGATCGCCGCCGAAAAAAGCCATCTGCTGCTCAGGCGCGAAGACGAGTCGCACATCATCGTACCGTTTGTATCGATAAAGATGATACGCGCCGCCCTGGTAAAGCGTGACGACATCGGATCGCAGCCCAGTCTTCTCTTTGCTTTCCTTTTCAATCGCAGCGATGGCCGAACCTCGCGCGGTGGACGCCTGCTCGCTTGTCATGCCGGTTTTCACCGCGCCATTGACGCGCGCCGTCGCATCTTCGATCGACATCAAAACGTTGAGCTCAAGATCGGTCGATTTCATTTCGTTGGCTTGCGTCTTGGTATAAAAACCGTTGCGAAGATAATTGTGCTCAGCGTCGCCCATCTTCTGCAATGTGTCGGCCCCCACATGGTGATTAGTGATCACGAGGCCATTCGCAGAAACGAACGAGCCACTTCCGCCGGAGTTGAACCGCACGCTGGCTTTTTGCAGATGCTCAAGCCAACCCGGGGTCGGTTCGAACTGATACTTGTCTTTCAGCTGTTTCAGCGGCGGCGCATTGAAAAGCCACATCCCTTCATCAGCAATCGCGGATGTATTCATTGCAAGAGCGAGAATGAAAACCCAGCCGAGAAAAAACCTGCGAGATTTATTGGACATGCGCGCATCATAGAGTGGAGGTGCGAAAGCGACAACTAGCGCTGTTCTCATTTCGCACGAAGTGCCCCGAGGAGTGCGGAGCGTCTTTGCATCGCTTTGCCTATGCCACCTTCGTTCTAAAAGCGATGCGGGGACACGGTCGCACTTCGAAAGCTTCGCGAAATAGAATCACTGTTGCGCCAGAATTTCGGTTACATTCCGGTAATGCTCAGACGTAGACGGCGCAAAATCGAGCGGCTCGATTTCATTTTGGCTGGCGCGCAAAAATCTGGGACCACGGCGTTGCATTATTTCCTAAGCAGGCATCCGGACGTCAACATGGGCGACCAACAGGAAATCCATTTTTTTGATAACGACACAATGTTCGTTTCCGAGCCCGATTACGAGCAATTGCACAAGCATTATTCGCTGCTTGGTCCCTCAACGATCGCAGGGGATTGCACACCCAGTTATTTGTACCACGAGTCGGCGGCGGAACGGATTTGGAAATACAACCCAAAAATCAAGTTGCTCATCCTTCTCCGGAATCCTGTCGACCGGGCCTTTGCGCATTGGAACATGCAACGATTCAGAGGCCGCGAACCGCTGGATTTTTTCGACGCAGTGCGGGAAGAGCAAACACGCATCACGGGCGCGCCGGCGCTTGAAGCGCGACGTTTTGCTTATGTCGATCGGGGATTTTATGAACGTCAGCTTGCCCGTTTGTTCAAATTCTTTCCGCGTGAGCAAGTGAAGGTCGTGAAATTCGAGCAGTTCACGCACAACCAACCCAAAACGCTTGCCGCCATCTTTTCCTTTCTCGGCATCAAACCATTGCGTTCGTTGCGCAGCAAAGACAGAAATGTTGTGCCATACGAGCGCGCAATGAATTGGGAAGAGCGGGTTTTTCTCCACCACCTTTTCGCCGAGGACATCGCAAAGGTTGAACAGCTACTCGGCTGGGACTGCTCAGATTGGAAGTTGTGACCAGCTTATATCTGTTTGAAGCGCGGACGCTTATTTGCATCCACTGCAAGCAACGCTTTCCAACGAAAAATGCGCGCGCCTTGCGATTCAAAAAAGGCGCGCCATTCGTCGGTAAAGAACGAAGAACCATCCTGTCGCCGGTTGAACTCTAAAAGCAGACGCCCGCCAGGCTTGAGGAATCGTGTCCGAATATCGTTGATGAAAAATTCCCAGTCGGGCTGCGACCACTCCAGCCATTCGCCGTTTTCGGCGCGCCCAATGCGATGGAAACAGACGCGGTGGCCAGTCACCAGATCGAACTTCTTTCCAAGATCAGGCAGTGGTGTTTGGGGATGGATCCGCGCGATGATGCGACGAACATCGAAGAACTGAGTTGTGCCGCGGAAGAAAGGTTCATCGTCGGGATCGAGCCCGAGTCCTTCGTGGCCGAAGAGCCGGCAGAGATAAAGGAAGTAACCGGGGCCGCAGCCAAGATCGAGAATCTTGAGCGGCGGCGAACGATCGAGCCAAAGATCCTGCACGCGCTTGACGTTGACGCCGATCCAGTAGGCTGCGTCTTCGTAGGCATTGATCTTTCGCGCGTTGGGCCGGTAGGGGTACTGTTCGCGCAACCTTTCTAATTTGGCTCGGTCAATCGTGGCCAGGATCCGTCGAGGACTCACGGGATGAGTCCAGCGACAAGCATGTTCCCACAGGCTTTGCGCTGCGTCGCGGGACCCGAGCTTTTTGAATTTATGCGAAATCCGCACTTGGAAATGATGCAGGAAACTCCGCTGCACTCAAGGAACGAGGCTTCGAAGCTGTCACTCCTTGATCTCGAGGCGAACCAAACCGGTTGAACCTTCGCGGGTCATGAAGCCGCTTGCCCAGCCGTTACCTGGATAAAAGTACTGTTCGTATCGCCAGAGCATTTCCAATTCTGGACCAAAAGACTTCTTCCAACGCAACTGGTAGTACATGTACCGTTTCCACGATGGCGAGTGGCCTGTCATGAAGTTGAATTCAAATGGCGTTGGCCAGCTGAATGCGCTGCGTCGCGTTATAAAGACGGCATCATCCCCGGGCCGTGGCACTGCGGCGAGATCGTAGCTGGCATTTTCTGCAGTGGAGACAAGCGGGCCGAAGGTGAAAACCTTTCCTCCACTCGCCAAAGCAAATTGATTGTCTTTGCTCGAGCCAATGCTCAGCGAGATTTTTGGATTTACGTCGTTCAGGCTCATCCTGACATCGTTGATGATCAGGACGCCGCTCGTCCCGCTGCCTTCGTAACCGATCGAATTGATTCGCGTGGAAGCGATTTCAATCGTCGCGAAGCGGTCAATGAATAACGAAAACTGGCGTCCGTAGAAAATCCACAGCGCCAGAATTGCGACAACGGAAAGAACGATAATTGCAAGCGAGATCAGAATTTTCCGCATCTACTCAGTCCCTTGCAAGAATCACTGAATCGAAGTCGTGCCGGTCTTATGGGTACCAATGTGCATATAGCACACGCGCTTTCGCATGCGGCAAGTATAGTGTGGACGATCGAGCGGGGCGAGGGCGGCGCTTCGATGCAAACGGACTCGCGCCTGAGGTGAAAAATAGGTATAGGCCAATAATGGGCAACGCAGCGGAGCACGTCGACAAACCGGAACCGCGCGCTCAGACAGTGCTGGCGCTTCTGGCAATCTGCGCAATTTACCTGGCGTTGCCACGCAATCTCATTGTCGGGCCAATTTGGTTGTTGCCGACGGTGATCGTCGTTTTGCTCGTCCCAACCGTTGTGAGCCATCGCGTCGGAAGACTTTCACTGAATCGAATCCTCGGATTCATTATCAACGGAATCACAACGCTGGCGCTGATCGGATCGGTGACTCTACTCGTGCGTGACCTGCCTACACATCGCGAATCCGCATTGCAGCTTCTGCGCTCGGGCGGGTTGCTCTGGCTGACAAACGTAATCGTGTTTGCCCTCTGGTACTGGCGGTTGGACGGCGGCGGACCGACCTTGCGCTACACGAAAAAAAGATTTGGCAGCACGAGCTTTCTTTTTCCGCAGATGCAAATTCCGCACGATGAGCGATCTGAATTTGCCTGTGTACGCTGGCGTCCGCATTTTATCGATTATCTCTTTGTCGCCTTCACGCAGAGTTCGACATTCGGTCCGACCGACGCGCCGTTACTGGCGCGCTGGGCGAAGATCCTGGCGATGATCCAGATTTCTATTTCGCTCACTATCGTGGTTTTGCTGATCTCCGGTGCCGTGGGGGCAATATAGGACTTTCCAACTTGCAGCGCCTCGCGCGCCGAATGGATAGTGAAACCGTTTAGCGCCTGAACGTTTGCACGCGGCACATCCCTCTACTTGCCGATGAGAATCAAAATCCCTGCCAGCAGCGCCAGAATTCCGGTAACGATAGCGGGGATGGCGACGTGAACGAGAGCCATGATTCCGATAAGAATGAGATAGATAGCAAGCAGGAGCATTCCAATATTTTTTGTGATCATGGTAGTGTTTCTTGAGTCAACGCATGCACGTTTGCACGTCTAAAAGAGCTTTGAGGCAAAATATTTGCTGGCCGCCGTTGGCCGCCTGAGACTGCTACGATCATGATCTCTGTTAGAGGTTACGCCGCGCGGAGCGCTACTTCGCCGCTGGCTCCGCTTGATTTTCAGCGACGCGGTCTTCGCCCGAAAGACGTTCTCATCGACATCCTGTACTGCGGTATTTGCCACTCCGATCTGCATTTGGTTCGCAACGAATGGGGCAGATCAATTTACCCGATCGTGCCGGGACATGAGATTGTCGGTAAGGTCGTTGAGAAGGGAAAAAGGGTGCGAAGATTTAAGAAAGGCGACCTCGCAGCGGTCGGCTGCTACGTCGATTCATGCCGGAAATGCTCTAATTGCAGACATGGATTGCAGCAGTACTGCACGGGCGGACTCGTCTTGACCTACAACGGCTATGAAAAGGACGGGGAGACGGTTACGCGGGGCGGTTACTCCACGAAAATTGTCGTCGACGAAGATTACGTATTGAAGGTCCCATCGAAGCTTCCACCGGAAAAAGTCGCGCCGCTTCTTTGCGCGGGCATCACCACCTACTCGCCACTTCGTTATTGGAAAATTGGTAAGCGACACAAGGTTGCGGTTCTGGGACTTGGAGGGCTGGGCCACATGGCCGTCAAATTTGCTTCCGCATTTGGCGCGAAAGTGACGGTCTTAAGCGGATCATCGAACAAACAGCGCGACGCCAAACGGATGGGCGCCACTGATTTTGTCCTTACGCGCGATGCCGAGAAAATGGAAAAGCTGAGTAATCACTTCGACTTCATCATCGACACCGTCTCCGCCCTGCATGACTTCGATTTCTATCTAGGCCTGCTTCGAACGAATGGAGTAATGATCTGCGTTGGCTTGCCATCGGGGGAGGAGCAACTCTCACCGTTTAACCTCGTCCTGGGCCGAAGGAGCATCGCTGGCTCGCTGATCGGCGGACTGCCTGAAACCCAGGAGATGTTGGATTATTGCGGCAGGCGCAACATCACTTCAGACGTTGAGGTGATTCCCATTCAACAGGTCAATCAGGCTTATGATCGAATAGTCAAGAGCGACGTTCGTTACCGGTTTGTGATTGATCTGGCGTCGCTGAAATAAATAATCGCGGCATCAACCGCGAGAAAATCATTTTCTTCCGGAATTTTTCTTCGCCGTGGTCATCATTGGGCTCATCTTTGCCGTGTTCTTTTTCGGCGCACGCTCTTGTTTTGGAACACAGGGGCATCCTGGGCGCCCAATCGTTTTACTGAATCTTCGACGGCACGAGTATCGCCTCGCTCATTCCGTGGAGAAACTTCTTGTCTGCCGGAGCGATTGTGGCCAGTGCGCCACGCAATTTCACACGATTGTCTTCAACGAAATAATACGGACAAAGACGGACCCGGCCTTTCATTGTTTTTAGATCGGCAGAATGCGGGTCCCAATAAAGGTGCTCAAACAAGCGGCCCTTATGAAATCGCTGCATTATCGTTGGGGACGACTCGAACGTTGCGAGCGCGTGCTCGATCCGCTTCTCCCATTCAGCGTGCGGAAGATCGCTTCCGAGTGCAATGCCGCGGCTGCCCCAGCCGAGCGGAGAAAATCCGCTCACTTTCAACAGAAGGTCCCGATCTTTTTGACTGAACTTGGCGGCTTCGCGCCAATCGTGAATCTCCAGTCGGGGAATCACCGCGTGTTGCGGCAACGGCGTTGGGTCCAGCAGCCACGAGTAGGGGATCACTTCCTGCAGCTTGATAAAATATTTGTCGCCCAATTCGCGTCGCCAGAATTCTCGAAGCGGCTGAAGCCAAAAAAGCGCGAACCACATTTTCTCTTCGAGATATGGTTTGATCGGCGGCGTAATGGTGATTTGGCCCTCTGCGTTTGCGCGTAGTGTCTTTTCGATCCCCGGAATATTTGGCAGGTCGAACAATTCGAAGAAGCGATACACGTCACGGCCGTCTTGCGGTTGATAATTTTCCGCGGACACGACGCGCCAGCTGCAGCCGGGAGCGGTGACGACCTCGGTGGGTTCTGGATCGCGATCGGAACCGCCGTCAACGCCCGCGGCCATACCTGGATTCCCGGCCGATAGGAGCGTCTTTTGATTTAATCGCGCGGCGACCCATTCCATTTCCGGTCGGTACGTTGCCGCCTCCTGCGAGATAACAATGTCGCCACCGTTTGGCAGCACAGTGCGAAATCCCTCCAACATTCCAACTGCTCCGCCGATAATCTGGCTGTCGAAAGTTGAATAGGTTTCGTTGAGCCAGCCGGTCAGGCCGATTCCGCCTGGCACAGAATCGATCTCAGCGATGATATACCCTTCGTCCGTCAGAACAAGATCCGGCCGGATCACCCGGGGTAAATCATCGCGAATTTCTGTACGCCGTGAGAATTCGATCAGCTCTTTCGGTTTGCCGGCATCGAGATAGCGGGCAACCCAGTCTGGCTGCTTCCCTTTGACACTGAGTTGATAGAGCTGGTTACAAGCGCGCTGAAAAACAAACAGGCGATGTCCGAGCTGCTCAAGATCACGAGAAAATTTCTTGTCGATCGGAAATGCGTCCGGCGAAATGAGCCAATCTTTTTCCGCGAACAGGCCCTCCCTTGGAAAAGCAGAACGAATTGCCGCCAGCCTGTCATCCTGAGCGTGCACTTGCGTCACGGAGCAAACGTCCAACGCCGAACGCCCAACGTCCAATGTCGAATGCAAAGATCTGAATTGAACATTGAGCGTTGGACGTTGAGCGTTCGGCGTTTGCTGCTTACCTTCCGGCTGCCATTTTCTTGAGCACCAGCTTCACCAGTTCTTCCGCCGATTTCGCTTCGCCTTTGTCCTGCAGGTCTCGCACTGCTTTGTGGGCGTCAACTTGTTTGTAACCAAGGGCAATCAACGCCAGCACGGCTTCGTTCGCCTGTTCTTGTTCCGGCGTCGGCGCGTGTGCGGCGCTAGCGGCTTCCCATGCCGCGGCTACTCCCAACTTATCCTTTAGTTCCAGGACAATTCTCTCAGCGGTTTTCTTACCAAGTCCACTGATTTTCGAAATTGCTGCGACATCGGAGTTCACGACGGCGGCCTTGAAATTGTTTACGCTCATCCCGCTTAACACCGCGAGCGCAAGTTTCGGCCCAATGCCGCTAACATTGTTGACCAGCAATCGAAAAAGATCGCGCTCGGCCGGCGTCATGAACCCGTAAAGCACATGCGCATCTTCACGAACAGCCAGGTGAGTGAGAATACGAATGGGCTGTCCGGCAGCTGGCAGTTTATCATAGCTCGACAGCGGAATGAATACTTCGTACCCGACTCCGCCGACATCGATAATCGCCTGTGTCGGTAATGCATTAACTAGTTTGCCGTCGAGAAACGTGATCATGGATTTCGTTACAAGGTTACATCGTTACATTGTTAAATCGTCAAATGCACTCAGTCTGGCTTCAGCACGAGGGTGAGATCGGCGCGTTTGCCTTTCGCTACATTGAAGCCGCTGGCCGTGAAAAATCTCCAGCTTTGCGGCTGGTTCGCGAACAGTGTCCCGGCAACAGGCGTCGGCAAAACGATAAAACGCGGCCCGGGGGCGGTCATGAATTCTCCAGCACGTCGTCTGTTCAGCGGTGTGAGAAAACCTTTCACGCGCGAGCGAAAATACCACACCAGGCTTGGCTCCTCGAATTCCACCGAAGCAAATTGCATGTTTGATTCCAAATCCGCCTGGGCTTTGTGAAACAGTTCGTACGCGGGAAAAAAAGGGGCCACCATCGGTGGGACGACCAGAGCGGTCACAATCCACACACATGCGGTGACGCTCGCGATTCTCTTGAACAGCGAGCGGCGGTTTGAAAGCGCCGCTCCTTGCCAGTGCCGCGCCAGTAAAAGAGCTAGCAGCGGAAAAGCCGGCAAGGTGTAATGCGGAAGCTTCGTGCTGACCAGCGTAAAAATAATAAAGATGATCGCAGCACCGCTAACCAGATAAGTATCGATTTTATTCCTGCTGAAGCCGGGTGCGTCGACCCCGACCTTTCGCTCTCCCCACAACTCCCGAACCAGCGACGGCAGCTTGATGGACCAAGGAAAGAAACTGACAAAGACTGTTACGAAATAGAACGGTAGAAGCAGCAGATACATTCCCAACGAATTGGCGCCGTGCCCCTCCATCGTCACAAACGAACGGCCAATCACATGCCGGCCGATTCCAACTGAGAAAAACTCGCCGCGCGTTTGAATCAGCGCTGGAATTCCCCAAAGCGCAACTACGGCCAGCGTGAGCAGAATTCCAAGCGGGAATTTGAAACGCCGGGTCGACTGCCGATCTCGTGTGTAAATAATTATCACGCTAACTGTCAGCAGCGGTGTCCATGCGATCGGACCCTTCGCGAGAAAGCCGAGTGCGAGAGAGAAATAAAACACGAGCCACCATGGCCAAAACTTTTGGTGTTTGATGTTCGATGTTTGATTTATTTGGTCGAGCGTTGAGCGTTGAGCGTTGGACGCCTGCTCGCGATTTATCGGAGTTGGGAATTGAATCATTTCGAATCCGCTCCAATGCGCGAGTGCCATAAACAGCACCAGCCACATGTCGGCGACGGCTGCTTTTGCGTGGACAAAAGTTTGCAACGAAAGTGTAAAGATAATTGCCGCCCACCAGCCAACCTTGCCGCCTAATCGAGTGCCCCACGCGAAAATGCACAATGCGGTAAGCGAAGCGGCCACGGCCGACGGGAAGCGCGCAGCGAAATCGTTCTCACCAAAAATCCGATAGCTGCCAATCTGCGCCCAATAGGCGAGCGGGGGCTTGTCGAGACGGAGCTGATTGTTGAAGTACGGAACAATGTAATCTGCACGCTCAATCATCTCGCGAGACGCTTCAGCAAAGCGCGGCTCGTCGCGATCGATCAGCGGCAAACTCCATGTACCAACGATGTGAAAAAGCACGCAACCGGCTAGGAGGAGTGGATAATTGCGGATTGCGGATTTCATTGAGGCCCTCAAAATACCGTCCGTTAAAAGTGACGGGAACTCATTTGTGAAGCGCGACGCCGTTTTTTATTGGCTGATCGGCATCGTCATCGCTGGAATAGCGATTGCAGCTTCATTTTACTTCGACGACAGCGTACGCGATTTCATGGCACAGCATCAAAGCCGCGCCATGCGCAGTTTTATGCGCTGCGTCAGTCTGTTTGGCGACTGGCCCGGGCACACTGCTCTCGGATTAATTCTTTTGGCCATTGCCTGGTTACGCGGAAGTAAGAACTGGACACGAATTTTTTTGTCGATGCTGATAGCGATGTTGATCGCAGGTCTGGCTGGCAGCGTGATTAAGCGCGCGATTCCGCGGCCGCGCCCCTCTGTGCATTCAGAGCTTCGTTGGGGCGGCCAACGTTTCAGCTCGAAATATCACGCTTTTCCTTCCGGTCACGTCGTCGCTTCGACCGCTTTTTTTGCCGCTCTATTTTTTGCAAGGCGGCGCGTCGGATTGGCCTGCCTTCCTATTCCGGCCCTGATCGCACTTTCGCGGATGTACTTGGGCGCGCATTATTTCTCCGATGTCGTGTGCGCGGCGGTCTTGGGCATTCTGTGCGCTCTGCTGGTGGCGCATTTTCTTCTCCGAGAAATCGCAAATAGCGAATAGTGGGGTTCAAAGCCCCTTGCGAACAGGGTGTTGCGTAACCGTCCCAGTCGCTGGGGCTGCCGCAATCGGCGTTGCCGAGGGGGTAGGTGTTGGGGTTGGGGTTCCGCACGGCGCAGGCAGACTCACATCGTCTACATAAGTCCTGATGGAGTTCGAGGGCACCGCGAAAACCGTACCTTGGCCGTACGTGCCACCCTCGGTTGTCATGCCGTAAAGCGTGCCGTTTACAAGGATCACATTATCAATCGGCTTAGTACCCTCATGTTTCGTGCTGCCAAAGCTGTGGAGTCGCGCATAGCCCGTTCCGTCGGTGTTAATCACGAATACAGTGCCAGAGCCATTGTCACCCCCATTGGCGGTAGTTCCGTAAAGCTGGGTATCAACCTAGGAGCAGTGACCCGTAAGGATTTTCACCGTCATGACGGGTGGATCCGAATCTATGGAGCAGTTGGAAATTTGAGCCATCGGTTGTGACGGAAAAGATTACTCCATTACTCGACAGACCGCCGTTGGTAGTCATTCCGTAGAGCACATTACCCACTTGAACAAGATAACCGTGGTCGCTGGTAGCACCGTCACAGCTCCCGCCGGTGAAATCGTGCAAGATGGTGTAATTATTGCCGCTGGTATCCACGCTGAACACTACGCCAACGCCGTTTATGGCCGCCCTTCCGCGTCATGCCATACAAGGTAGTGCCGTTTGGATCGAGTGTAAGGCGTCCATGCGGCTCCCCGCCCATGCCTACGCCCGCCGCGTTACATGTGAAAGAGTAGAGCAGTTGATAATTCGACGTGCTCGGGTCGAAGGAAAAGATGACGCCCTCGTCGTTATCGCCTCCGGCCGCGGTCATGCCGTAGAGAATATTGTTAACCACAACAAAGCAGCTGTGCGGTGTGTCCCCAATGGCGTTGTGGAGACTGGTGTGCGGAGCGTAATTGTGACCGGTTTGATCGATCGAAAAAATCAGGCCGTTGTTGTGTGTGCCACCCTCCAATGTAGTGCCGTACAATTGGCTATTAAACAGGGTCATAGCGTCGTGACGCGGGTTTTCGCCGTCAGGGTGCCCCATGAACACGTGATCGACCGAATACGTCCCCGCGACATTGCTGGGGTCGAAATGGAAAATCACGCCACGTCCGTGCTCGTGGTGGACGGTGCTTGTCACAGTGGTCGTCCGGCCAAAGAGGAACCCGTTCGCGCTCACGTATGTTAGCGATCCTTTTGGCACCGCGCCGTCTGTTGGCATTGTGGTACCGAAGGAGTAAATCGAGCTATTGTAGGAGCCGGAATATGCACTCTTAAGTGGCGCGGCCAGAAGCAGAGCGAGAACGACAAGGAACGCAACGGTGCTTGTCGCCGTGCGTCTATTCATTATGTGCGACTGCGACTGTTGCCAAACGGTGTTAGCTGAAGAGACGAGTGGGATTTCCATTTCGCGAGGCAACCATTTTTGGAAATAAATTGCAAGAACTGGCGGAGGGGGTGAGATTCGAACTCACGAGGCCTTTCGGCCTTCCGGTTTTCAAGACCGGCGCAATCAACCGCTCTGCCACCCCTCCCCGGGAATGTGATCAGTGATAGTGATTAACGATCGGCCGGTAGTATAGCAGCGTTACTCCAGCAATTCATTACTTCCATCCGACCGAAGAATCCAAGGTTGGGGATGCCAGCGTGAACGGGAATTTGGCCTCGACAAAGGATTATGTTCATGTGAACTTAGGCCGTGCCGGCGAAAAAGAAATTCCGACCTCTTGTTAAACAGGCGCCCCAAAGTCGCGTTCCTGTCCGGGGACGCGGCGCATCGTGGAGCCCGGCAAATCGCTTCGAAAAGCTGCATTTAGATTTAACCGACATCGACGTCGTCGACGGCGATCCTCACGCCGAGGAGCGGCCGCGGCGTGCGACGCAGTATTTTCGCGATGCGACCAAATCGATCATCACTCGCAACAGCAGCCCGGATGTGGGCTTCGAAACAAGCCTGAATCCGTATCGCGGCTGCGAGCACGGTTGCATTTACTGCTACGCCCGGCCAACGCACGAATATCTCGGGTTTTCCGCCGGCCTCGATTTTGAAAGCAAGATCATGGTGAAAACGAACGCGTCCGAACTACTGCACGCAGAACTGGAATCACCGCGCTGGCAACCGCAGACGCTTGTGATGAGCGGTGTAACCGATCCGTATCAGCCGGTCGAAAGAAAGTTGCGCATTACACGTGGCTGCCTCGAAGTGCTCGCTAAGTTTCGCAATCCGGTGGCGATTATCACGAAAAATGGTTTGGTCACACGAGATATCGACCTCTTGCGAGAGCTGGCAAAATTCAACGCCGTCGCGGTGAATCTGTCCGTGACTTCTCTTGACGCAAGTTTGCAGCGAGTACTCGAGCCACGCACTTCATCGCCTCACGCGCGGCTCGATGCGATCAAGCAACTTCGGAGCGCAGGAATTCCCACAGGCGTAATGGTTGCACCGGTCATTCCCGGGCTTACTGATCATGAAGTCCCGAAGATCCTGGATGCGTGTGCAAAAGCGGGCGCGCAATTTGCCGGCTACACAATTGTCCGTCTGCCGTGGGCGGTCGCGCCATTATTCGAGCACTGGCTTGAGGAACACTTTCCGGATCGCAAAGAGAAGGTGCTTGGACGCATCCGGCATTTGCGCGGCAACCGGCTCAATAACTCCCAGTGGCACACGCGCATGAGTGGGGAGGGGATTTTCGCCGAGCAAATTGCTTCGCTATTCAAAGTCGGGTGCCATCGTGCGGGCATTAGGGAGCGGCCGAAATTATCTTGCGAGTCGTTCAAAAGATCAGCAACGCAACTTCATCTTTTTAGCTAACCACCGTTGATGCCGCGTCGAGGTGGAACGCGTCGTCTTCAACGCATTGCCAATTGATGCTTTGCAACCGGATTATTTGCGCCTGCTGCGATCAATTCACCCATCGTCTCGCCGAGGCGAGCCGATCCACCAGCACTGAGCGAGCGCTCGATGACGCATGTTGCCGCTAAAACGGGCGGCGATTTTGCCAAGCCGACGCCTGTTCTTGCAATCGCCCTCCGGCTTCGAGCGACGATGTGATGTCGATCTGGGCAGTGGCGTCATCAGTTGCAAGACCAGGCTGCGTGCGCGCTGTCGGCCATTGTTGGAAATAGCCAGCAGGTATCGTAACCGGCGAGTGCGCCTCAGCGGAGGCATTAATGTTTCCTTTCGAGCACGTCACGCGCGTCGTTGTCCCGTCAGTCCCGACACAAAATAAGCAATCCGAATCTGGGTTGATCATCAGTTGGCCCGCCTTGATGACAACTTGCGATGCGCTTGTATCGCTTGGACTAAACAGAACAAAGATTTTTCCCCGATTAAGTAGTATGCGCGCGTTACGGTCGCGCATATCGGGACCGGTCTCGTTGCCGTCCTTTGTTATGCTTAGCTGTTCAATCTTAATTTCAGAGTCGGCGGAGAGTCGTACCAGAGCGCCCGGAATTAATGTAAGATCAAGTGACGCGCCATTCGCTGACCGGACGGTATCGCCATCATGAATTCTGCTTTTAAGCGTGACCGGCTTAAAAGCATTTCGGTCCGCGTTTCCGAAAACGATTCGGCCTTTGACCGAAAGCACAGTGGCTGCTGTTGCGCGACTGATATCCTTCGAGCACCCGTTCGCAAGCACTGAAAAAAGCACGATAGAAACAGCAAGCACTGAAGGACGCATCAGCGGAGATTCGGTAATTTCGGGGGAGGTTAAGCGGCTGCGTGCATCCACTGCAACATCAAAGAGATCGAGTCGGCAAAAAAAAGCTGGCTTGCAACTACTTGCAAGCCAGCTTGGCTGTTCTTAACCCTACGTCACGTTAGTACGTATAGTAGTGATGATGACGGTGGTGGCGATAATAGCGGTGTCCGTTGTAGTATGACCGCCCAGAATAGTAGCCGTAGTACGGATACGGTCGGTAGTAGCCATATGGATAATAGCCGGAGCTGTACGGATAGTAGCCGTATCGGTACCCCGGATAGCCAAAGCCGACTCCAACTCCGCCTACGCCAACAGTAATCTGAGCGTCTGAACGCTGGACCGGCACAAGAAGTAAGCCAGTTGCCACCAATGCAATGAATAGAAGTTTTTTCATCTTTTTCCCCTTTCGTTTTTTGTTTACCCCGTCGTACGCAGGTTGCGGGCCTGCGCAGATTCAGCCGCCTTAAGTAGATAGGCGGCCCTTTGTAATAGAATCGGATTTGAACCTTCTCGCGGTTCCCAAAAATCCCAAAATCCTTGGCTTCAGCGCTTACGGAAGTCGACTCCTGCACAAGCCTTGAAAGAGCTTGTGCCCTTCACACGCGATCGCTCCCTCCCTCCGTTATTTCAATCTCAACCCATTCTCAACTTTAACAGATCCATAAGCCCATTGGAGAGTTCCTCCCCATATCATAGGCTCTTCTAGGGGGCTGGCCATGGACAGAGGTACACATTAGTTTCGGGGAAGAAATCGCGTAGCTTCATGGTTGCTTTTCCTTGCAAAGTTTTTGGAAAGCAGGATCGGCGCGCAAAGGGTCCCACATCGGATCGAGTTTAAGAAGGGCCGGCGTAATCGTCGCCGGGCCGTAAACCCAGCTATTATAGGGTATTTGTAACAACTGGGTGAGAGTTGAGATCGGATGGCTATGCTCGCCGAAGATCGCCTGAATAAACGCGAGGTTCTCTTCCATGGCAGGTCCAGACACCCGATCTTTACCACTGGGCAGAAGCATGATTGCATGTTCCGCCGCCTTTAGAGCCGAGTCCTTCTCACCCATCACAGCATAGGCTCGCGACAAAGCTTGCGACAGCGCTGCCGCAAGGAAGGCGTCGTTTTGTTGATCTCTGTAGCGCTGCTCGAGTGCATTGCGCGCCTGTTCAGCGGTAACCTTTGCGCCAGCCGTATCGCCAGCAAGGCGCTGCATCAAAGCAAGCACCACTTTGTTGTCGCCCTCGGAAGCAAAACGGGGTTGAGCCAGTCGGGCTTGCAACAACCGAATGGCCTCACGGTAATTTCGTTCGAGTCTCAACTGGCCGATCTTGATTAGGAAGCTCTCCCCAGAAGGAGTCTGAGCGTTTACTTCTGATAGCAACCCGGCGGCTTCTTCTGGGTTACCCTGGGCCTGATAAATACTAGCCTTTGCCGCCATCACGCCCTGATCGTTTGGCGTAATATCCAGCGCTCGAGCATAAAGCTGTAGCGCCGTCGAGAATCGTCGACACATGCTGTAAGTCCATGCAGCGCGCATCAGTAACTCCACATTACGTGGGTCCAGCGCCAGGGCTTGCTCGAAGTAGCCAACGCTTTCATCCCAGTGTCCCTCGCGTCGAGCAATTGAGCCGAGGGCTTTTGGTACGTCGCTGTTGCCGGGTAAGGTTTTGCTGACGCGGCTGAGCGTGGTTTTGGCGGGCCCGTAATCATGCAGCACCAAATATTGAAAGTAGCCCAGGGCGAGCAGGGTTTCAGGCGAGTTCGGCTCAAGTTTCTGCGCATTCTCCAAAGCACGTGTCGCTGCGTCGCGCCGCGCTATGCAAGTAGTGTCCTGGCAGTTAAAGTAAATTAGCGCGTCGGCGCGAGAAAGCCGCGCCCAAGCAAGCGCAAAATTGGGGTCAAGCTGGACCGCTCGTTCATAAGAATCGGTGGCTTTGGATGCGAGATCCGTAGAGGTAGAGTAGGCGTAGGTGCCACGTGCTTCAAAAGCCAGGCCACGAAGATACGCATCGTAAGCCTCGGGATTGTTTGTCGGCTTAACTGCTAGCGCTTGCTCCTCATGTCCAGTGAGCCGGGCTTGCAATGATTCCGCGATTCCTTTGGCGATATCACTTTCGACGTCAAAGATATCAGTCAGCTTCCGGTCGTAGGTGTCGGCCCACAGATGTGAATCCGTTTGTGCGTTGATCAACTGGACATTGACGCGCACCTGATCGCCCGCTTTCTGGACGCTACCTTCGAGGATGTGTGCCACACCAAGCTGCTTCGCGATCTCGCGCAGATTTTCCGGCGCACTTTTGTAATGCTGCGTGGATGTACGCGAGATCACTTTTAGATCAACGATCTTCGATAAGCGCGTCAGAATCTCATCCTGAATACCATCAGCAAAGTAGGCATTAGCTTTGTCTTCACTTCGGTTTTCAAATGGGAGGACAGCGATGCTTTTTTCTGGGGCGGCCACCGGAGCGCTTCGTTCGGCGGATACCTGCGTAATCGATCGCGACCCTCGGCGGGAAAAGATTGAAAAACTGATTACCATGGCCACAACCGACACGAGCAAAGCAGTCACAAATACGAAATTCGGCCAACGCGGAGTACTGATCCGCCGGACCGTTGGCGTCTGCCTCCATCTTCTCCACAGCTTGAGTTTCTCAGGAACCTGCAGGTTTCCGAGACCATCTTTATAGAGGTTAAAAAGGTGCAGCCGCAGGCCGTGCTTCACCTCACACTCGCCCAAGTCGTGCAAGTGTGGCTGCCAGTGTCGATAGTGGGACAAATCTTCCGCGACATGTGCGGACAAGAGAATGTGCCCGGCGTCACCGCAATCAAGCACTCGCTGTGCGACATTGATTCCCGATCCTGCAAAGTTCGTCTTGTCGTTAACATCGGTCACTCGATTGACCGGGCCGCTGTGAACGCCCATCCGCACCTGAATGTGCAGATGATCTTGTAAGGCTTTACTGATCTCAAGAGCACATCGTACCGGCTCTTCCGGACTGTTAAAAAAAAAGAGCGCCATCCCGTCTCCCGTCGGCACTCGATTGAGCTTGCCGCTTGCTTCCGCTGCGCGAAAACATTCGGTGCTTCGCACGATCTGATTTAATTCCTGGAGAAGTTCAATCTGCTCGTTGACCAGCAACTTCGTGTAACCCACAACGTCAATCAAGAGAACGTGAGCGATTTCTAATTCCAGATCCGGCTTTAGCTCCTCGGACATGTAGCGTACGCAAACACCTCCTTTGCGCGAGAATCCCAAATCGGTTAGTTATGGTCTAGCATAAATAAGAGGAAGCGAGCGGCTTCATATTAGGATTTTCGGCGGATGCGGAACGAAAATTGTCTGCGTTCAAGTTTCTCGGACTTGCTCATTCAGAATTGAGCTGAGTAATCTTAGTCAGTGATCGAAAAGCGGCAATCGAAGATCCATGGATGGGGCGTCTACGCCACGCGCGCGATTCCGAAGAACACACGCATCATCGACTACGCCGGCGAGAAGATCTCCAACCAGGAAAGCCTGAAGCGCGAGCGTCGGTACAGGAAACACGGGCACATCTGGTGCTTCAAGCTGACGAATCGGACCGTCATCGACGCGGCAGTCGGTGGCAACATCGCGCGTTTTATCAATCACGCCTGCGAGCCGAACTGCTACGTGCACATCATCGGCGGGATCATCTGGATCCGGGCGGCGCGCACGATCCGTCAGGGTGAAGAGCTAACCTACAACTATCACACTGACGGAGAAGAACAGATCGCGTGCCGCTGCCGCCCGGGATGCCAGAGCCTGATCTGATTTGTTCTAGTTGCATGGTTAGTATGGTCTCCGCACTCGACGAAACCATCAGGGCAATTTCAAAGAGTGGAAGCGCGGAACGAAACAAACAGGCCGTCAGCCGGCAAAGCATGGCGACTCACTGTCAAATGCTGCTGCTCGTTTAACTCCGTGGCTTTACTGACTATTCAAAACCGTTTGCGGCGCACGCCGATTTAGTTCGAGTTGTGCACTCACTTTCTGTAAAACCGCAGCAAGCGCTTCAATTTGCTTTTGTTGGCTATTCGCCGTCGCTTGCAAGTCGCTCCTTAGCTGCGTGATTATCGTTTCTTGCTCCCGAATCCTGCCATCCTGTCGTTCAACTTTCTTGTGCTCTTTCAGAAATTCGTTGAGCAACATCGCGTTGATCTGGTCGTAGCGAACTGTATAGATCTCGCCGTTCTCGTCACACACTACCAAGTCGGGATTTGCTTCTGCTACTTCTTCCGCGATCAAACCGAATTGCGGCGTATTTGTTTTGTCGCTCTTGTAGTGAAACGTCACCGGCTTGAGTGCCAAAATGGCTTCGCTGGCTTTGTCCATCGGCTTAATCTCTTTCTTGAAACGGCGAGAGGAGCTGATGGTGCCGAGCTGGCCAGCGGAGTCAATCAGCACTGGTATCGCGTTGCCGATTCCTGTTGCAACCCCACGGATGCCATCAATGAAGGTTCTTTGCTGACCTGCACCGAGTCGAATCGTATTCGCCTCCACGGCAACGCCCCCGTGGCCGATGTAGATGTTTCCACTGCCGGCCGTAAGATTAAAGCCGGCATTCGCCCCGATGGCAATGTTCCCGTTGGCCAAAGAATTATAGAGCGCGTGATAACCGAGTGCCGTGTTGTTCGCGCCGCTTGCGCTTGTGTACAGTGCTTGAGCGCCGACGGCAGTGTTCATCTGCCCTGTTATGTTATAATAGAGAACGCTCGCGCCGACGCCCGTGTTATTGCTTGCGCCAGTGTTAAATAGAAGGGCAAAATCTCCCAGCGCCGTGTTCGAGCCGCCGACAGTGTTAAAGGCAAGGGCGGCGGTGCCGGCGGCCACATTGCCGCCGCCGGTGCTATTGGAAACAAGCGCGCTGGCGCCGACCGCGACATTATCCTCGCCGGACGTGTTGAAATAGAGTGCGCCGCTCCCTGTGGCGGTGTTGCTGCCGCCGATCGTGTTGCTATAGAGCGTTTGAAAGCCTTGAGCCGCGTTATTGCTGCCGGTGGTGTTGTTGAAGAGAGCGAACGCTCCATTCGCCGTGTTGCCGGAGCCGGTGTCGTTTAAAGCAAGCGCGTCTACTCCATTGGCGGTGTTGTTCGTTCCGGTGGTGTTAAGCAGGAGAGCTGCAGCGCCGGTGGCCGTATTGTTGCTTGCGATGTTGACGTCAAGCGCTCCAGCTCCAACAGCGGTATTGAAACTGCCGGTGGTATTGGCAAAGAGCGAGAAGTAACCAGCGGCAGTGTTAAAGCCACCGGTGGTGAGGCTTTGAAGGGCCTTTTGCCCTTCTGCTGTATTGCCTCCGGGATAGCCGCCATCCGGTGGCGGGCTGACCGCCTGCGCGTTGGGTACAAGCCCAACAATGCAAGCCAGCGCAACTATCAGCGCGATGAGAAATAACGGAATTCGTATTCTAATTAATCTTTTCTTCATAGTCGCCAAGTCTTGAACCGGTTTGGCCAGCTTGGCGAGAGGAAAGCGCTGGCTAGAAACTTTAGCCAGCCTGCATTCACGGCCTTACAGAATCGTCGATGGCAGCGCGTACGGGAGTCGAACCCGTGCACCAGCCTTGAGAGGGCTGTGTCCTAACCACTAGACGAACGCGCCGCAAAAGAGATGCGCTCTAAGGAATACTGCATTGAGGACGAGGTGGCAAGACGGCTACGCAACTCACCCTTTGAGTTTATTCTTCTTGTGCTTGTTTGCCTGCTTCTTTTTCGCAGGCGCGGCAGTGGCCGTAGGCGTAGCGCCCTCCGGTGTGGGCGAAGGTCGCACCCGTGGCTGATCCAGCGAACCTTGATGAGCAGTCTTGAATGCTTCCAACGCCAACTTGATTTCGGCGTTTGTAGTCAGGACGGACATGCGTTGATAATAAATGCTGTAGTAATCCCGGAGCCGTTTCCTCTTTTCCAAGTCCGTGCGAGCAGCCTGAGCAGAAGCCTTCGCCGCCTGCACCTCCGGATCATTGACCGTCCGATTTCTCAGTTGCCGCCACTCGACCCGCAACTTCATGGCATCAGCCTCGGTGCCAAGGGACGGCGGCTTAAACGTTTCGTCAAGCTGCTTTAACTCTGGCAACTCGGGACCGTTGGGTGGTGGCGCGGGCGTGATCGTGGCCTCCGGCTGCTCTTGCCCTTCGTAAAGATCGACGGACGGCGGAGCCGCTTCCTGGGCGTGGACAGTCGCGGCGGCGAGCAGTACCCCAGAGATGATCAACCCCCTTCGCAAACCGTAACAGGACAACATTGTTCGACGATCGGTAATCCACGTCGGGGCGAGAGGATTTGAACCTCCGACCTCGTGGTCCCAAACCACGCGCTCTACCAAGCTAAGCTACGCCCCGAATCGAGCGAAATCATTACCATCATTCCGCGCCTTGCGCATCCGCCAGTTTAGGCGCGACAGCTTTCAGCGCTAGGCTGGATCAGTCGCTGTAATCGAGATTCGGCGCGAGCCGCTTCTTCGCCTCCGCGACCGATTCGCCACGCCGCGTCGCGTAATCAACCAGTTGGTCACGCCCGATCTGTCCGATTCCGAAATATTTGGCCTCCGGATGCGAAAAATAAAGGCCGCTCACGCTGGCGCCCGGGTGCATCGCAAACGATTCGGTCAATTTGATGTCTGCGTTCCTCTCTGCGTCGAGCAAATCGAACAACGTTTGTTTCTCCACATGATCGGGGCAGGCTGGATAACCGGCTGCCGGCCGGATGCCGCGATATTTTTCGCGGATCAGATCGACATATGACAATTGCTCGTCGCGTCCAAATCCCCAGGCTATCCGCGTCTGCTTGTGCAAATATTCGGCAAACGCTTCGGCTAATCGATCTGCCAGCGCCTTGGTCATGATCGAGCTGTAATCATCGTGCTGATGTTTGAATTCTTCCGCGAGTTCATCCGCGCCGTGAATCGAGACGGCAAATCCGCCAAGATAATCTGCCGATTGGGGATGGCTCTCCGGGGTGGGTGAACTTCTTGCAGATTGCGGAGAGATGAAATCAGCCAGACAATGATTGAATTGTCCCGCCGGTTTTTGCATTTGCTGACGGAGGAAATAAAACGTCGCGAGCTTCTCTATGCCAGCATCGTCGACATAAATTTCCACATCATCGCCAACTGAGTTTGCTCGCCAAAAGGCGTGGACACCGCGCGGGGTCAACAGATTCCTGGCGACAATCTGATCGAGGAGTTTCTGTGCATCGTCGAAAAGTTCGCGCGCTTGTTTCCCAATCTTGGAGTCCTCGAAAATCGCGGGGTAACGGCCACGCAATTCCCAGGCATGAAAAAACGGCGACCAATCGATGTATTCGGCCAGATCACTCAGCGTGATCGCGATTCTCTGGGGAGCACAGGCTGCCAGCCTGTCCATCTCGGCAGCCTGCCGAGATGCTCCTCGCCCGTTCGTCATACCCGATGCTTTCGAATGATCCCCACACGTTGCCGGCAGGCTGCCGGCAACTGCAGGCTGGCAGCCTGCGCTCCCCAGATGAGTGGCGTAAACGCGTATTCCTAAAAACTCCGGTTTCGGCGGGAGATAGCTGCTCCAATCAATGGGCGTCCGATTTGCGCGCGCTTCTTCCAGCGTTAACAACTTTTTTTTCCGTGTCTTTGAAGCATGCTCTTGACGCAACCGTTCGTAATCTTCGCGTGTTTTCTTATCGAATGCGGATTTGAGTTCTTCGTTGAACAGGGAATTTACCACACCCACTGCGCGCGACGCATCCAGCACGTGCACAGTGCTGGCGTGATAATGCGGCGCGATTTTCACGGCGGTGTGCGCCCGGCTCGTCGTCGCCCCGCCGATCAGGAGTGGCAAACGAAATCCTTCGCGCTCCATTTCCTGCGCCACATGGACCATCTCATCGAGTGATGGCGTAATCAGGCCGCTTAACCCGATCGCGTCCGCCTTCTTTTCCCGCGCCGTTTCAAGGATCTTCGCCGCGGGCACCATCACGCCAAGATCGACCACGTCGTAATTGTTACATTGCAACACTACTCCGACGATGTTTTTGCCGATGTCGTGCACGTCGCCTTTCACGGTCGCCATGACGATCCGTCCCTGCGGCTTTGCACCTGCAGATTTCTCCGCTTCCATAAACGGCAGCAGGTAAGCGACAGCTTTTTTCATCACACGCGCGCTCTTCACCACCTGTGGCAGGAACATTTTGCCTGCGCCGAAGAGGTCACCCACCACGCTCATCCCGGCCATGAGCGGACCTTCGATGACATCGAGGGGTCGCTTGCATTTTTGGCGCGCCTCCTCGGTGTCGGTATCTATGTAATCAACGATCCCTTTGATTAAAGCGTGTTTCAGACGCTCTTCGACACCCTCTTTGCGCCATGCCTTGTCGCTGACCGGTGTTCTATCTTTCGCTCTAACGTTTTCCGCGAACTCGATCAGGCGTTCGGTTGCATCGTCGCGCCGGTTCAACAACACGTCCTCGACGCGCTCTCGCAGGTCGGGCTCGATTTCTTCGTAAACCGCGAGCTGCCCCGCATTCACGATTCCCATGTCCAGGCCGGCGCGGATGGCGTGAAAAAGGAAAGCCGCGTGCATCGCTTCGCGGACGGTGTTGTTTCCGCGAAACGAAAAAGAAATGTTGCTCACTCCTCCGCTAACGCGTGCCCCGGGCAGATTCTTTTTGATCCAGCGCGTCGCTTCAAGGAAATCGACCGCATAATTGCGATGTTCTTCCAGGCCGGTGGCAATCGTCAGAATGTTTGGATCAAAAATAATATCGTTCGCTGGGAAATCGGCGTGTCTGGTCAACACATCGTAAGCGCGCGAACAGACGTCGATTTTTCGCTGACGATTGTCGGCTTGCCCTTGCTCATCGAATGCCATCACGATGGTGGCCGCGCCGTAACGTCTGATCAATCGCGCCTGCCGGACAAACTCCTCTTCGCCGTTTTTTAAGCTGATGGAGTTCACCACCGCTTTTCCCTGCACGCACTTGAGTCCCGCTTCGATGACGCTCCACTTTGAGCTGTCGATCACGATGGGGATGCGCGTGATTTCGGGTTCGCTCCCGATCAAGTTCAGGAAGCGGATCATGGCCGCTTCCGAATCGATCATCCCTTCATCCATATTAACGTCGAGAAGGTTCGCGCCACCCTGTACCTGTTGGCGCGCCACGGCGATTGCCCCGTCGAAATCGCCCCCCAAAATCAGCTTCGAAAACCTGGGGGACCCCGTGATGTTGGTGCGCTCGCCAATGACAGCGAACCCAAATTCCGGCGTAATGTTCAACGGCTCGAGGCCAGAAAGTCGCAGAATCATGCGTAGCTGACTGTCCTTTCCACGACGCGCGGCGAAAATTGACGCACCAGTTTCGTCAGCGCACGGATGTGATCCGGTGTCGTCCCACAGCAACCGCCGACCACGTTGAGCCAGCCGTTCTCTACCCACTTGGCAACCTTGGGTGCAAAGGTTTCGGCCGTTTCTGGAAAACCTGTCGGCGAGAGCGCATCTGGCAGACCGGCGTTCGGATACGCGCTCATGTAGTACGGGGAAATGCGCGCCAGCTCTTCTATGAACGCTTCCATTTCGTCGGGACCCAGCGAACAATTCAAACCGAGGATGAGCGGTTGCGCGTGCGCAATCGATATGAGCAACGCTTCAACCGTTTGCCCGCTTAAGTTCCGCCCGGATTTGTCGATCACAGTGCCCGAGATCATCAACGGCACGCTGCGCCCGGTTTTTTCAAATGCATCAGTGATCGCGAACAACGCAGCTTTTCCGTTCAGCGTATCGAAAATGGTTTCGACAATGAGAAGATCGACACCGCCTTCGAGCAGGGCTTTCGCTTCATCGAAATAGGTTTGTCGAAGTTGATCGAACGACACCGCGCGAAACGCCGGATCGTTTACGTCAGGTGAAATGGAACCGGCAACTGGAAGAGGTCCCATCGATCCGCCAACGAATCGCTGCTGCCCGGTTTCATTCGCGACGCGATCCGCTGCGTGGCGCGCGATCCTGGCCGCTTCAAAATTAATTTCCTGAACGAGTGCGCGAAGATCGACGTCGTCCACCACGCGCTGAAAGAATTCCTGATCCTTGCGACCAGCTTTGGGTTCGCCTTGAAACAGGAAATCGTTCAATCCGATGGTCGTCCCGCTAAAGGTGTTTGTTTCGATGACGTCGGCGCCTGCATCCAGATAAGCCGCGTGAATTTCCTCGACGACTTGCGGCCGTGTTAAATTGAGTAGTTCGAGGCTTCCCTTGAGGTCTTTGCCTCTCCAATCGCGAAACCGTTTTCCTCGGTAATCCGCTTCGGACAACTTGTAGCGCTGGATCATTGTGCCCATGGCGCCATCGAGTACGACGATGCGTTCGCGCAACAACGCTTCGAGAGGGTGAAGACCGTTTGTTGTCATAATTGTCCGGGAACTAAACGGCGTTTGTCTCGGGATTCAAGAAACAAATTGACGCATCATGATGCGTAGATGTGTCATGGCTCTTACTGGGTGATCTTGCTCGTGCAGGAATGAAAATGTCGGAGCAACTGGAAATACTCTTTCCAATACGGTCGTTCTTCGGCGAGCGGTGGATCGCGAAAGCATGTTTCAACCCAGACGGCGACACCGTGATCATCTACCCGCGCCTGTTCGATGTCGTTCAGGTAATCGTCGCCTGAGATGAAACCTTTGCGGAGCGTTCTATCGTTGATTGTGCGAACCAGACCGCGTCCCTTGCCAGGTTTCACGCGGGCTCTCACGAAGTAACGCATGCGTGAGACAGCATTAACCACTTGCCTGCGCTTCGCCAGGCCGCGGCAACTTAGATCGGCGTTTCAGAGAAACGCCCTACAAATGATATTGAGTCTTACGGCGCGATGCGGTCGGTCAACGTATCGGTATGAAAATCGGTGTGGTCACGCAAACGCGACCATGGGCTGTCCTTCTTTGTTGTATCTGCGACGCTGTTTTTCTCACCTTTCGCAAAATCGTCCCACGAATTGTATCGAGCAATGGTGAGGAAGGTCCAATCAGCGCCTTCCAAGTGCTGCATCAATACATTTCCAGCAGTGGTATCGTTTGCCGCGCTTGGCAATTCACCTAGCATTTTTTCCAATTGCTGCCGATGACCTGGAGCAGGGCGATAATAGGAGACGGCATAAACCGAGCCGGACGTTTTGGACGCTGAGTCCCTGTCAATGCCCATGGCGCGCGTGAATTCTTCCCATGACGGACCGTTCACGAACGTATCAGTGTGCCACGCACCCAAGTCGCGTTTGTCCGGAGGCACAGCCGTTCCCGCAGCTTCGACGGTCGCTTTTGGGCCGAGATGCGTTATGACGACGTAATCCCATGCGTCGCCATCTTGGTGGCGAAGGACAACAAAATGATCGGGCATTGGGTTATGAGAATCGGGCGTTTTGAGCCAATCGCCCAATTGCGTTGCCTTGCCGAGCGCCGCTTTTGCGAAATGAACGTGATAAACATCGGTCC
>WNFY01000753.1_pt1 | contig 42969 bp, 38 predicted proteins | sample 5400091 | NCBI WGS metagenome assembly WNFY01 (sample SAMN13153364, study PRJNA577476) | soil metagenome | isolation source: 60 cm soil or saprolite under grassland replicate 1 | place: USA:California | collected 2016-06-15 | reverse complement strand
GGACGGACTCCTCTCCCCGGGGCTGTATGCGCCGGGCTTGGCTGGTCATCGACTGGTTCGATCCTAGCATCGGACGGGGACATTTTCGGGGAGGCACGACTGTTAGAGCCATGTTAATCGAAAAAGATAGCTATGAGCTAGATGAGTATCGCGGGACCTTTGGGACTCGGGTGGCGAGACGCGGGCTGTGGCTGACCCGGCGTGGTTAGGTCGGCGAGCCAAGTGGAGCCGAGGCGAGCCAAGTGGAGCCGAAGCGAGCCAAGTGGAGCCGAAGCGAGCATCTGCGAGGATCGTCGGGTGCGAACTCCGCTTCCGCCTGTTGCGGCTGCCATCGGGTTCATTGACGCGATCAACCGGGGTGATGTTGACCGCCTGGTGGCGCTCATGTCACCCGGTCACCGGCTCCAGGTTCTCCAGGAGCTTCCGGTAACCGGCCGGGAAGCAAACCGCGACGCATGGAACGGGTACGTCACCGCGTTTCCGGACTATGTCATCTATCCGGACCACCTCGTGCACCGGGGTGATGACGTATTCGTCCTGGGCAGTACCACCGGTTCCCACCTTGGCCTGTCCGATCAGGAAGAACGCCAGCTCAGGGTGATCTGGCGCGCGACAGTGCGTGACGGGCTGCTGGCGTTGTGGCAGATCATCGAGGATACGCCCGGACAGCGAGCGCTCCTGGGGCTGACTGACGTCTAGTACGAGTGGCAGGTGCAGGTGCGGCGCAGGGTGTCCCGGGTCAGGTCGGCGAGGGTGGGGTAGCCGTCGACGGCCATGATCAGGTCGGCTTCGGCGAGGATGCTGCGCAGGACGTGGACGATGCCGTCGGCGCCGCCGATGGCGAGGCCGTAGGCGTAGGGGCGGCCGATGGCGACGGCGGTGGCCCCCAGGGCCAGGGCCTTGATCACGTCGGCGCCGGAGCGGACGCCGGAGTCGAACAGCACGGGCAGGCCGTCGGCGGCGTCGACCACGGCGGGGAGGCAGTCGAGGGCGGACAGCCCGCCGTCGGCCTGACGGCCGCCGTGGGTGGAGCAGTAGATTCCGTCCACCCCGCCATCCCGGGCGCGGCGCGCGTCGTCGGGGTGGCAGATGCCCTTGACCAGCAGGGGCAATGTGGTGAGCGACCGGAGCCAGGGAAGGTCGTCCCAGGTGAGCGGGTTGCCGAAGAGGCGGGCGAATAGTCCCACGGCAGCCGCCGGGTCGGTGTCCTTACCGAGCAGGGCCTTAAAGACCGGGTCGGAGAAGTAGTTGGCCAGGCAGTGCCCGCGGAGCTGGGGGAAGTTGCTGGCGGCCAGGTCGCGCGGGCGCCAGCCGGTGACCCAGGTGTCCAGGGTGACCACGATGCCGCGGAAACCGGCTGCTTCGGCCCGCGACACCAGGCTGGCGGCCAGGTCACGGTCGGTGGGGGTGTACAGCTGGAAGAAGCCCGGAGTATCCCCGAACCGAGCGGCCACGTCCTCCATCGGGTCGGCGGACAGGGTCGATGCGATCATCGGGACGCCGGTACGTTCGGCCGCCTCGGCGGTGGCCAGGTCGCCGTGCCCGTCCTGGGCGCACAAGCCGATCACGCCGATGGGCGCCATCAGCAGCGGGGACGGCAGCCTCATCCCGAACAATTCCACCGACAGGTCGCGCCGGGCCGCGCCGACGAGCATGCGCGGGATCAGGCCCCACTGGGCGAACGCGCTGACGTTGGCCCGCTGGGTGTGCTCGCTGCCCGCGCCGCCGGCCACGTAGGACAGCACCGACGGCGGCAGCGCCCGCTCGGCCCGCGCCTCGAGCTCGGCGAACGCCATCGGGAAGCTGGGCAGGACCCCCTGCAGCCCGGCCAGGTAGATCTCCAGCTGATAGTCCCCGAAGGCGGTCACCTGGACATCAAAGCACACGCTGAGCTGCAACCGTTCTGCACCTAGCCAGGAACCCGGGCGGCTACCCGGCCGGGGGATCGTAACGGGTATGGGTCGACGAGCCAACGTCACTGGGGGTGCCAGATGAGCAGCAACAGCCGTACCGCGGTCTCGGCCGAACTCGGCCTGGGGCTAGTCGGCCCAGAGCACACAATCGTGCCGCTGATGGCCAGCCTGTACTACAGCTGTCAGGACCCGTACGCGGTCAAGATAGCGTTCCACGTAGGCACGGACGAACCGGTGGAGTGGGTCCTCGCCCGCGATCTGATCGCGGCATCCTTGCACTCTCGCGAGGGGGTCGGGGACGTCAAGGCCTGGCCATCAGCGGCATCAGAGCAGGGCCCGAAGACGCTGAACATCTCGATGACGTCCCCGTTCGGCCACGCCCAGTTCGAGGCCAGCGCGGCGGCGTTCGAGACGTTCCTGGCCCGGACCTACGAGCTGGTCGCGGACGGCGACGAGTCCGAGTACATGGACTTCGACGCCGAGCTCACCGAACTGCTCGGCCAGGCGTAAAGCTCACCAGGCCCCGGCGGACGGGGGCGGGATCACCGGGGGGACGATCGCCTCGATCAGGTGCGGGCCTGGTTCGGCGTAGGCCTCGCGCAGCGCCCGGTCCAGCTCCTCAGCCGTGGTCACGCGGCGGGCCGGGACGCCGAGGCCCGTACTGAGCTGGGTGAAATCCGGGGTGGGGGCGGACAGGTCCAGCATCCGGGCGGCCCGCTCCCCCGCCTGCCCGGCCCCCATCTCGCCAGCCCGGGTGCGGGCCAGTTCCATCCGCAAGATCGCGTAGGCGGCGTTGTTGATCAGCACGGTGGTGACGTCGAGCCGTTCCCGCGCCTGGGTCCACAGCGCCTGGATCGTGTAGAGCGCGCTGCCGTCGGCCTCCAGCGACAGGACCGGCCGGTCCGGAGCGGCGATGGCCGCGCCGGTCGCGGCGGGCATGCCCTGGCCGATCGAGCCGCCGGTGAGCGAGAGCAGGGTGTGCCGCGGGGCGGCGGCCAGAGCCATGGGGAACGCGAACCCCGAGGTGTTGGCCTCGTCGGTGATAATGGCGTGCTCGGGCAGCGACGCGGCGATCGTGTTGGCCAGGCTGATCGCGTTCAGCGGGCCCGGCTCGGCCGGCGGCGGCGGCGCGGCCTCCGTGAGGACCGGCTTGGTGCCGGCCGCGACCTGGTCCGCGAGTAGCTCGAGGGCGGCTTCGGCGTCCTGGTCGGGTTCGGCCAGGGTGGTGACTGTGCAGCCGGGTGGCGCCAGGTCGCTGGCCCGGTCCGGGTAGGCGAAGAACGACACCGGCGAGCGGGCACCGGCCAGGATGAGGTTGTCCACGCCGGCCAGCTGGGCTTCGGCCTGCTCGGCCAGGTAGGCCAGCCGGTCCACGCCCGGCACCCCGGCGCCGCGCTCGAGCCGCGCCGGGAACGTCTCGGCCAGCAGCCGCGCGCCGGTCGCGACGCTGATCCGGCTGGCCGCCCGCAGGCCGCGCTCGGACAGGGCCGTCCCGCCGAGGAGAAGCATGGTGTGGGAGTCTAGGAGTCGACTATGGTCGACCATCGATGCCAAGCCGAGGGCGGGGGCGGGGGCGGGGGTGCGGGGCGGGGCTGGGGTTGCGCCGTCGCTCCAGGAGACGTCGGCGGGGAGGACCAGGGTGGCGATCTGGCCGGACTGGGCCGCGGCCACGGCGCGCATGGCGTCCTGGGCTAGGTCGCGGGTGGTTCCGCTGGTGTGCACCCAGCCGGAGACCGTTCGGGCCAATGCCTCGATGTCGGACTGCAGGGGCGCGTCGTAGCGGGCGTGGCCGGTGGCGTGCGCGCCGACGATGACGACGACCGGGGTCCGGGCCCGGCGGGCGTTGTGCAGGTTGGCCAGGCCGTTGGCCAGGCCCGGTCCGAGGTGCAGGAGCACGGCGGCGGGTTTGCCGGCGATCCGGGCGTACCCGTCGGCGGCGCCGGTGGCGACGCCCTCGAACAACGCCAGCACCCCGCGCATCTCGGGCACCGCGTCCAGCGCGCCGACGAAGTGCATCTCCGACGTGCCCGGGTTCATGAAGCACACGTCGACACCCGCGCCGGTCAGGCTGCCGACGAGGGCCTGGGCGCCGATCATGGAGAACCGCTCACTGTCACCGCTCGATCGTAGGCCTGGTCAGGACGGCCAGGTCCAGTTAGCCACCTCGGGGGCGTCCTCGCCCTGCTCGCGGGTGTAGGCGCGGGCCGAGATGCGCTTGTCGACCATGAGCTGGCGGACGTGGCCGGCCGAGGAGGACAGGTCGGGTACCCGGTCGATCACGTCCATGACCAGGTGGTAGCGGTCCAGGTCGTTCAGCATGACCATGTCGAAGGGCGTGGTGGTGGTGCCCTCCTCCTTGTAGCCGCGGACGTGGAAGTTTCTGTGCCCGCTGCGCCGGTAGGTCAGCCGGTGGATGAGCTGCGGGTACCCGTGGTAGGCGAAGATCACCGGCCGGTCGGCGGTGAACAGGGCGTCGAACTCGGCGTCGGACATGCCGTGCGGGTGCTCGGTCTCGGACTCCAGCCGCATCAGGTCGACCACGTTCACCAGCCGCACCTTGAGCTCGGGCAGGTGCTCGCGGATCAGCGCCACCGCGGCCAGCGCCTCCAGGGTCGGGACGTCGCCGGCGCAGGCCATCACCACGTCGGGTATGCCGGGCGCGTCGTTCGAGGCCCACTCCCAGATGCCGGCGCCGCGGGTGCAGTGGATGATCGCGTCGTCCATGGACAGCCAGGTCGGGTTGGGCTGCTTGCCGGCCACGATCACGTTGACGTAGTTCCGGGAGCGCAGGCAGTGGTCCGTCACGGACAGCAGCGTGTTCGTGTCCGGTGGCAGGTAGACCCGGATGACTTCGGCCTTCTTGTTCACCACGTGGTCGATGAAACCGGGGTCCTGGTGGCTGAAGCCGTTGTGGTCCTGCCGCCAGACCAGCGAGGAGAGCAGGTAGTTGAGCGAGGCGACCGGGCGCCGCCACGGTATGCCGCGGGTGACCTTCAGCCACTTGGCGTGCTGGTTGAACATCGAGTCGATGATGTGGATGAACGCCTCGTAGCAGTTGAACAGGCCGTGCCGCCCGGTCAGCAGGTAGCCCTCCAGCCACCCCTGGCACATGTGCTCGGACAGCACCTCGATCACCCGGCCGGCCTGCGCCACGTGGTTGTCCCCCGGCACGATCACGCCCTCGAACTGCTTGTCCGTCGCCTGGTAGGCGTCGGACAGCCGGTTGGATTCGGTCTCGTCCGGGCCGAACAGCCGGAAGTTCGACGGGTTGTCCCTGATCACGTCGCGCAGCCAGGCGCCGAGCACCCGGGTGGCCTCCGAGGTGGTCGCGCCCGGCGCGGGCACGTCCACGGCGTAGTCGCGGAAGTCGGGCAGCCGCAGGTCGCGCAGGAGCAGGCCCCCGTTGGCGTGCGGGTTCGCGCCCATCCGCCGGTCGCCGACCGGGGCCAGCGCGGCCAATTCACCGATCAGGGCCCCGTTCGCGTCGAACAGTTCCTCGGCGTGGTAGGAGCGCATCCACTCCTCGAGCTGGGCCAGGTGCTCCGGGTTCTGCCGGGCCGCGGCGAGCGGGACCTGGTGCGCCCGCCAGGTGCCCTCCACCGGCAGGCCGTCGACCACCTTGGGCCCGGTCCAGCCCTTGGGGGTGCGCAGCACGATCACCGGCCAGGCGGGCCTGCTCAGGTCGCCGTCGACGCGGGCGCGGTGCTGGATGGCGCGGATCTCGGCGAGGACCGCGTCCATGGTCGCGGCGAGCTGCTGGTGCACCAGCTTGGAGTCGTCGCCCTCCACCGTGTACGGGGTGTACCCGTAGCCGCGCAGCAGCGATTCCAGCTCCTCGTGCGGGATCCTGGCCAGCACGGTCGGGTTGGCGATCTTGTAGCCGTTCAGGTGCAGGATCGGCAGCACCGCGCCGTCGTTGACCGGGTTGAGGAACTTGTCCGAGTGCCAGCTGCCGGCCAGCGGCCCGGTCTCGGCCTCGCCGTCGCCGATCACGCACGCCACGAGCAGGTCCGGGTGGTCGAACGCCGCCCCGTAGGCGTGCACCAGCGAGTAGCCGAGCTCGCCGCCCTCGTGGATGGAGCCGGGCGTCTCCGGGGCCGCGTGCGAGGGGATGCCGCCGGGGAAGGAGAACTGCCTGAACAGCCGGGCCATCCCCGCGATGTCCTGGGTGACGCCCGGGTAGAGCTCGCTGTAGGTGCCCTCCAGGTAGGTGTTGGCCACCATCCCGGGGCCGCCGTGGCCGGGACCGCAGATGTAGATGGCGTTCAGGTCCTGGTTCCGGATGACCCGGTTGAGGTGCGCGTAGATCAGGTTCAGGCCGGGCGTGGTGCCCCAGTGGCCGAGCAGCCGGGGCTTGACGTGCTCCGGGCGAAGGGGTTCGGCCAGCAGCGGGTTGCCGAGCAGGTAGATCTGCCCCACCGACAGGTAGTTGGCAGCGCGCCACCAGGCGTCGATTGCGTCGAGTTCGGATACGGTCAGCGGCCCGGGCTCAGTCATGGGTCAAGAGTAGGGAAGGAAGGTTAACGCAACCTGCGCAGGTATGGGTCCTGCGGCGGGGAGGGCTCCACCTTGACCCGGGCGCTGCTCACGGCCGGGCCGTCCAGGCCCAGCTCGAGCTCGGCGACCTCGGGCAGGTCGTCGGCCAGCCGGGACACCCGCAGGAGCAGGTCGTGGAGCACGTCGAGGTCCGGGCGCGACCTGGTGAGGTACGCAGCATCGACGTCGGTGAGGGGGGTAAACCGGGCCGTTCGGTATGAATCTCCCGCTTCGAGCCTGACCAGCGGGCCGAACACCCGGTCGCCGGCCACCCGCACCACCACCCTCGGGGTCCCCGAGGGGTCCGCCATCGGGATCCCGTAGCAGGCCAGCAGCTCGGCGGCCCGGGCCTGGCCGAGCCAGCCGGAGGCCTGGACCAGCGCGCGGGCGTCGGCGGTCCTGACGCCGGGGAGGTCGGGGACCTGGCCGCGGGGGGCGGCCCGCCAGGCGCCGTAGCCGGCCGCGCGGGCCACGGCCCGCACCGCGGCCTCCGGCGACCCGTAGGCCGGTATCCGGTTGTCGATGAGCCGAACGGACTCCGGCTGCGTCAGCACGACGGCGGCGAGCGGCTTGGCCACGGTCGCTTCCCGAATCGCCGCCTCCAGGTCACCGGTAGCCCCGGTGGGCAGCACGATCGCGACGACGGCGTGCACCTCGTCGTCCGCGGCGAGCTGCTCCAGGGTCTCGCGGAAGGCTCCGGCCTGCACCGGGGTAGGAATTTCTGCCAGGCCGCGCACCCGCAGGCCGGCGCTGGTTCCGGCGCGCGCGGCGAGCTGGCCGGCGCTGCGGACGTTGGACAAGATGGCCACCGTGCGCCCGGCCGGAACGGGCTGGGTGGCCAGCAGCGCGGCGGCCTCGACCAGCTCGCCGAAGCCGCCGGTCGTGATGACGCCGGCCTGGTCGAACAGCGTCTCCTGGAAGGGTGTTGCTTCGGCCAGCACGGTATCGGCCAGCACGGTGAGGACGGGCAGCTTCGCGCCGACCCGGCGGGCGGTCCGGGCGAACTTGCGCGGGTTGCCGAACGACTCCAGGTAGAGCACGGCCAGCCTGGTCTGGTCGTCGCGCTCCCACCAGAGCAGCATGTCGTTGCCGGACACGTCGAGCTTGTCGCCGACCGAGGCGAACGACGAGATCCCGATGCCGAGCCGGGACAGGTGGTCGACCAGGGCAAAGCCGAGGCCGCCGGACTGCATGACCAGGCCGGTCACGCCGGGCCTGGCCGGGCGGGCGGCGAACGTGGCGTCCAGGCCGAGGCCGGGCACGGCCACCCCGAAGCAGTCCGGGCCGACCAGGCGCATGCCGTGGCGGCGGCAGGTCGCCAAGAGGCCGGCGCTCTGCGTTGTGTCGAGCCCTGACGTGATCACGACCAGGGATTTGACGCCGCGCTGGCCGCACTGCGCGGCCACCTCGAGCACCTGGGCGGCGGGCACGGCGATCACCGCCAGGTCGGCCGGCTCGGGCAGGTCGAGCGGTGAGGCCAGGGTCGGCTCGCCGCCGACCTGGGCCGCGCGCGGGTTCACCACGTAGAGCCGGCCGCGGTACCCGGCGGCCCTGATGTTGTCCAGGATGGCCCGGCCCACCGTGCCGCGGCGCCGGCTCGCGCCGATCACCGCGACCGACTCGGGCGCGAAGACGTGCCGCAGGCTGGCCACGTCCGCGCTGCGCTCCCGCTCGGCCACGGCGTCCAGGTAGCTGTCGCGGTCCTGGCCGTCCTGGCCGGGCAGCGGGAAGGTCAGCTCGATGACGCCGTCGTGGTAGCGGCGCCGCACCGGCAGGCCGGCGTCGGCGAAGACGCTCAGCATGGCCTGGTTGTCGGACAGGGTCTCGGCCGTGAACGTGCCGATCCGGCGGCTCCTGGCCAGCGAGACCAGGTGCTCGAGCAGCAGGGTCGCGATGCCCCTGTGGTGCATGTGGTCGGCCACGGCGAACGCGACCTCGGCCGTGTGCGGGTCGTCCCCGGGCGGCACGTAGCTGGCCACCCCGACCACCTCGCCGTTCGCCACGGCCAGCAGCGCCGCGCTGCCCGGCTTGGGGTTGCGGCAGATCCGCCGGGCCTCGATCTCGGCCGAGTGCCGGCTCACGTTGAAGAACCGCAGGTAGCTGTTGTCCCGGGACATCGCCTCGTGCATGGCCTTGACCGCGTCGAAGTCGGCCGGGACGGCCGGGCGGATCTCGACCGTGGTCCCGTCGGCCAGCAGCGCGTACACCGCGGTTGGAGGCTGCGCCATGATCACATCCTCTCGCGGCGCCTGCGTCGATGGCTGGGTGCACTGCGAGAATGACTCCATGAGCTTCAGCGTCCAGTCCGAGGTCGGCCCGCTCCGCCAGGTGATCGTGCACCGGCCCGGGCTCGAGCTGTCCCGGCTGACCCCGCGGAACGTCGGCGAGCTGCTCTTCGACGACGTGCTGTGGGCCGGGCGGGCCAGGGAGGAGCACGACGCCTTCGCCGGCGTGCTCGGGGCCCGGGGCGTTCGGGTCCATTACTACGGGCAGTTGCTGGCCGAGACGCTGGAGGTTCCGGACGGCCGGGCCTTCGTGCTGGACCGGCTGTGCGTGTCCGAGATGCTCGGCCCGAACCTGGCCGGGCCGGTGCGGCGGCTCTTCGACGACCTCGACGGTCCCGCGCTGGCCGAGTTCCTGGTCGGCGGCGTGCTCAAGGCGGACCTGCACCCGGCCCGGCCGCACAGCCTGACCTGGGACGTGCTGCACGCGGACGACTTCGTGCTGCCGCCGCTGCCGAACCACCTGTTCCAGCGGGATAACTCCTGCTGGATCTACCACGGGGTCTCGGTCAACCCGATGGCCAAGCCCGCCCGGCAGCGCGAGTCGCTGCACAGCCGGGCCATCTACCGCCATCACCCGATGTTCGCCCAGGCCGACTTCACCTGGCACTACGGCGACACGGACGCCAAGCACATGCCCGCCACCGTGGAGGGCGGCGACGTGCACGTGCTCGGCCACGGCGCGGTGATGATCGGGATGGGCGAGCGGACCACGCCGATGGCGGTCGAACTGCTGGCCCAGGCTCTGTTCCGCAGCGGCCAGGTCAGCGCGGTGATCGCGGTCGAGCTCCCGATCTCCCGCGCCATGATGCACCTCGACACCGTGATGACCATGGTGGACCGCGGCACGTTCGTGCTGTACCCCTACCTCGATCCGCTGCTGCGGTCGTGGACCGTCACGCCGGACGCTAACGGCGGCCTGACCGTGAGGCTCAACGAGAGCCTGTGGGGCACCGTGGCGGAGGTGCTCGGCATGGACAAGGTGACCGTGCTGACCACCAACGAGGACGCCCGAGCGGCCGAACGGGAACAATGGGACGACGGCAACAACTACCTGGCCATCGCGCCCGGCGTGATCGTCGGCTACGAGCGGAACGTCGCCACCAACGCCATGCTGCGCCAGCACGGCATCGAGGTGATCTCGATCGCGGGCAGCGAGCTGGGCCGCGGCCGCGGCGGGCCGCGCTGCATGAGCTGCCCGATCGAGCGCGAGCCTGCCTAGGACGGCACCACCGCCACCGGGCCGTGCGCGTGGTTCAGCAGGGCGTGCCGCACCGAGCCGGGACCCGGCGCGCCGGGGCGCCTGCCGATGACCACCAGGTCCGCCCGGGCGGACAGCCCGGCCAGCGCGCGGGCCGGGTGACCGTGCACGACTTCGTGAGTGACCGGCACATCCGGGTACTTGGCCCGGCACTCGTCGAGCAGGCCGGCCAGCGCCGTGGCGGCGTCCGCCGCGGCCTGGGCGCTGGATTCGGTGAAGAACTGGCCGGCCCGGGAGATCTCGGTCTGCGGCGTGTGCCAGGCGTGCACCGCGTGCAGGCTCGCGTGCCGCAGGCTGGCCTCCTCGATCGCGAAGGTGAGCGCGTCGCGGCAGCTATCGGTGTCGGCGACGCCGACGCCGATGAGCCCGTGCGGGACCGGTGGCTCGTCCCGGATGACCGCGACCGGGCTGGACGCGTGGCTGGCGGCGTACCGGCTGACCGAGCCGAGCAGCAGGGCGGTGAAAGCGCCGGTGCCGCGCGAGCCGAGCACCAGCATCAGCGCGCCCGCCCCGCTCTCGGTGACGGCCTGCGCCGTCGGCCCGGTCAGCTCGTCGGTGTCGATCAGCACGCCGGCGGCTGCCTTGGCGGCCCGTTCGGCCGCCATGGCCAGCGCCCGGTCACGGTCTTCGACGAGAACGTCGGTTACCGTCTCGTACTCGCCCGCGCTCGTGTGCGGCCTCATCCGGGGCAGCAGCCCCGCGGTGGCCACGATCCGCAGCGGGGCACCGCGCAGGGCCGCTTCCCTCGCGGCCCAGCCGACCGCCTGCAGTGATTCCTCAGAACCGTCCGTACCGGCCACGATGGGCTTCGATGCCATGGCTCGTCCTCCTTAGGGCGCGTGGTCCTTGGGCGCGTCGTCCTCAGGGCACGTCGTTCGCGCACCGCCATCATGACCGGGCGGCCGCGGGTACGGCTAGTGCCGGCCCGGTAGTGCCGCCCCGGCGGGCGGCCGGCCCCGGCTGGCGCACATCCCCGGCGGGCGGCCGGCATTCTTGCCATGCCAGAATTGCGCGGAATCGACACGGAGTACGCTCTTGCCACCAGAGCATCGGCGAAGCGACGCGAAATTGTTGCGAATTTCGGCTCTGTTGCACGGAGCCCTGTGTGCCTAAGATCATCGGCAGGGGTACAGGGCCGCGGTAGTGACTGAGTAAAAAGGAGATTGACATGCCTGGCATCGTTGTCGGAGTCGATGGCTCCGGTCATTCCCGCAAGGCCCTGGAAAGGGCCGTGGCCGAAGCAGTGGCCCACGACGCCTCGCTCACCGTGCTCACCGTCCACCAGGCCGTCCGCGACGTATACGGCAGCGCCTCCCACTACCCGGATGACGCCGCCCTGACCGACAAGGCCAAGGAGGCGGCCCAGGCGGAAACCGACCAGGTGCTGGCCGCGCTCGGCTCCCAGCCGGAATCGGTCACGGTCACCGCGGTGCACGGCCTGCCGGTCGACGAGCTCATCAAGGCGAGCCAGGGCGCCGACATGCTGGTCCTGGGCCGGCGCGGCTTCGGCGGTTTCGCCCGGCTGATGATGGGCTCGGTGACCGACCAAGTCAGCCGGCACGCGCACTGCGCGGTCCTGATCGTGCCGCCGGCCGAATAGGGCCCGGTTCAGCGAGCGCCATTCAGCGGGTCGAGTGGGCTCCGGTCATCATGGCCGCGAGGTCCTCGGGATGCAGGAAGGAGGGGGGCGGCGGCGGGCCCCAGGCGAACAGCCCCCGCGCCCCCTCCAGATCCTCCGGCGTCCAGAGCTGGTCGTCGACGATGCAGTCCATGTCGCTGTAGTACTCGGAGAAGTTGCCCGCCGGGTCCTTGAGGTACCAGAAGAAGTTCGAGCCCGCGTAGTGCCGGCCGAGGCCCCACACGTGTCGTTCTGGCCTGCCCTCGAGCATCGCTTGCGCCCCGCGGCCTACGTCGTCCACGTCGTCCACCTGCCAGGACGTGTGGTGCAGGAAGCTCACCGGCGCGGCCAGGACCAGCACGTTGTGATGGTCGGTGGAGCAGCGCATGAACGCGCCGACGCCCTTGATCCGGTCGCTGACCTTGAACCCGAGGCCTTCGGTGAAAAAGGCGGTCGAGGCGGCGTAGTCGGTGCTGCCGAGCACGGCGTGGCCGAGCTTGCGCGGGCGCACCCGGTCGGGCCGGGTGAACCCGGGCGCCCGGGTGTCCGGCCGGTCGAGCCGGCCCGGGCCGTTGTAGGCGGTGGCCGGGATCGCGTCCTGCCGGATCCGCGGCGCCACATCGAGGACGACGCGGGTGCCGGTGACGGGTTCGGTGGCTTTCATGCTGGTCCCGTTTTGTTCCGACGGCACGCCGAGGGCGGCCAGGCCGGCCGCGGCCCGGGCCAGGTCGTCCACGTCGTCGGCGCCGACCCGCAGCTCGAGCAGGCGCCGAACGGGCGCGGGCAGCAGCCGCAGCTGCCGGCCGGCGTCGGCGGTGCTGAACCAGCCGTCGTCGGCCGGGGTGAGCCCGAAGTCGGTGTAGTAGGCGGCGGTTTCACCGATATTCGGCACTCCGATGGTGACCGATAGCAGGCTGTGCAGGCTCATCGCGGTCCTCCTTCCAGGGTCCTCGGTCCAGGGTTCTCGGTCCAGTGTCCGCCGCGGGAACCGGTGCGCCCATACCCCGAGGGGAATGTTTAGGGGTCCGCCGTTGTCGATACCCCTACGGGTATTGACTGCGAGGAGGCAGACGATGGCGACGGTCGAGCTGACGGCCGAGAACTTCAACTCGACGGTGACCGGAGGCGATCTCGTCCTGGTCGACTTCTGGGCCGAGTGGTGCCCGCCGTGCCGGATGTTCGGGCCGGTCTTCGAGAAGGCATCCGAAAAGCACCCGGACGCGGTGTTCGGCAAGGTCGACACCGAGGCGCAGCCCGAGGTGGCGGCGACCTTCAACATCACCTCCATTCCCACCCTGATGATCATCCGCGACAACATCGTGCTGTACGCCCAGCCGGGCGCGCTGCCGGAGAAGGCACTCGAGGAGCTGATCACCAAGGCCGAGGCCATCGACATGGACGAGGTCCGGGCCAGCGTGGCCCAGGCCCAGGCTGCGAGTGAGACCCAGGCTGAGGCTCCGGCTGCTGAGGCTCCGGCTGCTGAGGCTCCGGCTGCCGGGGCTCCGGCTGAGGCTCGGGCCAAGGCCTGAACGCCCGTTGCGCGAACGCATAGACGGCGCCGTAGGCCAGTAGGGCGCTCCGTGTCACAGGGCGGGTTTCCCCACGCGACAGCGACGCCTCGTACGGCACTTCCGTCACTGAGGCCCCGCCTCCGAGAAGCGCATGGCCAACCAGTTCATGATCACGAAGGATCTTCAGTCCGGGCAGACTAAAAACCCTATGGCAGAAGCGCTATTTCGGATCGGATTTCGATGATCGCGAAGGGTTTACTACTCCCTGCGGTAGTAAAGCCTTCGCGGAGGAGAAGGGGCCGTACGGGGCGCCGTAGACCGGGGTGTCCGGTTCCTGGTGCCAGCTGTCGGCGAGGGTGCCTGCGTCGACGGAGTCGTAGCCGATCGAGTCGAGGTAGGCGGTGACCGCGGCCTTGGCGGCCGCGTCGTCGCCGGCGATGGGCAGGGCGGTGCGGTCCGGGGCGCCGGACGGGCGGCCCAGCGAGGCCAGGTGTCGGTAGTAGATGTTGTTGAAGACCTTCACCACGTGCGCATCCGGCAGGTGGTGCTGGAGCAGGCCGCTGCTGGTGAGCGCGCCGGTGTCGATCACCTCGATCTGGCCGTCGCGCTGCGGGTAGTAGTTGCCGGTGTCCAGGACCGGCTTGCCCGCCAGCGGTTTGGCCGGGACGTCGCCGATGGCCTTGACCGGGATGCTGACCACCACCAGGTCGCCCGCCTCGGCGGCTTGCCCGACGGTGGCGGCGGTGGCGAGCGGGCCGAGTTCGGCCACGAGATCCTGCAGCGTTTCCGGGCCGCGGGAGTTGCTCAGCACTACCTGGTGCCCGGCCGCCACGCTAAGCCGGGCCACGGTACTGCCGATCATCCCGCAGCCGATGAAGCCGATAGTCGTCATGCCCGGTGCCAACCCCGGGCCGCCCCGGGTCATTCCTGTGCGCGCAGCGCGCCGGTCACGGCGTCGGTGACCTCGGCAAAGCTCAGCCCGAGCCGGCGGGCGACGCGGGCAACCTGCCGCGCGACCTGGCCGGACGGCAGCCCGGCGACCAGCGGGGCGGCGGCGTGCAGCGCGGCGAACTTCCCGTCGGGGAACACGAGCCAGCGTTCGAACGGCGCCACCGTCTCGTCGACCACCAGGTCGACGAGGGGCACGCCGGCGTCGAGCCGCCGGGCCAGCGCCCGGCTGCCGCGTTCGCGCCGGAATCCGGCCGGGTCCTGGCCCGCCGGCAGGACGGCGGCGACGGCATGGTCGGTCACGCCGCGAAGCAGGTGATGGGCCCGCACTGCGGCCTGGCGGCCCGCCTGGTCCGCGTCGAAGGCCACGACCACACCGGCCCGGCGCAGGTCGCATGTCCGGGCGAGCAGGGTGACCTGGGTGGGGGTCAGCGCGGTGCCGCAGGGCGAGACGCCCGCGTATGAGCCGGCCGCACTCACCGCGATCGCGTCCAGCGGGCCCTCGACCAGCACCGGCCGCGCCCCCGCGGCCAGCGCCCGCCGTCCCTCGTACAGGCCGAAGAGCAGGCTGCCCTTGCGGTACAGGCCGGTCGTCCGGCTGTTGAGGTAGACCGGCCCGGGTCGGCTCCCGCCCGGGCGGGTGCGTCCGGTGAAGCCGGCGAGCGTCCCGTCCGGCCAGCGGATCCCGAACATGGCCCGGTCCCTGAAGAAGTCGACGAGCACGCCGCGCCTAGTCCGCCGGGCCAGCCCTGCGGCCTGGATGGCGGTGTCGCCGTAGCCGAGGTCGCGCAGGTGGACGGTGAGCACGCGCCAGCCGGCCGGGGCGTAGCCCACCGTCCACGGCCGCAGCGCCCGTTCGCCGAACCCGCGTCCGGCCAGGTAGGCGGGGACCCAGCTGCCGGCCAGCCGGGCGGCGAAGAAACGGGCCGCGGCCAGCGTCAGCCCGCCCGCCAGTGGTTCGCCGGGCAGTGGTTCGCCGGGCAGCGGGTCGCTGGGGCGGGGTTCGCCCGGCCGGGCCTCGAGCTGAGTCATATCGATCCTTTGTTCGATTATAGCTCCGCCGAACGCCGGACATGCCACGGGCCTGACCGGGGTTCCCGGCCAGGCCCGCTGGGGGCTGGTTAGCGCATCGGCTCGGCGGCGAGCTCGTCGACGGTGGCGAGCTCGGCCTGCGCCACGGTGGGCTCAGACACGGTGGGTTCAGACACGGTGGGTTCAGACACTGCGCGCCCCCGCGGGCGCAGGGTCAGGTAGCTGACCGCGACGCCGGCCGCCATCAGGGCGATCGTGACGAGCAGGCCGGTGTGGTAGCCGTCCAGGAAGGCGTGCACCGGGTCCGCCCCGCCGCGGGCCGAGGCGCCCTGCGCGGTCCGCAGCACGGCCCCGATCACCGTGATGCCGAGCAGGCCCGCGACCTCACGCGAGGCGTTGAGCAGCGCGGAGGCGACGCCGGCCACGGAGGACGGGGTGGCGGCCATGACCGCGTTGGTGAGCGGCACGTTCATCAGGCCGGCGCCGGCGCCGAACAGCATGAACCCGGGCAGCAGGCTGGTGTAGCGCGCGCTCAGGCCGAGCCGGGCGAACAGGACCAGGCCGACGACCATGAGCAGCATCCCGGCGGCCACCGTGCGGTGCGCTCCGGCCCGCGCCTCGATCCGCGGGGCGATGCCGGCGAACACGGCGACGCACAGGGCCATCGGCACGAACGCCAGGCCGGCCTCGACCGGCGAGAAGCCGAGGGTCTGCTGCAGGTACAGCGAGGTGAAGAAGTAGATGCCGAGGATCCCGAAGGCCCAGATCATCATGGTGCCGCTGCCGCCGCTGAACTCGCGGCTCCGGAACATCTTCAGGTCCACCATCGGGTGGGCCGAACGGGACTCGATGGCCAGGAAGGCCCCGGCGGAGGCGGCGGCCAGCGCGAACGCCCCCAGGATGCGCGGCGCGGTCCAGCCGCTCACGTTGCCCTCGATCAGGGCGTAGGTCAGGGCGAACAGGGCCAGCGCGGAGGTCGCCAGGCCAGGCAGGTCGAGCTGGCGCGCCGCGGATTCGGCCCGCGACTCGGCCACGTAGAACATCGTGATGACGAAGGTGAGCACGCCCACCGGCACGTTGATCAGGAAGATCCAGCCCCAGTGCAGGTGCTGGCTGATCAGGCCGCCGAGCGCCGGGCCGGTCGCCAGGGCCAGCGCCCCGGCCGCGGCCCAGATGCCGATGGCCATGCTCCGCTCCCTGACGTCGGTGAACGTGGCCATGATGATGGCCAGCGTGGCCGGCATGAGCAGGGCCGCCCCGATGCCCTGGATAGCCCGGCTGGCGATGAGCACGTCCCCGCTGCCGGCCAGCCCGGCGACCAGCGAGGACAGCGTGAAGACCGCCATGCCGACTCCGAACAGCCTGCGCCGCCCGAACACGTCGGCGAGCCTGCCGCCGACCAGCAGCAGCCCGGCCACGGTGAGCAGGTAGCTGCTCACCACCCACTCAAGCCCGGACACCGACAGGTGCAGGCTGTGCTGGATGGTCGGGATCGCCACGTTGACGATGTTGTTGTCCAGGTAGGTCATGAAGGCGGCCAGGCTCACGGCCGCCAGTGCCCACCAGCGCCTGGAGTCCAGGCCCTTGTCACTCGATGTCACAGTGCTCGCTGACACTGGATCGTCCTTTCCCCGGTTATCCATGTACGACGTACCTGTATGTCGTACATATACGCCGTACAAGTACTCTGTACAGCATGGCTTGTACGTTGTATAGTTGTCAAGCGATGAAGAAAGAAAATGAGCCAGACCAGGCAGAGGCCGAACGGCCCAGGCTGAGCAAGCGGACCGTGACGGAGAACGCGCTCAAGCTCGCCGACGCCGACGGGCTCGACGCGCTGACCATCCGCAAGCTCGCGCAGCACCTGGGCGTCACGCCGATGGCCCTGTACTGGCATTTCCGCAGCAAGGAGGACCTGCTCGAGGGCGTGGCCGAGCAGCTCTGGGGCGAGATCGACGTGAACACCGACCCGGCCGCGCCGTGGTGGGCCCAGCTCCAGGGGCTATTGGAGTCCCTGGTCACGGTGCTGCGCGCGCACTCGGCGGCGGCGCAGTTGCTGCTCGAGCACGAGAAGCGGAACGAGGCGGCGCTGCGCGCCATGGAGGTCACCCTCGACGTCTTGCGCCGCGCGGGGTTCGATGCCGAGCACGCCAGCGCGATCGCGCGCAGCGCGCTGTGGACCGGGATCACGCTGGTCATGAGCGAGCCGGGTTACCATCCCGAACTGCCGCCCGAGGAGCGCGAAGAGATGCAGCGGCGCAGCCAGGTTCAGCTGGCCATGCTGCCCGCGAGCAGGTACCCGCGGCTGATCGAGTGCGCGGTGCCGATGACCACCTGCGACGAGCCCGACTTCCACTACCGGTTCGGCATCGGGCTGTTCATCGACGGCGTCAAGGCCGCCGCGCAGCGCAACTCAGCCGGGGGCAACTCCGGCCGGGGCTCCGGCCCGGCTACAGGCGATACGCGTAGCGAATGAACCCGGTGAAGCGCGCCACCTTGTCGTAGAGCACGCGGGCCCTGGCGTTGCTCTCCTGGGTGTGCCAGTAGAACCGGTCCGCCCCGCGCTCCCGGGCCGCCGCGGCCACCGCCTCGATCAGGGCCCGGGCCGCGCCGCGGCCGCGCGCCGCCTCGTCGGTGAACAGGTCCTCCAGGTAGCAGGCCTCACCGGACCAGACCGCGGGGTGGAAGAAGTAGTGCGCGATGCCGACCAGCCGCCCGTCGAGCCGGGCGCCCAGGCCGAACAGTTCGGTCCCGGCCGCCAGCCGCTGCCAGGTCCGCTCGTACGCTTCGTCCGGCTCCGACTCCTGGTAGAACGCCTTGTAGCCGCGGGCGAGCCTTTCCCACGCGGCGCGGTCCCCGGGGCGCAGCGGGCCTATTTCGATCATGGACACATCCTCACACGCGGGTCAGCGGGGGCCCGGCGGCTCGCTAGGGAGCCGTGGACAGGTCCATCTCGAACTCGACCACGACCTCGTCCTTGAGCTTGAGCGCGCCGAAGAAGCCGGTGTACGGCTTGATGCCGAACCCGGTCTGGGCCAGCGTCACGCTCCCCCGGTAACGGCCGGAGCCGGAATCGGTCAGCTGCAGCCGGGCCGGCTGCGTCTTGCCGCTGAGGGTGACCGTGCCCTCGATGGCGGGGGCGTTCGGGATGATCCGCGACGAGGCGAAGGTCGCGGTGCCGCTGCCCAGGATCTTGCCCATCTGCTTCTTGATCTCCCGGCGGTCGCGGTCGGTGAGCGGCACGGCGCCGCCCGTTCCCTCGCGGACCTCGAGCGAGCCCAGGTCGAGTTCGGCGCTGACCGTGGCCGCGGACTCGCCGCCATCGCTCTCGGCGGGCACCTCGACCCGCGCGGACCATCGGGTGACCTCGATGGTCAGGTCGTGCCCGGCCTTGGCGGCCAGCCCGGCCCGGCCGGTCTTGATGACGACGCGCCCCGTGTCAGGCCCGAGGCGGAAATTGCCTGAAGTTGCAGCCACGGGGCCACCGTAGGCGGTCGGACGGCAAAGGTCTACTACCGGTGGCGGCGAAGGGCTCGATAGATCAGGGCAGGGGGAAGTCGCCGAACAGCTCGCGGATCCGGCGCAGGTCACGCAGCCGTGGCTCGGTGGCGCCGCCGACCCAGCGGCTGACCGTCTTCACCGAGACGCCGAGCTGCTTCGCGGCCACCTCCATCGTCATGCCCTCGCGGCGGAGCACGTTTCCCATCCAGTCGGCGAACGCCGTATCGTCGCCGCCGGCCATCGGAGCCGGACCGCCCCGGCCGGCCGCCGCGGCCTTCATGTCCGAGGCCTGGTTCTTCAGCAGCGAGGCCAGGGCATCGATGCCCGCGGGCGAGCTGACCTGAGCCCCGGAGCGGAGCACGTCGACCTCGACGTGGTCGGGGAAGATCCTGAAGGACACGTTGATGGCACCGGTCGGGCCGGCCGCCTCGAGCAGCGCGTGGGCCACGGTCTCGCCCACCTCGCGGTTATCTTCCTCGGTCAGCGGGGACTGGGCCAGGCAGCGCTTGACGAAATCCCGGACGTCAGGAATAGAAGAAGGGCGCGCGGGGAACGTCTGCGACAGGACCACGACGGGTACAACTTCGATGTTGTCGCTGATCCAGTCGGCCTGCTTCTCCATCGCCGCCCTCCGGTTCGCGCGGATCACGGTATCCGCCCGGTGCGCGCAGTCACCGGGTATGACATGAGAGTACGTGGGAAAGGGCACCTGAGACGAGCCGGACCAGATAGACATATGTGTCCAGCTGCCCGACGGTTCTGTCTTGAGATCTCACCTGGACAGGAATAACCTGTTGGAGCCGGTGATGGTCCCGTCGCCTTCCGCCGGCATATTGTGAACATGTGATGAGCGGTGAGCGGGCCGGCGCATCTCGCCGGCGACTTGCTGAGGCACGCCGGGAATGGTCTCGCGTGGCCCAGCGACACCGCACATCCCGATCGCGCATGACCTTAACCAAGGCACCCGCAGATACGGGTCGCCTAGCGAAGGGGTGGCCGCTATGACCCAGGCCGCGGAGGATCCTGTCCTGCATATTCTCTGGATGAACGGAGGCCTCGGCTGCGACGGGGACTCAGTGGCGCTGACCGCCGCTACCCAGCCCAGCATCGAGGAGATCGTGCTTGGCGCCCTGCCGGGCTTGCCCACGGTCGCGGTGCACTGGCCGCTGATCGACTTCGAGTGCGGCCCCGAGCAGGGCGCGGACAACTTCATCGAGTGGTGGCACAAGGCCGACCGGGGTGAGCTCGACCCGTTCGTCCTGGTGGTGGAGGGCTCCATCCCGAACGAGGCGATCAAGTCCGAGGGCTACTGGTGCGGCTTCGGCAACAACCCGGCGACCGGGCAGCCGATGACGACCAACGAGTGGCTGGACCGTTTGGCACCCAGGGCTACGGCGATCCTGGCCGTCGGCACCTGCGCCACCTACGGCGGCATCCACGCCATGGCGGGCAACCCGACCGGGGCCATGGGCGTACCCGACTACCTGGGCTGGGACTGGAAGTCCAAGGCCGGGCTGCCGATCGTCTGCGTGCCTGGCTGCCCCGTCCACCCGGACAACCTGTCAGAGACCATCTTGTACCTGCTCTACCAGGTGGCCGGGCAGGCGCCGATGATCCCGCTGGACGAGGCGCTGCGGCCCAAATGGCTGTTCGAGGCCACCGTCCACCAGGGCTGCGACCGGGCCGGCTACTACGAGGAAGGCGACTTCGCCGCCGAGTACGGTTCGGCCAAGTGCCTGGTCAAGCTCGGCTGCTGGGGCCCGGTGGTCAAGTGCAACGTGCCCAAGCGCGGCTGGATCAACGGAGTGGGCGGCTGCCCCAACGTCGGCGGCATCTGCATCGCCTGCACGATGCCCGGCTTCCCGGACAAGTTCATGCCGTTCATGGACAAGCCGCCGGGCGCGACGGTGTCGACGACCGCGAGCGGCATGTACGGCACGGTCATCCGCAGCCTGCGCAGTTTCACCGCCAAGACCGCGGACAAGGAACCGAAGTGGCGGGTGAAGGGCTCCGAACTCCGCACCGGCTACGAGAAGACGTGGTGACGCGATGACAACCGAGGCAGCGCCCGAACTCACCGAGATGACCTGGGATCCCATCACCAGGATCGTCGGGAGCCTAGGCATCTACACCAAGATCGACTTCAAGGCCAAGCGGGTCGCGGAGTGCCACAGCACCTCGTCGATCTTCCGCGGCTACAGCATCTTCATGAAGGGCAAGGACCCGAGGGACGCGCACTTTATTACGAGCCGGATCTGCGGGATCTGCGGCGACAACCACGCCACCTGCTCGGTCTACAACCAGAACATGGCCTACGGGGTCCGCCCGCCGCACCTGGGCGAGTGGATCATCAACCTGGGCGAGGCCGCGGAGTACATGTTCGACCACAACATCTTCCAGGAGAACCTGGTCGGGGTGGACTTCTGCGAGAAGATGGTGGCCGAGACCAACCCCGGCGTGCTGGAGCAGGCCAACGCCACCGAGGCGCCGCACGCGGCCGACCACGGCTACCGCACCATCGGCGACATCATGCGCTCGCTGAACCCGCTCGCGGGCGAGTTCTACCGCGAGGCACTGCAGGTCAGCCGGTCCACCCGGGAGATGTTCTGCCTGATGGAGGGCAGGCACGTGCACCCGTCCACGCTGTACCCCGGCGGCGTGGGCACGGTCGCGACGGTGCAGTTGTTCACCGACTACCTGACCCGGCTGATGCGCTACGTGGAGTTCATGAAGCGGGTCGTGCCGATGCACGACGACCTGTTCGACTTCTTCTACGAGGCACTGCCCGGCTACGAGGAAGTCGGCAGGCGGCGAGTGCTGCTGGGCTGCTGGGGCAGCCTGAACAACCCGGAGTACTGCGACTTCACCTACCGGAACATGGCCGACTGGGGCCGCAAGATGTTCGTCACGCCCGGCGTGGTGGTGGACGGCAAGCTGGTCACGACCAGCCTGGTGGACATCAACCTGGGCATCAGGATCCTGCTCGGTCACTCGTACTACGAGGACTGGGAAGACAAGGAGATGTTCGTCACCCGGGACGAACTCGGCAACCCGGTCGACCGGCGGCACCCGTGGAACCAGCACACCATCCCCCGGCCGCAAAAGCGTGACTTCGACAACGCGTACAGCTGGACCATGTCCCCGCGCTGGTTCGACGGCCAGGACTACCTGCCGCTGGACACCGGCGGCGGCCCGATCGCCCGGCTGTGGGCGACCGCGCTGGCCGGCCTGGTCGACTGCGGCTACGTGCAGTCCACCGGGCACAGCGTGAAGATCAACCTGCCGCGGACCGTGTCCAAGCCCGAGACCACGTTCGAGTGGAAGATCCCGGTGGACAAGCAGGGCCAGCCGCTGTCCAACGCGATCGAGCGGGACCGGGCCCGGACCTACTTCCAGGCCTACTCCGCCGCATTGGGCGTGTACTTCGTCGAGCAGGCGCTGGCCGAGATCCGGGCCGGCCGGACCAAGACCTGGGAGTCGTTCACCGTGCCCCAGGACGCGTTCAGCTGCGGCTTCACCGAGGCGGTGCGCGGCGTGCTGTCGCACCACATGGTGATCAGGGACGGCAAGATCGCGAACTACCATCCGTACCCGCCCACGCCGTGGAACGGCAGCGTCCGCGACGTCTACGGGACGCCGGGGCCGTACGAGGACGCGGTGCAGAACACGCCGATCTTCGAGGAGAACTCCAAGGAGAACTTCAAGGGGATCGACATCATGCGCGCCGTGCGCAGCTTCGACCCGTGCCTGCCGTGCGGGGTACACATGTACCTGGGCGGCGGCAAGGTGCTCAAGACGGCGCACTCGCCAACGGGCGTAACGCTGGCGACATGAGCAACCAGGACGCGGAGGCGGCAGGCGAGCGGGTCGAGGCGCTGCTCGCCGAGCTGCGATCAGGGGCCGGACCGCGGGTCGCGGCCACCGCGGAGGAGCTGGTGGGCTGCCTGGTGGAGCTGTACGGCGCCGGGCTGGCCAGGATCACCGAGATCGTCGGCGAGGAAAGGCCCGAGCTCATCGACAAGCTGGTCGCGGACCCGCTGGTGGAGAGCCTGCTGCTGGTGCACGACCTGCACCCGCTCGACACCAGCACCCGGGTCCGGCGGGCCGTCGAGGAGGTGCTGCCGCAGCTCGGCTCGCACGCGGGCAACGTCGAGTACCTGGGCCTGGACGAGGCGGGCGTGCTCCGGCTGCGCCTGGAGCAGAGCGGCTGCTCGGCGGACACGGTCCGGGACCTGATCGAAAAGGCCGTGGCCGGGGCGGCACCCGAGGCAGCGGGGGTCGCCATCGAGCTGGCCCAGCCGCCCGCCGAACCGACGCTGCTGCAGATCACCAGGCGTCCCTTCGAGGGGGCGCGGTGACGGAGAATCCCCCCGAGGGCTTCGGGCCAGGAGGGGGCGGACCGGGTGCCGCCGGGGCCCTTGAAGTCACCGGACTGCGCCGTTTCGTCAAACGGCCGTCCGGGACCCCGGCGCCCGGTACGCAAGCGTCGCAGCTGGGTGGCCAGCGCCTGGGTAGCCAGCGCCGGGAGGACCCGCCGGGTACCGAACGGTGCGAGATGTGCCAGACGATCCTGGACGGCCGGCACGGGCACCTGGTCGACATGGACAAGCGCTCGATCGCCTGCGCCTGCCGGGCGTGCTACCTGCTGTTCACCCACGAAGGAGCGGCCGGGGGCCGGTATAAGGCGGTGCCCGAGCGGATCTGCCACGACCCGGCCCGGCCGCTGGCCGGCACCGACTGGAACGAGCTGCAGATCCCGGTCGCGATGGCGTTCTTCTTCTTCAACTCGGCCCTGGGCCGGGTGGTGGCGGGCTACCCGAGCCCGGGCGGGGTGACCGAGTGCGAGCTCGACCTGGAGGCCTGGGACCGGCTCGCCGCCACGTACCCGCTGCTCGGCGAGCTGACGCCGGACACCGAGGCCATCTTCGTGCATAAGGACGAGGTGTTCCTGATCCCGATCGACATGTGCTACTCGCTGGTCGGCGAGCTCCGGATGTACTGGCAGGGGTTCGACGGCGGGGCCGAGGCCCGCGAGGCGCTGGCCGCGTTCCTGGCCGGGCTGCGGCGGCGGGCGGTCGTATTGGAGCGGGGGCGCTAGAGTGGCCGACCTGATCTTCGGGTGTACCGGCGCGAGCGCGGACCGGTACGCCGCCACGCCGACCCTGTCCTTCCAGCTGGCCATCACCGAACGGTCCGGGGTGCGGGTGCACGCGATCGCACTGCGCTGCCAGATCCGGATCGAGCCGCACCGCCGCCGCTACACCGCGACCGAGGCGGAACGGCTGCACGACCTGTTCGGCGACACGTCACGCTGGGCCGATACGGTCAAGCCGATCCAGCTGGCCACCGTGACCGCGATGGTCCCGGCGTTCACCGCGGTGACCGAGGTCGAGCTCACCGTGCCGGTCACCTATGACCTGGAGGTGGCTTCGGCGCGCTACCTGCAGGGCCTGGACGACGGCACGATCCCGCTGCTGATGCTGTTCAGCGGCACCGTGTTCGTGGCCACCGAGCACGGCTTCTCGGTCGAGCTCGTGCCGTGGAGCACCGAAGCCTCCTACCGGATGCCGGTCTCCGTCTGGCGCGAGCTCGTCGACGCGCACTTCCCCGGCAGCGCCTGGCTGCGCTGCAGCCGGGACACGCTGGACGCGCTGTCGCAGTACAAGGCGCGGAACGCGCTGCCCACCTGGGACGCCACCCTGGCCGAGCTCCTGGCCGCCGCCAGAGGCGGCGAGCCAGCGGCCGCGCCCGATCAGGAGGGCGAGACGGGGGTGACGCAGCGGTGAACCTCGACCCCGTTCGGAAAATCGCGGACGCGGTCCTGTACGAGGGCTACATCCTGTACCCCTACCGGGCCTCATCGCAGAAGAACCGGAGCCGCTGGCAGTTCGGGGTGGTGATGGCGCCCGGATACGCGGCCGCCGAGGAGTCAGAGACCAGCATCACCCGGGCCGAGTGCGTGCTGGAGCACGGCGGGCAGCCGTCCGTCCGGGTTCTGCTGCGGTTCCTCCAGGTCCAGCGGCGGACCTCCGGCGGTGAGAGCCCTGCTGCCGAGATCTGGGACGAGGCGGTGGAGCACGAGATCGAGGCGGCCGCGGACGCCGCCGCGCTGTTCGGCGACGGGGTGACGCGGGCGTTCACCGTCGAGGGCGGCGAGGACCGCGAGGAGGACGTCGTGCGGCGCCGGGAGCCGCTGGCCGGCGCGGTCACGATCCGGGCGGCCGAGGTCCCCGGCCCGTGGCGCGCCCTGAAGCTCCAGGTCCGGGTGGAGAACCGAACGGACCTCGGCTCCGCGCCCCGGCGCCGGGAGGACGCGCTGCCGACGTCGCTGGTCGCGGCGCACGCCATCATCACCGCCGAAGGCGGGAAGTTCCTCTCGATGACCGACCCGCCGGAGTGGGCCGCCCCGGCCGTGGCCGGATGCCGCAACGAGGGCGGCTGGCCGGTGCTGGCCGACCCGGATAACCGGGTCATGCTGTCCTCCCCGATCATCCTGTACGACCACCCCGAACTCGCTGCGGAGAGCCCGGGCGAGCTCTACGACGGCACCGAGATCGACGAGATCCTGACGCTGCGCACGATGGCGCTGTCCGACGACGAGAAGGCCGAGGCCCGGGCCACCGACCCGCGGGCGGCCGCGTTGCTGGACCGGGTCGATTCGATGGACCCGCAGGTCCTGGAGCGTTTGCACGGGACGCTGCGATCGCCGCGGCCGGGACCGGCGGCGGAGCCGCCGACCCTGACCGAGGCCGGGGAAATCGAAAGGCCCGAAGGGACACTGCCGTGGTGGGACCCCGACGCGGACGCCTCGGTGTCGCCGGACACCGACAGCGTGACCATCGGCGGGCGGCCGATCGCCCGCGGCAGCCTGGTCCGGCTGCGGCCGGGCGCGCGCCGCGCCGACGCGCAGGACATGTTCCTGGCCGGCCGGATCGCCGAGGTCCAGGCGGTGCTGCACGACGTGGAGAACAACCCGTACCTGGCCGTGTCGCTGGCCGGCCAGCCGGACGAGGACCTGCGCATCGCGCACGGGCGCTTCCTGTACTTCATGACCGACGAGGTCGAGCCGTACGAGGCCGGGGCGGCCCCATGAGCGGGCGGACGCTGGTGGCGGGCGTGGGCAACGTGTTCCTGCGGGACGACGCGTTCGGCGTCGAGGTGATCAGGCTGCTGGCCGGGCGGCCGGTGCCGGACGGGGTGCAGGTCAAGGACTTCGGCATCCGCGGCGTGCACCTGGCCTACGACCTGCTCGACGGGTGTGAGCTATTCGTCCTGGTGGACGCGGCGCAGCGGGGCGAGGCGCCGGGCACGGTGACCGTGCTCGAGGTCGAGGTGCCCGAGCCCGACCCGGCCGTCTTCGGGTCCGGCCCGGTCATCGACGCGCACAGCCTGACCCCGGACGGCATCTTCGCGCTGCTCGGCTCGCTCGGCGGGCGCCCCGGGCGCAGCCTGCTGGTGGCGTGCGAGCCGGCCGACGTCAGCGCCGGGATGGGCCTGTCCGGGCCGGTCGAGGAGGCCTTGCCGCACGCGGTGCGGACGGTGGAGGAGATTCTCGCGGGGAGGGCGGCGTGTAGGTATGAGGCGTAGGTAAAGACGGGAGGAGAATGCACGAGTACGGCTTGGCCGAAGGCGTGCTGGCTGCGGTGCGCCAGCGCGCCGCCGGCCGGAAGGTGGCGGGGATCCGGGTCCGGTTCGGCGTGAAGCACGCGGTCGACGAGGAGTCGATGGCGCAGGCCTGGGGCTTCGTCGCCGAGGGAACCGAGGCCGAGGGCTCCGCGGTGGCGCTCGTCACCGTACCGGCCACGCTCACCTGCCAGGACTGCGGGCTGACCGCCGAGACGACCGACGTGCTGGCCATCTGCCCGGGCTGCCGCGGGGAGAACGTCGAGATCACCGGCGGCGACGAGATGACGCTCGAATCGATAACCTACGAGCCGGCCAGGACCGGCTGAGAGGGGATAGGTATGTGCCTAGGCATCCCGGCCCAGCTCGTGGCGGGTGAGACCGGCCATACCGACCTGGTCATGGCCGAGGTGGGCGGGGTGCCCCGCACCGTCAACGTGGGACTGCTCGACGAGCGGCCCGGTCCCGGCGACTGGATCCTGGTGCACATGGGCTTCGCGCTGAACGTGATGACGCCGGCCGAGGCGGCCGACGCGCTGGCCGCGCTCGGGGCCGAACGGGAGGCCGAGGCGAGGTGGATGACGTGAGCGGGCCCGCGGCCCCGGACGGCCCGCTGATGTTCGTCCGGTACGCCTACCCGCCGAACGCGCTGGGTTACTGCGGCCCCGACGACTTCGCCGCCTTCCGCGAGTACGCCGTGGCCGGCGTGGCCGACCAGGGCCTGGTCCAGCTGGCCCGGGCGTTCTCCGGGGCGTGGCCGTACCTGGAGCTGATCTCGGCCGGCTGCGGCATCGGTGACCCGCTGGCCCGCCGGGTGGTGGAGGCCTACTGGGTGGGCAACGAGCTGCTCGACCGGGTTCCGGTGGGGAAGATCGGCGACTCGATGGCGGAGCGGTTCCGGCAGCGGGTGGGTAACAAGTTCCAGTTCCTGGCCGAGGGAGTGCTGGCCGGCGGAGTGCCGCACCACAGCTTCCACGTGTTCGGCGTGTACCCGTGGGTGGGCCTGCTGGGCGACGACCGCAAGGCCGGGCACGCGCTCATGGTGCTGGACCGGTGCCGGATCCGGTGGGGCACGGTAACCGCCCTGCACGGCGACCAGGCCGCGGTGGAATCCCGGCCGCTGTGCTGGGACGGGCGGCTGCTGACGCTGGGCGAGCCTGTGACGGAGATGGCGCGGCTGGCGCTGGACGGCACGGTGCTGGCCCGCGGCATCGGTCCGGGCGACCGGGTGGCGCTGCACTGGGACTGGGTCTGCGACAAGCTCACCGACCGCCAGTTCCGCGCCCTGCGCACGTACACCACGCGCCACCTGGACATGGTCAACCACCGCGTCGACCACCCCGGCCCCGTCGCCATCCTCGGCTGAGGGGGTCACGCGGGGGTGACCACGAACTGGCGCAGGTAGAGGTCGCGGAACGTTACCGGGCCGCGGGGGCCGGGCACGGCGTCGATGTTGATCCCGGTCTCCGGCACCGAGAACAGCTTGAAGCCGTCCAGCAGGCGGGTGGTGGAGTTCCAGAACGCGCCGGTGCCGGCGTAGGCGCCGAGGAACTCCGACGCCGCGGCCCGGTCCTGGGTTACGATCGCCGCGGCCAGCCCGGAGGTCTCCTCGTTGGCCAGCACGGCCGCGGCGCGCGGCCCGTCGGCCGGGGCCAGCGTGACGGTGGCCTCGCGGCCGGAGTCCAGCGCCCACTCGTGGCCGAGCGGGTGCGCGTGCGGCGGCAGCGAGACGGCGATACCCAGCCGGTCCAGCCGCGCGGTCACCCGCGGCACGAAGGTATCCCACAGCGACGGCTGCAGCAGCAGCAGGTTGAGCCGGTTGCACACGCCGAGCCGGTCCAGGCTGGCCTCGATCAGCCGCCCGGCCAGGTCCAGGTCGGCGGCGGCGTCAACGTACAGCACCGCGCCGCCGTCGGCGTGCGCCATCGTGCGCACCCCGTGCCGGGCCGCCTCGGCGGCCAGCGAGCGGGTGCTGTCCCCGCTACCGCGCAGGATCACCAGCGGGATCAGGCCGGGCTGGCTGACCAGCGCCCGGGCCGAGGACTGCCCGGGTACCCGGACCAGCTGGATCATGGCAGGGTCCAGGCCGGCGGAGGCCAGGGCGGGCGCGATGACCTCGTCCGCCAGCATGATGGCCGAACGGATCGCGGCCGACCCGGTCCGCAGCACGCCCGCGTTGCGCGACTTGACGAACTGCGAGGCGATGTCCACCACCACGTTCGGCCTGGCCTCGAAGTTGGCGCCGATCACGCCGACCGGGCGGCGCCGCTCGGTGAGCACCAGGCCGCCGGGAAGCTCCCTGACCGCCCGTTCGGCAGGTTCACAGGGGACGCCGGCCAGCGCCCGCAGCTGGCCCGCGATGGCCTCAAGCCGCGCCTCGTCCAGCCGGAGCCGGTCCAGTAGGCCACCGCCCAGGCCGGCCTGGCGCGCCGCGGTCATGTCCTCCTCGTTGGCCGCGAGCACCGGGGCGGAGCTGCGGACCAGGCCGTCCGCGATCGCCCGCAGCGCCTGGTCGAGCCGCTCGCCCGGCACCCCGGCCAGGTCGGCCACGGTGCCGCGGGCGGCGCGAGCGGCCTCCTCGACGGCCTTGTGCGCGTCGGCGCCGTCAGCGGTCATCGGAGTCTCCTACCTTGATCGGTTCGGTCTCCCTAAGGCTACGCAGGGGCGGCGCCTCCAGGCTGCAGTTGAACTCCTGCGGTGTCGTCTTTTCGCACTTGGCCCGGGACGGGTTGCGGATGGTGAGCGCGGCCAGCACTCCCCCGGCGGCGCAGAACACCGCGGCCATGATCGCGGCCTCCCTGAAACCGTGGGCGAGCGCGGCCGGGTGCAGGTAGCTGTCGCCGGTGATGCCGGCCAGCGCCGGCAGCACCGCCACCGCGATCAGGCTGCCCGCGCGGGCCACGTCGTTGTTGACCGCGGAGGCCACGCCCGCGTGCTCGGCCGGGGCGGCCGCCAGCGCGGTCGCGGTCAGCGGCGCCACCATGATCGCCACCCCGAACCCGAACACCACCACCCCGGGCAGCACCGCGGTCAGGTAATCGCCGGAATCCGCGATCTGGATGAACAGGAGCAGCGACGCGGCGATGACCAGCGGGCCGACCGACATCTGCAGCCGCGGCCCGATCCGGGAGGCCAGCGCGCCGGAGCGGGAGGACAGCGCGAGCATGATGAACGTCACCGGGAGCAGCGAGGTACCCGCCGCCACGGGTGAGTACCCGTGCACCACCTGCAGCACGGTGGGCACCAGGAACAGCAGCCCGCCCAGCGCCGCGTAGACCACGAACGTCACCGCGTTGGCCGCGGAGAACTGCCGGGACCTGAACACCCCGAGCGGCAGCATCGGTTCCGGCTCCTTGGCCTCGACCAGGATGAACACGCCGAGCAGGACGGCGCCCAGGCCGAGCGGCAGCAGCACGGAGACCGACGTCCAGCCGTCGGCCGACGCCGCGATCAGCCCGTAGGTGATCCCGGCCAGCGCGCCGCTGATGGACAGCGCGCCGCGGATGTCGAGCCGCGGCACCGGGCCCGGCGACTTGGTCTCCGGCACGTGCCTGGCGGCGATGGCTATGACCACCGCGGCCAGCGGCAGGTTGATGAAGAACACCAGCCGCCAGGACACCGCGTCGATCAGCCACCCGCCGAGGAACGGGCCGATCGCGGTGGCCACGCCGCCAAGCCCCGACCACGCGCCGATGGCGGCCATCCGGTCCTCCTCGGCGAACGAGGCCTGCAGAATGGCCAGGCTGCCCGGGGTCAGCAGCGCCCCGCCGACGCCCTGCAGGGCGCGCGCCGCGATCAGCACCTCGACGTTCGGGGCGACCCCGCACAGCAGCGACGCGAGCGCGAACCACACGGTGCCGATGACGAACACCTTGCGCCGCCCGTAGCTGTCCCCGAGCGTGCCGCCGAGCAGCAGCAGACCGGCCAGGGTGAGCGTGTAGGCGTTCACCACCCACTGCAGGGCGGCGATGCCGGCGTGGAAGTCCCGGCCGATGGCGGGCAGCGCGATGCCGACCACGGTCGCGTCGAGCGCGGCCATGCCCGAGCCGAGCACGGTGGCGGTCACCACCCAGCGGCCCGGCGCGGTGGACAGCCGCAGGTCCGGGATCCCCGCCGGGGCCGCCGCGGTTTCAGTCATCAGGATCGCGGCGTGGAGACCCGTCTTTTAGGCCTTGGAGAAAACGCCGCTCCCTCCCTCCAAAGTGTGGTATAATCGAACATGTCTGCGATAGCCAAGCGGGCACATGCACGACCCAGCACGAAACGCGGCAGGGCATGCCGTGGCTGCGCGGGGAGGCGACGGGATCGCCCGGCCTGCGAACCGCGAACCTACAGCGCGGCGCGAGCCGCGGCTGGAATCCTCCGCCTTCAGGCGGATGGAGGATGTCAAGATCCAAACCTAGCCCGAACGGGCTGCGTTATCACGGGTCTGCAGCGACCAGCAGTCACCCAAGCTATTCAACCCTGCCCTCCTCAGGTCGCCGGAACAGGGTAGGTCGCGATCGCTGGGGGTCTAGACGTTCAGGCAGACCCCCAGCGGTCCCACCTTCACGCAGAGCCCGCTGGACGCGGGCTGCGTCGCCGAGGACGACGACGAGGTCGGCTGCGAAGGCGAACTCGAGGAGGACGACCCGCCGCCGGACGAGCCGCCGCCCTGGGACGGCGTCGGCGCGGGATCCGTGCCGCCGCTCAGGGTCGTCCCACCGCCGGACCCGATTGCGCCGGTCCCGCTGCCGCCCTGGCCGGTGCCGTTACCGCCGCCGCTGCCGGGGGCCGCGCCTGGCCCCTGCCCGCCGGCCGCCCCGGCCAGGCTGGGCCCGGTGGCCAGCGAGGAGCCGCCCAGGCCGGGCGGTACCGCCTGCCGGTCGCCGGAACCGCCCAGTCCCGCCGCCCCGCCCTGCGACCCGGTGATCGGGATCGCGCCGGCCGTGGCCGCCGGGCCCGGGCTCGAGGCCGCCTCGGGTGAGGTCGGCGTGGTGGGCAGGACCCGGATCGAGACCGTGGAGAAGAGCAGGAACGCGATGGCCCCGCCGGAGAGCACCATGACCGGCAGGGTGCTGCCGGCCGGGTGCAGGCGCAGCACGGCGCCGGCCTGGCCGATGCCGGTCCTGATCCGGTCGGCGAACAGCGCGAGCGCCAGCCGCCCCGCGGGCAGCCCCGGGCAGTGGCCCATCCGGGCGGACAGCCGGAGCCTGCGCAGCGCCGACCGGCGCTGCGGCTTGGTCAGGCCGGACAGCAGGTAGACCGTGGTGGTGCGGCCATGACGCTCGGCCGCTGCGTGTAATCCCGGAGAAAGCTCGTTCGAATCGCGGTAGCGAACCCTAATCATGGCCCAGCCCAGTAACAACCCGTGTCATGTGCACTACCTTTAAAAGGAGCGGAAACGGCAGGTGCACGCCCCCCCACCGAGGCGTTCGCAATCCGTACTATAGCTCAGAGGTATACCTCGTTCACGCTAAATAACATCGCTTGCCTCCCGTGCGGTCAAACCGGCTAGCGTGACGGGCGCGCATCCGCCCGGTTACCCTCTCAGGGTGATCTCCGCCCAGGCCTCCGCCGCCTCCGGCGCGCGGACCGGCCGCGCCGGGGATTCCGGCGGATTCCGCACCCGCTGGGCCCTGCTCATCTCGGTAGCGGGGGGCCTGGCGCTGTACGCCTCCTTCCCGCCGGCCGGCCTCTGGCCGCTGGCGGTGCTCGGGCCCGCGCTGCTGGTGCTGGCGCTGACCGGGCGGAGCCTGCGCGGGTCGTTCGGCTGCGCGCTGGTGTTCGGCCTGGCGCAGTTCGTGCCGCTGCTGTCCTGGCTGATCAACTTGGCCTGGTACGCGTGGGCCGCGCTAGCCGGGTCCGAGGCGGTCATCTTCGCGCTGCTGGCGATCGGCCAGCGGCTGCTGCTTCGCCTGCCGTACTGGCCGGTCGCCGTGGCGGGCTGGTGGGTCCTGGTCGAGGGGGTGCGGGACCGGTGGCCCTACGCCTTTCCCTGGGGCCGGCTGGCGATGAGCCAGTCGGTCGCGCCGGACGTCCGCTGGGTCGCGTTCGGCGGCGCGCCGCTGCTGAGCTTCCTGATCGCGCTGACCGGTGCCATGCTCGCCCGGGCTGTGTTGTCTCGGGGGGACGATCCCCCCCAGACCCCCCCTGCTCCTGGGGGGGCTACCCGCCCCCCCAGACCCCCCTGGGCGGGGCACGCCCCGCTGCTAGCCGCAGTGGCAACAGCGGGGCTGGTGCTGGCGGGCGGGCTGCTGCCTGCCGACCCGACCGGGGGCGCGCCCACGGCCCAGGTGGCCGCGATCCAGGGCAACGTGCCACGGGCCAGGAACCTCCCCCAGCAGCTGAGCGCCACCCAGGTCACGCAGAACCACGTCGACGCCACGCTGAAGCTGGCCGCGCAGGTCAAGGCGGGCGAGCGGCCAGCGCCCGACCTGGTGATCTGGCCGGAGAACGCCACCGACATCGACCCGTTCCAGAACCCGTCGGTCTACGCCCAGCTATCCGCGGCGGTGGCCGCGATCGGCAAGCCGATCCTGATCGGCGAGGTGCTGAATGACCCGCGCCGCAACGTCGGCCAGCTGTGGGTGCCCGGCCGCGGGCCGGGCACCGCGTACGTCAAGCGCCAGCTCGTGCCGTTCGGCGAGTACATCCCGTTCCGCGGCGTCATCTCGAGCTTCAGCGACCTCCCGGCGCTGCAGCCGATCGACTTCACCGCGGGGCGCCGACCGGTCGTGTTCGGCGCCGGGAAGATCAGGCTGGGCGACGTGATCTGCTACGAGGTGGCCTTCGACCACCTGGTCCGGTCGGAGGTCGCGGCGGGCGCCAACCTGCTCGCGGTGCAGTCCAACGACGCCGATTTCGAGATCGACGGCCAGCTCGGCGAGACCAGGCAGCAGACGGCGATGGCCAGGATCCGGGCGGTGGAATCGGACCGCGCCGTGGTGTACGCCTCGACCACCGGGGAGAGCACGATCATCGCGCCGGACGGCAGCCTGATCGCGCACAGCGGCGTGTGGCAGCAGGCCGTACTCGACGCACGGGTGCCGCTGGTGAGCCACCGCACGCTGGCGACACGGGTCGGCGCGTGGCCGGAGTACGTGATCATCATGCTGACCGTGCTCGCGCTCGCCTGGGCGGTCGTGCGAGCACTGCGGCCCCGTCGTTAGCACAGCGCAAGTAAACTGCGTCCGGACGGGCAAGACGGGGCAAAGGAGGGTCACCGTGCGGGGCACAGACCGCGGGTCAGCACGGCACGCGCGACGGTACGCGGGCCTCGCGGCGGCGGCCGTCATCGCCCTGCTCGCCACCGCGTGCAGCAGCGGCGGCAGCCATTCCACCGCCTCCCCCGCGCAGAGCAGGGCGCAGGCCTCCGCGTCGGCCAAGGCGCACGCGGCGGAGCTGGCCAGGGACCTGCGGATCACCCCGGCGGACGGCAGCCACGGGGCCACCCCCTCGGACGGCATCACCGTCACCGCGGTGGCGGGCAAGGTGACCGACGTGACCGTGCGCACCTCGGGCGACTCCGTGTCCGGCAGCCTGGCCGCCGACGGCAAGAGCTGGCACAGCACGGGGAACCTGGGCGTGTCGCAGAGCTACACGGTGACCGCCACCGGCACCGCCCCCAGCGGCGAGAAGATGAGCAAGACCAGCACGTTCCGCACCCTGACGCCCGCGCAGACCTTCACCACCCACATCTTCGAGGGGTACAAGCAGACCTACGGCGTCGGCATACCGATCATGCTGACGTTCAGCCGGCCGATCACCAACAAGGCGGCGGTCGAGCGGTCGCTCGAGCTGACCACGTCCAAGCCGGTGGTCGGCGCCTGGTACTGGGATGGCGACCAGCAGCTGTCCTTCCGGCCGCGGGACTACTGGCCGGCCTACACCACGGTCAGCTTCGCCGGGCACCTGGACGGCGTGGAGGGCGCCAAGGGCGTGTACGGCACGCACAACCTGACCCAGACCTTCGAGATCGGCCGGTCGCTGATCGCGGTGGCCAGCGCGACCACGCACAAGACGCAGATCTACCTGAACGGCAAGCTCACGTACCAGTGGCCGATCAGCACCGGCCGGGCCAGCCTGCCCACGCCGGACGGGACCTACCTGAGCGTGGAGAAGGGCAACCCGGTGCGCATGGTCGGCGGCGGCCCCGCGGGTAGCTCCGGCCACTACGACGAGCTGGTCAACTACGCGGTCCGGTTCACCTACAGCGGCGACTACTACCACTCCGCCCCGTGGTCGGTGGTGAACCAGGGCACCTCGAACGTGAGCCACGGGTGCGTGAACCTGCCGCCGCTGGCCGCGCAGACCTACTACAACATGTCCATCCCCGGTGACCCGATCACCGTCACCGCCAGCACCGCGGCGGGCAAGTGGGACGACGGCTGGACCCAGTGGTTCCTGTCCTGGACGCAGTACCTGAAGGGGAGCGCGACCGGCGAGGCGGTGCAGGCCGGGCCGCAGGGCAGCACGTTCGTCTCGCCGTCGACGCTGCCCGGCTCGACCGCCTCCGCGCCGCTCGGCACCTCCGCGCACGGCAACTACTTTGCCGGCTCGGCGAACCTGAGGTAGCCCCCGGCCCGGCGACGGACGGAGGACTAAATCCATTTAGCGCGAGATCTTGCGCGAGCCTGTGCAAAAGCGTAGGAAAGGGGGATTGCCGGGCCGATGAACAGGGTCAGGGCCCGGCCCATACTTGGGAGGTGGGGCGTGACCCTGCGGACGAAACGAGCGAAGGTTCTCGCGGTCGGCGCGGTGGCCGGTGTCGCCGCGGCGCTGACCGTGGGACTGTCCGCGTCGAGCGGCGCGGCCCCCGTGGCCAGCCACGGGTCCGGCGGTAACCACGTAAGACTGGACCGCGCGTTCATCATCGTGCTAGAGAACCATTCGGCGAAGGGCGTGATCGGCGACCCGAACGCGCCGTTCATCACGTCGCTGGCGCAGCAGTACGGCGAGGCCGCGAACTACTTCGGCGTGACGCACCCCAGCGAGCCGAACTACATCGCCATGACCAGCGGGTCGAACTGGTTCATCAACAACGACAACCCGGCGAACCGGTTCGACCACACCAACGTGGTCGACACGCTGGAGGCGGCCCACATCAGCTGGGACGCCTACATGGAGGCGCTGCCGCCCAATCCGCTCGACGACTTCTGGCCGTCAAGCGCCCAGCCGCTGTACGCGTCCAAGCACAACCCGTTCGCGCTGTACACCGACGTCCGCGACGACCCGGCGCGGGTCGCGCACATCAAGCCGTACACCGCCCTGGCCGGCGACCTGAACAGCCCGCACGCACCCAGGTTCGTGTACATCACGCCGGATCAGTGCAACGACATGCACGGCGGGGTGAACACCGCGGTAGCCGGTCACCCGGAGACGCCCTGCCCGTTCGGCAGCGCAAATGACGACGCGAACGACGCTTCGCTGAAGCAGAAGGCGGACGCTTTTGTCAAGGGCGCGGTGGCCACGATCATGTCCAGCCGGGCGTGGACGCGGCACAGCGCGATCTTCATCGTGGCCGACGAGGGCGACTTCACCGGCAACGCGGTCAACGGCGGCTGGGACTCCCCGGCCGGCTGCTGCGACTCCCCGGTGCTGCCCGCCGGTGACCCGGACATCAGCCCCAACTGGCCGGGCGGCGTGTTCGGCGGCGCGCTGGTGCCCGCGGTGGTGGTCGACCCGAGCGGGCCGCGCCACTTCGTCAGCAACGTCGCCTACAACCACTACTCACTGCTGCGGACCATCGAGGACGCCTGGGGCCTGCCCGAGCTGGTCTTCACCAGCGACCACGCCCAGGTCAGCGTCATGAACGAGTTCCTCAGTCACTGATTCCCGGCCCTGGCGGCAGCGCCGCGGTTCACTGTGGCTCCCACGATAAGACGACTGCGGGGCTGGCCTGGAGGCCAGCCCCGCAGCCCGGGGAGCGGCGCCGCACTAGGAGGTATGCCGTGCCGTGACGAGGAGGGGGCGCCGCCGGACCTACATACCGCCGTCCTGCTGGTTGTCCTGACCGCCCCGGCCCAGGAACTGCCGCCAGATCTGCTGCCAGGTCTGCTGGTTGCCCTGGCGGCCGCCGCCGTTACCGCCGGTCGCCTGCTGCGGGGTGGTGTTGATGGTGGCCGACGTGGCCGCGCCGTTCCCGTCGGCGACGACCTGGACGGGGTTGGTGAGGCCGAAGTTCTTGCAACCCAGGTTGTCGAAGGACTGGAGCAGCCGGTTGGCCAGGAAGGTGAACAGGTTGTTGCCCACGTCCGGCACCGGCGACGGGCCGGCGGCGAATACGGCCTGGTTGGCCGCCAGGAACGGACCCTGGATGTTGATCATGTTCTGGCAGTAGTTCGCCGGGCTGTCGAACCTGCCGTTCTGCCGGCTGATAGCCGGCTGGCCGACCTCAGCCCGGTACAGGTTGGTCTTGGCCGGGTCGAGGTTGCCGTTGGCGTCCAGCACCATCGGGTCGTTCTCCGGCACCAGGGCGGGGATCCTCGGTGCGTTCCTCGGCGCGGCCGCCAGCAGCTCGTCAAGGGCCTGCGACGTGGTTGGCGTGTTGTTGTTCGCCAGGTCGGGCGCCATGAACGGGGTGCAGCCGAGCGCCGGGTCCATGAACTTGTCGACCAGGGCGTTGTCGCTGCCGTTGGACAGCGCCTGGTTGCCGGCCATGGTGGCCTCGTTGGCCGCGGTGTCCTGGGCCGTCTGGCCGGTGGCCGGGTTGAGCAGGTAAACGCTGGTCACATTGTCGCTCTGGTCCTGGTCGACCATGTCGAAGTTGCGGACGTTCGGGCAGGCACGGCCCGTCCCGAGACGGCCCCCGGTCGGCACGATCTTGGCCGAGGTCCCCTGGGACGGCACGCGCAGCCGCCCGAAGACCATCAGCCCGTACGCGGCGCGGAAGAAGGCGGTGCCGTTGCAGAACGACTGCTGGCCGAAGGGCGATCCGAGGCCGTTGACGCAGCGGCCCTGTGCGAGCGCGTTCGGCGTCGCGCCGACCTGGATCAGGTTCGCGCCGTTGAACCCGAAGTCGATGGTGACGACCGCGTTCCTGGGCAGCTTCGGCACGACCGGCGCGACGGCCGGGGTGGTCCCCTTCGTGATGACCAGGGGGTTGTAGACCGACAGCGCCCCGGTGCGCGGGTTCACGATGGTGGCCTGGACGAACGCCCCGAGCGCGGCCGCGTTGGCCATGTTGCAGCCGGAGTCGGCCGGCGACGTGCCGTTCGGCCCGGTGAGCTGGTACGGCGTCGCCAGGCCCTGCGCGCTGAGCGGGTCGGCCGGGACGATGATGTCGCAGTCGGTGTTGTCCGCCGCCGCCTGCGCGGGCGCGGAAGATCCGGATGCCGACGGGCATGGTGCCGCCGCGGCCGAGGCTGACGCCGGGGCGCTGGCCGCAGGGGCCGGGGCGCTGGCGGCCGCGGCCGGTGCTGCCTGGCTCCCGCTCGCCGCTGGGGCCGGGACGCTGGCCGCGGCCGAGGCGCACGAACCCAGGGCCGATTGCTCAACCGTCGTGGTGTTGTTGCCGGAGACGGCGAGGATGATTCCGAGAGTCAGGCCTAGTGCCATCGGGATGGCGAGAGGTACCGCTATACGCGCCGCGCGGCTGTTCCGGCGACGGCGCCATGCGGACCTATGCCCGCTGAGCATTCAATCCACCTCCATGTGGGAAGTCCCCTGTGACGCTCCCGGTGCATCACGGTAGACCTGCGCGTTCGGCAAGATCGGCGAATTCTGAAGATTCGCTTCATGTAAGGGTTTTTTAAGGTTTAGGGGTGGGTTGCGCCCGAACCTCTCAGATTTCTTGCCAAATTATTACGTCCCAGGTGAGGGACATAATGGAGGCGTCGAGATAACCCCGTGATACGCGGTTGCACGTGCAGCGAGGAGCGCAACCGATTGCGAGACCGGATGGGTAGATGGCGCGGTTATTACGCCGGAGATGGCGAAGGTGGCCCCGGGATTCCCGGGGCCACCTTCGGCCATGGAGCTGGTTGATACCCGGCGGGCGCCCGCTCAGGCGCCGGTGCCACCGATCACCGTGTTACACGTGCCCGCGCCTGCCCGGCATGAACTGGCCGCGGTTGCGCGCACCGCCACCGCCCTGGCCGGCGCCGGCGCCCCTGGTGGTGCCGGTGACCTTAGCGGCCTGCCGCGTGGTGCTGAACGTCGCGCCGGTCGCGACGCCGTTGCCGTCGACCGTCAGCGTGACCGGGTTGGTCAGGCCGAAGTTCTGGCAGTTCAGGTTGCCGAACGAGCCGCTCAGCCGGGCCGCCAGGAAGTTGGCCAGGTTGTTGCCGAGCGCCGGGACGGGCGAGGCGGTGCCGGTTTCCATGGCCGCGTCCAGCTTCAGCCTGGGCGCCTGGATGTTGACCATGTTCTGGCAGTACCGTGCCGCGTTCTGGCTGGTGTTCGTGTTGGCCGCGAGCCGCGGCTGGTCGGTCTCCATCCGGTAGGCGTTGGTCTTGCCCAGGCTGAACTGCCCGCCGACCAGCAGCTGCGGGTTGTTGACCGGCAGCAGCGCGATCGTGCCCTTCTGGTTGGCCCGGGCGGACAGCTCGTTCAGCGCCTGCGACGCGCTCGACCCGTTCGGGTTGGTGGGGTTCGGGGCCGTGAACGGCGTGCAGCCGAGCGCGGGGTCCACGAACTTGTCCAGCAGGCCGTTGTCGCTGCCGTTTTGCTCGACCGTGGCGCCGGTCATGGCCGCGGCGTTGGCCGCGGTGGCCTGCGCCGCCTTGCCGGTGGCCGGGTCGAACAGGTAGCTCGCCACCGCGTTGTCGCTCTGGTCCTGGTCGATCAGCGCGAAGTCACGGGTGGTCTGGCAGGCCTGGCCGTCCTGGCCGGTGCCGGCCGCCGGGATGGTCAGCGTGCCGCGGGCGATCTCGGCGTTGGCCATCCGGTAGAAGTTGGCCGCGTTGCACTGCGGGGTCTGGTTGACCAGCGAGTTGCCGAACGCGTCGATGCAGTTGCCCTGCGTCGCGCCCGGGCCGACCAGCGCCAGCGCGTTGCCGTTGAACCCGGCGCTGAGGATGACCTGCGAACCCGCGGCGATCGTCGGCGGCGTCGGCGCCACGGCCGGGGTGGTCCCCTGGTTGATCACGAGCGGGTCGTACACCTGGAGCTGGCCGTTCGGCGCCAGGATCGTGGCGTCGATGAAGACGCCCTCGGTCCCGCCGTTGGCCCAGGTGCAGCCGTCCCCGAGAACCCACGGCGTGGCCAGCCCCTGGGCGGTCAGCGGGTTGGCCGGCACGGATACCGTGCAGTTCATCGAGGCCGCGGCCTGATCCGCGTTCTGGGTGAAGCTGAACGCGTTCCCGGCCGCGTCCACCGCGTTCGCCCCGGCCAGGCCGGCCCGGTTCGCCGCGTTGTTCGGCGGGATGGCGAAGTTAGCCGCGGTGGCGCCCGCGGCGGTGGCCGCCGCGGAGCCGGAAGCCGACGGGCAGGGTGCCGCCGCGGCCGAGCTCGCTGCCGCCGGAGCACTGGCCGCCGGGGCGCTGGCCGCGGGAGCACTGGCCGCGGGGGCCGGGGCGCTGGCGCCGGCCGCGGCCGAGGCGCACGAGCCGAGGGCCGACTGCGCGATCGTCGTCGAGTTGCCGCTCGAGACGGCAATGATGATCCCGAGCGTCAGGCCCAGTGCCATCGGAATGGCGAGAGGGACCGCAATACGCGCCGCGCGGCTCTTATTACCGCGACGGCGCCGTGCGGACCGATGCCCGCTGAGCATTCAATCCACCTCCATGGATGTCCGCTGTGCCGCTCCCGGTGCATCACCGTAGACCGGCCGCGGGGCCGTTATTCGAGAATTCTCCAGATTCGCGTTTTGTCCGGTTTTAGTGCCCGGACAGCGCCGAAACCTGGGAAATTCATTGCTAAGCGCTTACGCCGCAGGTGACGGCATGCTTGCGGAAGGCGAAATTTCGCCGTGATAAGCGGTCGCGCGTCGCGGCCCGGTCGGCCGCCCCGGACTGGAGGCGGACAGTAGTTATTACGGTTCGGATTGTGATCAGCAGATCTTGCGGAGAGGTTACAAGAGCGCCGGGTCCGCGGGGCGGCAGGACCGGGCCGGGAATGAGGTCGCCCTGGGAAATTCAGAAATGCCGGCGGGAAGCGGCGAATTGCCTCGGGTGTTTGGTTTAGGTGAATGGGCGGAGTGGTGACCGAGGGGCGAATAGCCAGGCCCGTTCGGTGTCCTATTTACGGCGAGATCGTGGCGCGGGCCCGCGGCCGTCCGCGCGCCCCGGCCGCGGCGGCTGGGTAAGCTGATGTGGGTGCTGGTCAGCATGTGGCCGGCACGGGTTCATCTGACTACCGATTGCAACGCCGCGGAGGCTGGGGACGGTCCGCTTCCGGTGGCGGGCGGGACAAGCCGGACGCCGGCAACCTTTTCCCGCGCGTGCGCGTCTGTGAGTAGTGGGGAGTGACCATCTTGTCGTGCTTGCACCTGGGTTGAGGCCTGAATTTTTGTCAAATTGTGATATCGCGTGAGGGGACGGCACCGTGTCGGGATCCGGATGGTTCCGGAGGCAGCAATCATTGTCGGCAGGTAAGGAAAGTTCTGCACCTAAAAGAACCTGGAAGTCATTGAGCGTGACCCGGCCGAAGCGGCGGGGGGCGGCCTTGACCGCGAGCGGCGCCACGCTGGTCCTCGCGGCCGGGATGATGATCGTGGCGTTCGCGTCGCCGGGGAGCCACGCCTCGCTGGTGTCGTCGGAGGGGCCCGCAAACGGGATCAAGCCGCTGCAGCCCGCGGTGGCCCTGCAGATGGTCTCGATGACCCCGGCCGGGGGGGCCAAGGGCGTCAACGGCACCCGCCCCATCCGGGTGCAGTTCTCCGTGCCGCTGGCGCCGAACTCGCCGATGCCGGCCCTGTCGCCGTCGATCGCCGGGCACTGGGCGGTGCAGGGGAACGCGGCGGTCTTCACCCCGGCCGTGGGCTGGTCGCAGAAGACGAAGGTCACGGTCAAGATCCCGGGCGGGCTGGCCGGCGTGGTCTCGGCCGAGGGGGCGACCGCGGGCGGCGGCGGGACGCTCGGCTCCAACCTGAGCCGGAGCTTCACCACCGGCTCGTTCAGCAACATGCGGCTGCAGCAGCTGATGGCGCAGCTCGGGTACCTGCCGATGACGTTCAAGGCCGCGTCGGGCCCGGCCATCGGCGCGACCAACGCCAGGGCTCAGCTCGCCGCCGCCTACCACGCGCCGGCCGGCACGTTCACCTGGCAGAGCGGCTGGCCGTGGGCGCTGAGGTCGCAGTGGAAGCCGGGTAAGGCGAACATATTGCAGGCCGGCGCCATCCGGGCGTTCGAGTCGGTGCACAAGATGACGATGGACGGCATCGCGGGCAAGTCCGTGTGGTCCAAGCTGTTCACCGCGGTGGCCAAGGGCCAGAAGAACCCCAACGGGTACACCTACGCGCTGGCCAACCAGCACTACCCGGAGAACCTGACCGTCTGGCACAACGGCAAGGTGGTGCTCAAGACGCTGGCCAACACCGGCATCCCGGGCCGCCCGACCGTGGACGGCACGTTCCCCGTCTACCTGAAGTTCTATTTCTCGTACATGGACGGCATCAACCCGGACGGCTCGAAATACCACGACCCGGTGTACTTCGCGAACTACTTCAACGGCGGCGACGCGGTCCACCAGTTCAGCCGGTACAGCTACGGGTCCTACCAGAGCCTGGGCTGCGTCGAGCTGCCCTGGGCCGCGGCCAAGAAGGCTTACGGCTACCTCTCCTACGGCAGCCTGGTCACGGTGACCGGACCGGTGGCCTGAGGCCTCCCCGGTTAGCTACGGAACGGGGCGGCCCCGGCCGGGACCGCCCCGTTCTGCTTGGTGGTTCGTGACGTGCTAAATCGGGTGAACCTCTTCCGCCTGCGGGCCCTTGGGGCCGCGGCCAGCGGTGTACTCGACCCGCTGGTTCTCCTGGAGGGCGCGGAACCCGTCCATCTTGATGGTGGAGTGGTGGACGAAGACGTCGGCCGAGCCGTCGTCCGGGGCGATGAAGCCGTAGCCCTTGTCCGAGTTGAACCACTTCACGGTGCCCTGAGGCATGTACTTCTCCTACTATGACGATTTCGGGAACACACGGTCGTGCGTCCCGGGTTGCCGCGACCACTGCCCACGAGGGGCCGGGCGTTTGCGGATGCAGAACGCCCGCGGTCAGAACTTCGCTGGCGCTGTGACACGTACACGAACTTCGTACAACCGGAACCCATTTAACCACTCACGGCTACCGGAGTCGTCCCGACCGGCCGAAATGGCGTCACCGGGCCGATCATCGTGCCCATCACCGGGGCGGATCACTGGGCGGCAACGATGGCCTGATCGGCGGGTTCGCGCATGCGGGCCATGCACGCCGCGAAGCGCGATCCCGGCGTCACGGCGGCGACGCGCTCGGCCTCGCGGACCGTGTCCACGTCGGTGAGCTGGGGCAGCATCGTGACGCGCAGTCCGGCCTGCTCAAGCCGGGCCAGCTGCTTCGGCCCGGTGTCCGGCTGGGACATCGGCACGCCGAGGATGAGGCCGGGATCGACCTCCCGCAGGCCGAGCAGCCAGAAGCCGCCGTCCTCGGCCATGCCGAAGGTGGCGTCGGCGCTCCTGGACACGAGGGGTTCGGCCGCCGCGGCCAGCAGTCCCGGTGTCACCTGCGGCGTGTCCATGCCGATCAGCACCACGGGCAGCGGCAGCGTGACCCGTGCGTCGGCGAGCGCCCAGGCGATCCGCTCATCCAGGCCCGCGCCGCGCTGCCCGATCACGTCGAACCCCGGGGGCAGCC
>WNFY01000748.1_pt1 | contig 43134 bp, 45 predicted proteins | sample 5400091 | NCBI WGS metagenome assembly WNFY01 (sample SAMN13153364, study PRJNA577476) | soil metagenome | isolation source: 60 cm soil or saprolite under grassland replicate 1 | place: USA:California | collected 2016-06-15 | reverse complement strand
ACCGAAGGCAACAACCTCGCCATCAAGGGCGCGGCGAATTTCTACAAGGGCAAGGGCAGGCACATCGTCACGATGAAGACCGAGCACAAGGCGGTGCTCGACACGGTGCGCGAGCTCGAGCGCCAGGGCTTCGAAGCGACCTACCTCGATCCGGAGCAGAACGGGCTGCTCGACCTGGAAAAATTCAAGGCGGCGCTGCGCCCCGACACCGTCCTCGTGTCGGTGATGATGGTGAACAACGAGATCGGCGTGATCCAGCCGATCGCCGAGATCGGCGAGATCTGCCGCTCGAAAGGCATCATCTTCCACTGCGACGCGGTGCAGGCCGCGGGCAAGATCCCGATCGGCCTGCAGAAGCTGAAAGTGGATCTATTGACGGTGACCGCGCACAAGGTCTACGGCCCGAAGGGCATCGGCGCGCTGTACGTGCGCAGGAAGCCCCGCGTGCGCATCGAGCCGCAGATCCACGGCGGCGGGCACGAGCGGGGCTTGCGTTCGGGAACGCTCCCGACCCACCAGATCGTCGGCATGGGCGAGGCGTTTCGCATCGCCAAGCTCGAAATGGCGGCCGAGAGCGAGCGCATCCGCGCGCTTCGCGACAGGCTGCTCGCCGGTTTCAGGGACATGGAAGAGGTGTACGTCAACGGCGACATGGAGCGGCGCATACCGGGAAACCTCAACGTCAGCTTCAACTTCGTCGAGGGCGAGTCCCTGATCATGGGGATCAAGGACGTGGCGGTGTCTTCGGGCTCGGCCTGCACTTCGGCGAGCCTCGAACCCTCGTACGTCCTGCGGGCGCTCGGCCGCTCGGACGAGCTTGCCCACAGCTCGATCCGCTTCACCATCGGCCGCTTCACCACCGAGGAGGAGATCGACTACGCGGTCAGGCTCCTGCGCGCCAAGATCGGCAAGCTGCGCGAGCTTTCGCCCCTGTGGGAAATGTACAAGGAAGGCGTGGACTTGAATACCGTGCAATGGGCAGCACATTGAAGTGAAGGAGTAGAGCATGGCATACAGCGACAAGGTACTGGACCATTACGAGAACCCGCGCAACGTCGGTTCCTTCGACAAGGCGGACGAGCACATCGGCACCGGCATGGTCGGGGCGCCGGCCTGCGGCGACGTGATGAAGCTGCAGATCCGGGTCAACGAGCAGGGCATCATCGAAGACGCCCGCTTCAAGACCTACGGCTGCGGCTCGGCGATCGCGTCCTCTTCGCTCGTCACCGAGTGGGTGAAGGGCAAGACCCTCGACCAGGCCGAGACGATCCGGAACACCCAGATCGCCGAGGAGCTGGCGCTGCCGCCGGTGAAGATCCACTGCTCGATCCTCGCCGAGGACGCGATCAAGGCGGCGATCGTCGATTACCGCAAGAAGCACGGGCTTGAAGAATCTGCGGAGAAGGAAGCCAAGGCAGCCTGAGGACCATGATTACTCTGACTGAACGCGCCGCAAACCACGTCAGCTCCTTCCTTGCGAAGCGGGGAAAGGGAGTGGGCCTGCGCCTGGGCGTGCGCACCTCGGGCTGTTCCGGCCTTGCCTACCGGATCGAATACGCCGACGCGGTGAATCCGGAAGATCAGACCTTCGAGAGCCACGGCGTGAAGGTCATCGTCGATCCGAAGAGCCTGCAGTTTCTCGACGGCACCGAACTGGACTTCACCCGCGAAGGGTTGAACGAAGGCCTGAAGTTCAACAACCCCAACGTGAAGGATGAGTGCGGCTGCGGAGAATCCTTCAACGTCTAGCGGGGCTTGGCCTCGCGGTGCCGAGAAAGGGGCGAACGCCCCTTTTTTTCTATCCCGGAACCCGGAATGAACCAGAATCAAAACCACTTCGAGCTGTTCGGCCTGCCGGCGCGCTTCGCGGTCGATGCCGCAGCGCTCGAAGCGCGCTATCACGAGCTGCAGCGCGAGGTGCACCCGGACCGCTTTGCCGCCGCGCCCGAGGCCGAGCGGCGCATGTCGATGCAGCGGGCGACGCGCGTGAACGAAGCCTATCAGACCCTGAAGTCGCCCTTGCGGCGGGCCGTCTATATCCTGCAATTGCGCGGCGTGGACCCGAAGTTCGAGACGAACACTGCGATGCCCTCCGAATTCCTCATGGAGCAGATGAGCTGGCGCGAACGCATCGAAGCCGGCTCCGAAAAGCCCGAAGCCCTGTTTCGATTGCAGGCCGGCCTGCGCGACGAGAGCAGCAAAATCTACGAAAAACTTCACGGTCAACTGGACGAAGGCCGCGACGACAAAGCCGCCTCTGAAACCACCCGCATGCTGATGTTCTACGAGAAGCTGGCCGAAGAGATCGACGAGAAGCTGGCGGAGCTCGAGACATGAGTTTCAAGGTCTGAAATGGCGCTGCTGCAGATTTCCGAGCCCGGCCAGTCGCCCGAACCGCATCGGCACCGCCTCGCGGTCGGCATCGACCTCGGCACCACCAATTCGCTGGTGGCCGCTGTGCGCAACGGCATATCCGTGGTGCTCAACGACCACGACGGCCACGCGCTCCTGCCGTCGATCGTGCGCTATCTGCGCGATGGAGGAGTGGCCGTCGGCCGGGAGGCCGAAGCGGAGCTGGCGCGCGACCCGAGAAACACTATCGTGTCGGTGAAGCGCTTCATGGGGCGTGGCCTGAAGGACGTCACCCACGCCGAGAACAGCCCCTACGATTTCCTCGATTCGCCCGGCATGGTGCAGATCCGCACCGTCGCCGGCGTGAAAAGCCCGGTCGAAGTGTCGGCGGAGATCCTCAAGGTGCTGCGCGCGCTGGCCGAGGAGAGCCTGCTCGGAAAGGCGGGCGGCGAGCTCGCCGGCGCCGTCATTACCGTCCCCGCGTACTTCGACGACGCCCAGCGCCAGGCGACCAAGGACGCCGGCAGGCTCGCGGGTCTGAACGTGCTGCGGCTTTTGAACGAACCGACCGCGGCGGCGATCGCCTACGGCCTGGACAACGCCGCCGAAGGCATTTACGCCGTCTACGATCTCGGCGGCGGCACTTTCGACATCTCGATCCTGAAGCTCTCGAAGGGCGTGTTCGAGGTGATGGCTACGAACGGCGACGCCGCGCTCGGCGGCGACGATTTCGACCAGCGGCTGTTCTGCTGGGTCGTGGAGCACGCAGGGCTCGCACCGCTTTCCGCCGAGGACGCGCGAGTTTTGCTCACCGAGTCGCGCGCCGCCAAGGAGTTCCTTACGGCCCATTTCGAGGCGCGCATCTCCGCGACGCTCGCGAGCGGCGAGACGGTGGATGTGACCGTCACGCAGAGGGAATTCCAGGACATGACCCGGCCCCTCGTCGCGAAGACCCTGGGCCCCACCCGCAAGGCGCTGCGCGACGCGCGGCTGGAATGGAGCGAGGTGAAGGGCGTGGTGATGGTCGGCGGCGCGACGCGCATGCCGCACGTGCAGCAGAGTGTCGCCGAGCTTTTCGGCCAGGCACCGCTCAACAATCTCGATCCGGACAAGGTGGTCGCGCTCGGCGCCGCGATCCAGGCCAACGTGCTCGCCGGCAACAAGGCCTCGGGGGACGATTGGCTGCTGCTCGACGTCATCCCGCTTTCGCTCGGCGTCGAGACCATGGGCGGCCTCGCGGAAAAAGTCATTCCGCGCAATTCCACGATCCCGGTGGCGCGCGCGCAGGAATTCACCACCTACAAGGACGGCCAGACCGCGATGAGCATCCACGTGGTGCAGGGCGAGCGCGAGCTCGTGTCCGACTGCCGCTCCCTCGCAAGGTTCGAGCTGCGCGGCATTCCCCCGATGGTCGCAGGCGCCGCGCGCATCCGCGTCGCCTTCCAGGTGGATGCCGACGGCCTGCTCTCGGTATCCGCGCGCGAATCCTCGACCGGCGTCGAGGCCGCGATCGCGGTCAAGCCTTCGTATGGGCTCACCGACGGGCAGATCACCCAGATGCTGAAGGACTCGTTCGACCACGCCAAGGATGACGTGCATGCGCGCGCGCTCAGCGAACAGCGGGTCGAAGGCGAGCGCATGCTCGAGGCGACCGAGGCCGCGCTGCGCGAGGACGCCGACCTGCTTTCCGCGGAAGAATCGGCCGCGCTGCGCTCGGAGCTCGACGCGCTGCGCAAGACGCTCTCCTGCACCGATCATCGCACCATCAAGTCGGGCATCGAGCGCGTCAACCGCGCGTCGGAGGCCTTTGCCGGCCGGCGCATGGACCGCTCCATCAAGCGGGCGCTCGCGGGCAGGAAGGTCGAGAGCCTCTAGGCTTCATGCCGCGGATCATCGTCCTCCCGCACGAAGAGCTCTGTCCCGGCGGCGCCGTCATCGAGGCCAAGACGGGCGAGTCGATCTGCGACAACCTGCTCGAGAACGGCGTCGAGATCGAGCACGCCTGCGAGAAATCCTGCGCTTGCACCACCTGTCACGTGGTCGTGCGCGAGGGCTTCCAGACGCTGGATCCTTCCGAGGAAAAAGAGGACGACCTGCTCGACAAGGCCTGGGACCCTCAGCTCGTGCGTTTCACCGACCTGTTCAAGTGGGTGCAGGAACTCGACGGCTTCGACGACGATCCGAAGCGCTGCGGCGAAAAGATCCTCGAGGCGATCCAGATGGCGTGGACCGACGAGGTCGACTAGAACCCATCTCTGTCCTCACCGCCGCTCCGGGTCCATCGGGCTACGCCTTCGATTCGGCGAACAGCTTCTCGAAGCGCCGGTCGGGGCACAGCCAGATCGCAGCCACCAGCACGTACAGCCCGCCCGAGATCCAGGGCTGAACGAAGGCGAGCGGAATCGCTGCGACGTAAAGGACGATCGAGATCTTTCCCTTGAAGTCCTTTCCCAGCGCCCTGGCGAGCGGCGAGTCCCTGCCGTGCGAGGCGAGAAGCACGAGCGTCAGGATGGTGTACGCGCACGCCGCGCCTAGCAGCACGATCCCGTAGGCCGCGACCGTTACCTCCGCGAAGTGGTTTTCGTCCATCCAGCCCGTGACGAAGGGCACGAGCGACAGCCAGAACAGCAGGTGCAGATTCGCCCACAGCGTCGCGCCGTTCACGTGATGCACCGCGTGGAACATGTGGTGGTGGTTGTTCCAGTAAATGCCGACGAACACGAAGCTGAGCACGTAGCTCAGGAACACCGGAACGAGCGGCATGAGGGCCTTCGGGTCGGAATCGTGCGGAACCTTCAGCTCCAGCACCATGATCGTGATGATGACCGCGATCACGCCGTCGCTGAAGGCTTCCAGGCGTCCCTTCGTCACGCTTCGCGCCTCAAGGTCATAGCCGCGGAGTATGTGCCCCGCTCGTCCGCGGTGCAAGACGGCCGGCGGTGTTAGCATCCCTCGTAGCCGGATTTTTTTCATCGATGAATCGGAGGACGCTGCGATGCCTGCCCGATGCACCCATCTGAATTCCGTAAAGACAGCCGCGCCCAACAGCGACGGCTGCGAGGAATGCCTCGCCGCGGGAGACACCTGGGTGCATCTTCGCCTGTGCCGGCAGTGCGGGCACGTCGGATGCTGCGACGACTCGAAGAACAAGCACGCCACCAAGCATTTCAAGAAGACCGGGCATCCGATTATCACCTCGCTCGAGCCGGGGGAGGGCTGGAGCTGGTGCTTCGTCGACGAGATCGACCTGGAGCTTCGATGAGCGTACATAGGAGATCGACATGTTCGGATTGACACAGCTCGGAATGATTCATACCGCGATCAGCTTGGTTGCCGTGGCCGCTGGACTCATCGCCCTCGTACGCGACAAGGAGATCTCCCCGAGGAACATGCTCGGGAAGGTCTACGTGATCACGACGGTTCTCGTTTGCCTGACCGGCTTCGGAATCTTCCAGCACGGCGGATTCGGCAAGCCCCACGCGCTCGGCATCATCACGCTCGTCGTGCTGGGGGTCGCGTACGTGGCGGGATACACCAAGTTCTACGGGCGGTTTTCGCCCTACATCGAGACGGTCAGCTACTCGGCGACATTCCTCTTCCACCTGATTCCCGGAATCACCGAAACCACGACGCGGTTGCCGCTGGGAGCGCCTCTGCTGCCGAATGCCGACGCGCCTGCCTTGCAGGCGGCGACCGCGGTGATGGGCGTCGTGTTCCTGATCGGGGCAACACTTCAAGTACGTCGGCTGCGTGCCAGGCTCGGGCACCCGGCCGCCTGAGCACGGCGGCAGCATCGGTTCCAAAACCACTCTCCAGGAGAAGTCATACCATGAAGCTGGCGAAAAGCTGAGCGACATAGCGAGACGCGAAACCCCGGCGATCAATTCGGCCTGGGATAAAGCCAGCCCTTGAACAGCCGGGTGAGCCGCGGAGCGACGACATAACTCATGGTCGGCACGACCAGCGCGGTCACTGCGAACACCTTCAAAATCGCGGGCGTGCCGGGCGGCAGAACCTGGTTGAACAATTCCGCATAAAGGTACACGAGCGGAAAAATCCCCAGCCAGGTCACGAGCGTCATCTTGACGCGCGCGGGAGGGCGCAAACTGGGCCGGGCTGGAAGGGTGAACCAGGTTTCCAGACCGGTCAGGATGTCGTAGCGCGGTTCGCCTCGCGTGTAGCGGTTGGCTGCGGCAACCAGGCGCGCGTGCTCTGCCGATTCTTCCCACGCGCGCAGATGCTCGTGGGAATCGAAGCGGTACACCATCCGGAATCCCGGTTGGGCCGGGAGCGAGGGCCGCGTCACCGTCACGCCGAGATGTCCGCGAAATTTCAACGCCGCGGCGATGAGGTTCTTCATCGCCTGTTCCAGTTGCGCGTCCATTCCCTCGCACGGAATCCGGTCGACTACCTTCGTGACCGCCGTGTCCGTTTCAGGTGAAGCATTTTCCATGATGAATCCTCCGCACCGAGATGCTCAAAACGCGCAGGCGCAGCCGCCGAAACCGGATCGCGGGTTCCAGGGATCAAACGATGAGCAGCATGGCGCCGTTGCGAGGCGCGCTTGCAGCCCGGCCTTCTTCATCAAGGGCGCGCCGTAGCCGCCGAAAGCGGCGACCGGAGACCACTCGGGGCTGACCGGCAGCGGCGGCGGGGACAGGTCCCTGAACTCGGCCGCGGCGTACACCGGTTTTCCGCCTACGATCGTGAGCACGGATTCGAGGCCCTTGATGTCTTCCTCGGGGATCGAGAAATAGTCCGCGGACAGCACTGCGCAGTCCGCGAGCTGCCCCGGCGCGAGCGCGCCCTTTTTTCCGTCCTCGCTCGAGAACCAGCTGCTGCCGAGCGTCCACAGGCGCAGGGCTTCCATGCGCTCGAAACGGTTCGCGGCGGGATACAGGGGCGTTCCGCCGACGGTCCTGCCCGAAATCAGCCAGTACAGGGACACGAAGGGGTTGTAGCTTGCGACCCGCGTCGCGTCGGTGCCGGCGCCGACCGGCACGCCTGCGGCAAGCATGCGTTTGATCGGCGGGCTCTTCTCGGCCTGAACCTTGCCGTAGCGGTCGATGAAGGTTTCGCCCTGGTAGGCCATGCGGTGCTGCACGGCGATGCCCCCGCCCAGCGCGCGGATGCGGTCGATGTTGCGCGGCGAAATGGTCTCGGCATGATCGATGATCCAGTGCAGCCCGTCGAACGGCACTTCGCGGTCGACCGTTTCGTATACATCGAGCGCGCGCTCTATGGTCTCGTCGTAGGTCGCGTGCAATCGGAACGGCCAGCGGTTCGCAGCGAGCAGCCTCACCACCGCGGTGAGATCGGCCTCCATGTTGGCGGGCATGTCGGGCCGCGGCTCGAGAAAATCCTCGAAGTCGGCCGCCGAGTACACCAGCATCTCGCCCGCTCCGTTGATGCGGTACAGGTCGTCGCCCTGGCCCGGCTTCAGCGTTTTCACCCAGTTCGAGAAATCCTCCAGTTCCTGCTTCGGGCGCTGCGTGAACAGGTTGGCTGCGAGCCGCACGCTCAGCTGTTCGTTTTTATGCAACTCGGTGACGACCTCGTAATCCTGCGGGTAGTTCTGAAAGCCTCCGCCGGCGTCGATCACGCTGGTGACCCCGAGCCGGTTCAGCTCGCGCATGAACTGCCGGGTCGAATTGAGCTGCTGCTCGTAGGGCAGCTTCGGCGCTTTGGCGAGCGTCGAGTAGAGGACGTAAGCACTGGGCCTGGCGATCAGGAGGCCGGTCGGATTGCCCGCCTTGTCGCGCTGGATCTCGCCCGCCGGCGGGTCGGGCGTGTCGCGGGTGTAGCCCACGGCGCGCAACGCGGCGCGGTTGAGCATCGCGCTCGCGTAGAGGTGGAGCACGAACACCGGGGTGTCGGGCGCGGCCGCGTTCAGCTCGTCCAGGCTCGGCATGCGCTTCTCGGCGAACTGGAACTCGGACCAGCCGCCGATCACGCGCACCCATTGATTCGGCGGCGTGCGCCGCGCCTGCTCGCGCAGCATGCGCATCGCATCGGCGAGCGAGGGCACGCCGTCCCACCGGAGCTCGAGGTTGTAGTACAGGCCCCCGCGTATCGGGTGCGAGTGCGAATCGATCAGGCCGGGGATCACCGTGCGGCCGTTCAGCTCCACCACGCGGGTCGCGGGGCCTTTGTGGGCGATGATCGTTTTGGCGTCGCCGGTCGCGTGAATGCGGCCGTCCTTGATCGCGAGCGCGCTGACGAACGATAGTCGGTCGTCCTGGGTGGCGATGCGGCCGTTCAGGAGGAGGAGATCGGCGGGAGAGCCGGCGGGTGAGGGGTTACCGGTGGTCATTGGACACAGAGCAATGATGGCCTATTCGTGTGGAAGATATCAATAGCTTGCTGGATCTTCACAACGGGTCTATGTTAGGCATCTCGCCAACTCCCCTTTTGCATCCGACGAGGTGTCCGTGGAAGAACACGATAAGGACCAGTCCGTACTCGCCCATATCCAGCGCCTGGTGGCCGAAGAGCACCGCCTCCAGCAGGCTCCGGACGGCGGCAAACGCCTGACCGACGTTCAGGTCGAACTGGATCAGTGCTGGGACCTGCTGCGCCAGCGGCGCGCGCTGCGCGAAACCGGCGGCGATCCGTCCCAGGCGCACGCCCGGCCTGCCGAAGTCGTCAAGAAGTACATCGGCTGAAATAAAGGATTCATCAACTACAGGGATGGAGGTCATGAAGAAACCCGCTGTGAACGACACGCAGGACCTCGCGCAAAGACGCAAGGCCCCGCTGGCCACCTCCACCGACCTGGGAGCGGCGGCGGCCAAGGACATCGCCGGGGCCATGAACGCAATCCTTGCGGACGTGTTCGCGCTCTACCTGAAGACCAAGAACTTCCACTGGCACATGAGCGGGCCGCACTTCCGTGACTACCATTTGCTGCTGGACGAACAGGCCGACCAGCTCTACGCGATGACCGATCCCATCGCCGAGCGCGTGCGCAAGGTGGGCGGGTCCACGCTCAAATCGATCGGACACATCGTCCGCCTTCAGCGCGTGCTGGACAACGACGCAGACTACGTCGAGCCTCTGGACATGCTCGCCGAGCTTCGCGAGGACAACAAGATGCTCGCGGCGCGCTTCCGCGAGGCCCACAACGTGTGCGAGGAACACCGCGACATCGCCACCGCCAGCCTGATCGAAGTGTGGGTCGACGAGACCGAGCGACGCACCTGGTTCCTGTTCGAGGCGAGCCGCAAGGGGGGCACTACCGGACATTGAGCTGGTGTGAAAAAAAGTTCTTGTTGTGTTCATCCTCTTGACACATTTCCACGGTAATTTGCCATAGCGGTGAGCGCCGCCCGCAGCACGGCTGCCGGCGGTCTGATCCTGCCCCCTTTCTTTACACCGAACAGGAGATCGAAATGTTCACAAGCAAAAAAGCCGCGCTGTTCGTTCTGACGAGCTGCCTGCTACCCCTATTTTCCTACGCCGCCGACGACGCTCACGAGCGCGATGCGGACAAAGGCCGCAATGTCCAGGTCGGGCCGCGTCCCTTTTACTTGGTTGACAAGATGAGCCCGGGTCCTCTCAAGCGCAAGCTTGAGCAGTGCAGCGAGGGTCCGTTCAAAAAGACGGATTTTTCGATCGGTCACCGGGGCGGTGGCACTCTGCAGTTCCCGGAGCACACCAAGGAAAGCCATGAAGCGGGCGCACGCATGGGCGCCGGCATCCAGGAATGCGACGTGACTTTCACCTTGGACGGCCAACTGGTTTGCCGCCACGACCAGTGCGATCTGCATACCACCACCAATATTCTGGTGACGCCGCTGGCGGACAGGTGTTCCCAGCCGTTTTCCCCGGCCGAATTCGATGCCAGCGGCAGGCGCACCAAGGCTGCCACGGCGCTGTGCTGCACCAGCGACCTGACCGTGGATGAATTCAAATCCCTCAAGGGCAAGATGGACGCCTCCAATCCCAATGCCTTAACCGCGCAGGAATTTCTGGGGGGTACCCCCAACTGGCGCACCGACTTGTATTCCACAGGCGCAACGCTGCTGACACACAAGGAGAGCATCGATCTGCTTGAAAAGCTGGGCAGCAAGTACACCCCGGAGCTGAAAGGCCCGAACCGCGCCGCCAAACTGCAAGTAGAAACGGTGTTCGACAGCCAGTCGGCCTACGCGCAAGCGATGATCGACGACTACAAAGCGGCCGGCATTTCTCCCAGAAAAGTGTTTGCGCAGTCTTTCAATAAAGACGACATCCTGTACTGGATCAATAAGGAACCGGATTTCGGCAAGCAGGCGGTGTTTCTGGACGCCGCCAATGTCCCGGCCGAGCTGCCCAACGCAGCGGAGCTGAAGGGCTATGCCAAGCAGGGCATCAGGATCGTTGCGCCGCCGATGTGGGCGCTGCTGGCGGTTGATAACGGCAAGATCGTGCCCTCGCAGTACGCCAAGGATGCCAAGGCCGCCGGGCTCGACATCATCACCTGGACCCTCGAGCGTTCCGGACGCATCGTCGAGGAAGTGCTGCCTACCAAGGGCACGCTCCCCTCGTTCTATTATCAAACCACGCTGGACGCCCTCCACAACGACGGCGACCTGATGACCACATTGGACGTGCTGGCCAAGCAGGTGGGGATCCTGGGTATCTTCTCCGACTGGGCGGGCACCGTCAGCTACTACGCGAGCTGCATGGGTCTGAAATAAGTCCGGGAAGTTGCGACAAGCTCGGGCAGTGCGGTGCGGTGAGACATGACGAAGCTTGCCGCATTCATAGCCGCATCGCTTCTTTCCACGGTCGCGCTCGCTCAAGGCTACCCGAACCGGCCCGTGAGAGTCATCGTGCCTTGGCCGCCGGGGCAGGCCACCGACATCGCCGCGCGCGTGGTAGCCGAGAAGCTGCAACAAGCGCTCAAGCAGCCGTTCATCATCGACAACCGCGCCGGCGCCGGCGGCTCGATCGGCACCGACGCAGCAGTGAAGAGTGCGCCCGACGGCTACACCCTGCTTGCGGCGTCGAGCGGGCCGATATCGATTATGCCGCACCTGCAGAAGACGCCCTACGACCCCGACAGGGACTTTGCCCCGATCAGCCTGGTCGCGCTGGTGCCGTTCGCGCTCGTCACGCACCCGTCGTTCCCGGCGACGAACGCGAAGGAGTTCATCGCCCACCTGCGCGCGAATCCGGACAAGTACACGTTCTCGTCCTCGGGCACCGGCGCATCTGCGCACCTCATCACGGAGCTCTTCAACTCGATGGCTCAGGTCAAGGCGCGCCACGTGCCCTACAAGGGTAGCGCGCCGGCGCTCACCGACATCGTGGGCGGCCAGATCGGCTATACCATCGAGACCCTGGCCGGGACCATCGGGCACATCAAGGGCGGTCGCCTGAAGACCTTCGGCACCTCGTTCGCGCAGCGCACCGCCGGCATGCCGGATGTCCCGTCGATCGCGGAAGCAGCCGAGCTTCCGGCGTACGACATCGGCGCGTGGGTCGGCTACACCGCGCCGGCCGGGACCTCGCGCGAGACTCGCGTGCGCCTCTCGGGCGAGATCCAGAAGGCCATGCAGGCGTCGGAGCTGAAGGAGCGGTTTATCTCGCTAGGCATGGACGCCGTTTCGAACACGCCCGATGAGATGGCAGCGTTCATGCGAGCGCAACAGGAGCGCTACGGCTCGATCATCAGGAGCCAGAACATCAAGATCGAGCAATAGGCATGGAGGTCAAGCGCATTTCCGGTGCGCTTGGCGCCGAGATCCTCGGGGTGGATCTCGGAAAGGACCTCGCAGACGAGACCGTCGCGGCGATCCGGCGCGCCTTCCTCGAGCACTTGGTGGTGTTCTTTCACGACCAGCCGCTCACCCCCGCCCAGTTCATGGCTTTTGCACGGCGCATGGGCAAGCCGATCGAATACCCGCTCGTCAAAGGCATAGCCGGATTCCCGGAGGTCATCGAAGTGAAAAAGCTCGAGCACGAGCGGCAGAACTTCGGCGGCTTGTGGCATTCCGACACCGCCTACCTCGAGAATCCGCCGATGGGCTCGATGCTGCTCGCGCGCGAGGTCCCGCCTTACGGCGGGGACACCGAGTTCGCCAATCAGTACGGGGCCTACGAGGCGCTGTCCGAGGGCATGCGCAAGCTGCTCGATGGCCTGGTGGCCATCAACGCTTCAACCAAAGCCGATGCGACGCGTACGCGTGAGGACCGCATGAAGGAACAGGGCCACGAGACCAGGCAGTTCCTCGCCGAGCACCCTGTCGTTCGCACCCATCCGGAAACCGGGCGCAAGGCGCTCTACGTGAACGTCGGCCACACCGTGCGCTTCAAGGACATGACCGAGGAAGAAAGCGCGCCGCTGCTGGAGTTCCTGTACCGGCACCAGGTGCGGCCCGAGCTCACCTGCCGGTTCCGCTGGCGCGTCGGCTCGCTCGCGTTCTGGGACAACCGCTGCACGCAGCACAACCCTCTGAACGACTATCACGGGCACCGGCGGGTGATGCATCGCATTACCCTCGCGGGCGACAAGCCGCGCTGATCCAGCGCGAAATCATCAAATGTGGACCTCAAGCCTTGCGGGATTCCAGCCGCCGCTCGACCGCGATGACGGAGATGGCCACCGCCGCGATCGCTAGTGGAGCAGGTGCTTGCGGAAGAACGCCGCGATCCTGCGGTTCATGTCGGGGAGCACCGAGCGGTCGAAGCCGGGCGGGTCGTTCATCAGTTCGCCGGCGAGGCCGGACCGCCCGGGCGGAAAAGGCGAGAGCAGCGCGCCGTGGCCCCCGTTCGGGAAATCGCCGAGGCGCTCGCACGCGGCGCATGTCCGCAGCACGCGGTCGCTGTGGAAGCGCGGCAGCAGCCACTTGTCCTGCTGCGCGGTCACCAGGGCGAGCGGCACGCGCGGTGCGGCGAGGGAGCCCATGTCGAAGTCGACGGCATACGGAACCGCGGCGACGATTGCGGCGATGCGCGGTTCGGCGTGGGTCTGCCACGTCGCGTCGTCGAAGCGCCAGCGAATCACCGTCAGGGCGATCGTCTTCTTCAATCCGTCGAGGAAGTCGCCGTTCAGCCGGGTCGCCAGGCCCACGCAGCTGTAGAAATCCTCGGCGATATGCGCTTCGCAATGCTCTTTGAATTGCGCCGGCGACCAGCGGCCGCCCGCGAGGCTGAGCGCCGTGTGCCCGCCGGCGGACATGCCGTACATGCCGACCTTGTCGAGCGCGAGCAGCGGCGCGAAGCGCGGATCCCGCCCCAGCGCGTCGATGGCGCGCGACACCTCGGCCGGCCGGCGCTTCCAGCTCTCGGGCCCCGTCGCGCTCAAGTCCTTGTAGTTGTCGCCGCGGTGCTCGGGCACGGCTACGACGAAGCCGCTTTCCACCAAGGCGCGAGCCAGGTCGGAGTGCACCCAGGGGGAGCCGCCCGAGCCGTGCGAGACGACGACAAGGCGCCCGTTGCCGCGCACGGGGGCGCCCTGCCAGGCGAGGTGGAGAGTGAAGGGGCCGCGCTTGAGCGGCTGCGCTTCGCCGCTGGAAGGGTAGAAGACGGTCACGGGGCCGCCGTCCTTGGCGGCGATCTCGGTGACGCCCACCGCGGCTTGCGCTGCGGCCGGCAGGGCGAGCGCGACGGCGAGGAGGAAGACTGCCGGCGGGTTCCGTAAGCTTCCGCTAAGCCGTTCAGAGCCCATGCACTGAGTTTAACTCCTGCGGGATTCCAACTGCTGCTAGGATTGTCGAGCTGGACAACGGAGACCGCTATGCCCCACGCCGCTGCCGATGATGGCGTGAAGCTCTACTACGAGGAAGCCGGCGTCGGCGAGCCGATCGTCTTCGTCCACGAGTTTGCCGGTGACCATCGCAGCTGGGAGCCGCAAATGCGGTTCTTCTCGCGCCGCTACCGCTGCATTGCGTTCAACGCCCGCGGTTATCCCCCGTCCGATGTGCCCGCAGATACGGAACGCTATTCGCAGGCGCGTGCGCGCGATGACATCATCGCCGTTCTCGACCATCTCGGCATCGACCGCGCCCATGTCGTGGGCTTGTCGATGGGAGGGTTCGCGACGCTGCATGTCGGACTTGCGCATCCCGAGCGGGCTCGCGCGCTCGTGATCGCCGGTTGCGGCTACGGCGCGCGCCCCGGAGAAGAGGAGAAGTTCCGTGCCGAGTGCGAAGCCGCGGCGCAGGCCTTCGATGCCGATTGGCCTGCGGCGGCCGCGAAGTACGCGATCGGGCCGACGCGCGTGCAATACCAGAACAAGGACCCGCGTGGTTGGCGCGAATTCGCCGCCGGACTGGCCGATCACTCGCCGCGGGGCGCGTCGAACACGCTGCGCGGGGTGCAGAAGCGGCGCCCGCTGCTCTTCCAGCTCGTTGACGGGATGAGGAGAATCGCGGTACCCACGTTGATCCTGACGGGAGACGAGGACGAACCCTGCCTCGAGGCCGGATTGCTCATGAAGCGGTCGATCCCCGCGTCCGGCCTTGTGGTGATGCCCCGCGCCGGGCACGCAATCAATCTGGAGGAACCCGGGGCGTTCAATCGCGAGGTCTCCGATTTTCTCGCTACGGTCGAAGCGGGCCGCTGGGAGGCGCGCGACCCGCGCGCCGCTGGCGGGGGCATCCTCGGATTCGGGCCGAGCGCCGCAAGATGAACCTCGGGCTCGACGGCAAGACGGCGCTCATCACCGGCGGCTCCAAGGGCATCGGGCGCGCCTGCGCCGTTGCGTTCGCGGCCGAAGGCTGCGCTCTGCACCTCGTGGCGCGTGACAAGGCTCGACTGGAGGCCGCGCGCGAGGCGATCCGCGCCGAGCACTCTGTCGCTGTGCATATTCACGCTGCGGACCTGCGCGATGGCGAGGCGGTCCGGCGTGTCGCCGCCGCGTGCGCCGGCGCCGACATCCTCGTGAACAATGCCGGCGACATTCCGGGCGGCTCGATCGACCAGATCGACGAGGCGCGCTGGCGCCACGCCTGGGACCTGAAAGTCTTCGGCTATATCAACATGACCCGCGACATGCTGGCGCACATGCGTGCGCGGGGCCGCGGCGTGATCGTGAACGTCATCGGCATGGCCGCGGAAAAGCCGTCCTGGGAGTACATCTGCGGCGGCTTTGCCAATGCCGGGCTCGCGGCGTTCACCAAGGGTCTTGGGTCGAAGTCGCCGGAGTTCGGCGTGCGCGTGGTCGGCGTGCACCCGCCGCCGACTCGCACCGATCGCATCACCGCGCTCCTCCGAACGGCCGCGAAAAACAAGTACGGCGACGAGTCGCGCACGGAAGACGTGCTGCGCGACGGAACCTTCGGCCGGGTCATCGAGCCCGAGCAGGTGGCGCAGGCCGTGGCGTTTCTCGCTTCGCCGCGCGCGAGCCACCTCTCCGGGGTGGTGCTCAGCCTCGGCACGTGAGCGAAGACTGCGCCGGTCGCCCGCGCGCGCGAGGCCACGCCATCGTCGAGGCCGGGGTTCTAGGGCTGGCTGCGGCGGTGCGCGCGGGACGCGTGAGCGCGCGCGACGCCGTCGACTGCTACCTCGAGCGCATCGCGCGCCACGGTTCCGAGCTGAACGCTTTCCTCGCGGTATCCGATGCAGCGGCGCGCGATGCCGCCGCGTCGCTGGACCGCCGCCGGCGCCAGGGCGCGCCGCTCGGAGCGCTCGCCGGCGTTCCGTTTGCGGTAAAGGACAATCTCGATGTCGTCGGTCTCCCGACGAGCGCAGGCATCGGCGTATTGCGGGGAACGATGCCGGAGCGCGATGCGGTTGCCGTCCTTCGATTGCGCGGTGCCGACGCAGTGCCTTTCGGCAAGACCAACATGGATGAGGCCGCGTTCGGCGCGACCAACGACAATCCGCACTTCGGCCGATGCCGCAATCCGCACCGCCTCGAGTTCACGCCCGGGGGATCGAGCGGCGGGTCGGCGGCGGCGGTGGCGGCGGGACTTGCCGCGGCGGCGCTGGGCAGCGACACGCTCGGGTCGATTCGCATCCCTGCTTCGTACTGCGGCTGTGCGGGCTTCAAGCCGACGCGCGGCAGCATCCCGACCGCGGGACTGATGCCGCTGTCGGTTTCGCTCGACGAAATCGGCGTGCTCGCACGCTCGGTCGGCGATTGCGCCGCCGTGTTCGAGGCGATGCGCGACGCGGAATCGGGCACTGTCGGCTCGCGCACGTGCGCCCTGGTGCGCGCGCGGATCGGCGTCGTTGCCGGGCTCGATGTCGCGCCGGAAATCGCCGCCGCGGCCGCCCGGGCGGCCGCAGCGCTCGGCGCCTCAGGCTGTGCCGTGGGCGACTGCGACCTCGCGGGGATCGATCTTGCCCGCGTACGGCGCGCAGGACTCCTCATCGCCGAAGCCGAGGGCGCGCGCGTACATGCGCGGCTTCTGTCCGAGCCGGCGAGCGGGATCTCGCAGAGCTTGCGCGAGGCGCTGGGCTACGGCGCGGCACAGCCCGCGGGGAAAATCGCCCGGGCGCGGGAGTGTCTTCGCGATACCTCCGAGCGACTCGATCGGATGTTCACGTCCGTCGATCTGCTCGTTTTGCCGACCACGCCGCAGACGGCGTTCGCATTCACGTCGCCCGCGCCTTCCAACCAGGCCGATTTCACGGCGCTTGCGAACGCCGGCGGCATGCCGGCGCTGAGCCTTGCGGCGGGGCTTTCCTCGGAAGGGCTTCCGCTTGGCGTCCAGCTCGTCGGTGCGCGCGGTGCGGACGCACTGATCCTCGAGGCGGGCCAAGCGTGCGAGGACGTCCTCGGGTTTTTCCCGCCGCCGATGCTCGGTGCTTAGCGAGGACTAGTCCAGCGCAGTCTCCGCGTCCGCCCGCACGCTTTCCTCGCGGATCAGCGCGAGCACTTCGCGCTTCAGGGCATTGAACACGGGGGAAGTGGTCGCCTCGATCGTGCGCGGTCGCGCGAGCTCGACCGCGATGCGTTTCTTGATCCGCCCGGGACGCGCAGTCATGACGCACACGGTATCGGCGAGGAGCAGCGCCTCCTCGATGTCGTGGGTGATGAAAAGCACGGTCTGCTGGTGCCGCTCCCAGACCGCGAGCAGGAGTTCCTGCATCAGCGTTCGCGTCTGCGCGTCCAGGCTCCCGAAGGGCTCGTCCATGAGGAGCAGCTCGGGCTGCATCGCGAGCACGCGCGCGATGCCGACGCGCTGCTTCATCCCGCCGGAGAGCTCCGCCGGGTAGTGCGACGCGAAGCCCTTCAGGCCGACCTGTTCGATGATTTTCTTCTGCGAGCGGACGGTAGGTCTGCGCGGACTGGCCCTGCGTCTTCGGCCCGAAGACGACGTTCTCATAGACCGAATACCAGGGAAAGAGCGCCGGTTCCTGGAAGACGACGGCACGCTTGGGCGAAGGCGACGATACGGGCGCACCGTTCGCGCGTATCTCTCCGCGCGTCGGCGCGTCGAATCCCGCCACCATGTTGAGGAGCGTGGATTTGCCGCAGCCCGAGGGGCCGAGGATGGCGGTGAAGGAGTGCGGGGGGATTTCGAGGTCGATTGCCTGCACGGCTTCGACGCGTCTATCCCCCTTGACGAATTCCTTCCAGACGCCGCGCAGCTCGAGCGCCGCCGCTTGGCCGCCGTTCACGCGCCGGCCTCGAGGGTCCGCCAGCGCAGCAGGATGCGAGAGGCGTACACGATCACGCGGTCGGAGATGAAGCCGAGGAAGCCCACCGAGACCATGGTCGCGACGCAGATGTCCATGCGCCCGACGTAGTATGCGTCCCACAGCACGTAGCCGAGGCCCGACTTCACCGCGATCATTTCGGCGACGATGACCGCGGTCCATGCGACGCCGATCCCCAGCCGCATTCCGGTGAAGATCGAAGGCAGCGCCGATGGGAACACCACTTTCGCGAGCACCGTGCCGGCGCCCGCGCCCATCATGCGCGCGGCGCGCAGCAGCAGCAGATTCGTGTCGCGCACGCCGTGGGTAGTGTTCACCACGATGGGATAGAACGCGCCCAGACCGATGAGAAAGAGGGCGCTCGCGTCGTAGATGCCGAAGACCGCGATGGCGAAGGGCAGCCAGGCCGTGATCGGCACCGGGCGCAGGAGCTGGATCGTCGGATCGACCAGGCGCCCGGTGAGACGGTTCCAGCCGATCATGAGCCCGAGCGGAATCGCGACGAGTGCCGCGAGACCGAAGCCTTGCAGAACGCGCTTTGACGAGTAGAGCACGTTATCGAGCCAGGTGCCCGAGTAAGGCGACAGGCCCCCTTTCGTCACGCCGAAAATCCACAACTCCCAGGAGCGCAACACCTGCGCGGGGGACGGGATGATGCCCTCGGCGACCCAGCGATACTCCACCGTGAGGTGCCAGAGAACGAGGAGCGCCGCCGGGAGCACGAGCGCCCAGGGCGCGCGCAGGACCCTCGCCACGCGCCAGTCCTTCCGCTGCGGCCGCCCGGCGTCGCGCGGACTACTGATTCAGCCCCAGCTGCGCCGGCGTCCTGCCGGTCGCCTTCGAGAGAAACTCGTAGGTGTAGTGCTGCGCGACTTCGCCCGAGACGTCGCGGGTGATGACCCCGTTATCCGACAGGAATTTCGAGATTCTCTTGATCGATTCGAGCGGCAAGGTCGCATCGAGCTGCGTGGTGCGGATCGACTCGGCGGCCACGGCCTCGGGCAGGCCCGCCTTCTCCGCGTAAATGCCGGCCCAGCGCTTCGGGTCCTTGCGCGCGGTCTCGAGCACATCGACGTAGGCGACGACCAGCCGCTGCACGGCGTCGCGGTTCTTTTCCATGAAACCCCGGTTTACCGCGAGCACCGAGATGAGGCCGCCGACGGTCTTGGAACGATTGTGGTCGATCGTCGGGTAGGCACCGTATCCGTCCACGATCGCCTGGGCACAGAACGGGTGCCACACCGCCGCCATGTCGATCTCTTTTCCTTGCAGCGCCTTCAGGTAGTTGCCGCCGCCGCCGACGATGTTGACGATCTTCAGCTTGCCGTATTCCAGGCCGTTCTCCTGGACCGACGCTGCGAACTTGAGCCAGGAAATCGAACCGGCGCCGACGCCGATCCTCTTGTCGGCGAGCGCTTTCCAGTCCTTCATGTCTTCGCCCTTGCGCACGATCAGGCAGTCGTTGCCCGAGCCCACGCCCGCGATCCCGACGAGCGATCTCGCGCCCTGGCCCAGCGCGAGAGAGATGTCCTGCGGACCGAACGCGGTGAGTTGGATGTCGCCCGAGGCAAGCGCGGTGCGCGCATCGGCGAAGCGCTGGAACATCACGGTTTCGATCTGTATGTTGTATTTCGCCGCGTACTCGGGCAGCAGCCACAGGGGCGACAGCGCGGGCACGTTCAGCATGCCCTGCTTCACCGTCACCGCGGCAGGCAGCCGCGCTCTCAGGGCATCGCCTTGCGCCAGCGCCACCGACGGGGCGACGCCGGCAAGGAAGAGCAGAGCGCAGGTGCAGCGGATCAGGGGATGAACGTGCAAGGTCATCGGAACCTCCCAAAAATAGGAAATCCAGTACGGCCAATCATGCGCTGGGCGAACGAAGCAGGTCAAGCTCGGGCGCGGTTGTCGCGCCAAGGCGGCAACTTGGGGTGGTCAACGGCGGCGCCCGGCGGCGTGTGCAAGCGGCCGACAGGTACGCTATCCTGCGCAGTCGCATCACCATCGCGAATGGAGCACCTCTATGGGCAACACCACACTGGAAAAAGTACGCTCCGAGGCGCTGAATCTCTCGGAAGCCGAGCGCGCAGAGCTTGCGTACAACCTGGTGGTCAGCCTCGATGGGCCACCGGATCCGGATGTGGAAAAGGCGTGGGACGCGGAGATCATGCGCCGGCTCTCCGAGATCGATTCAGGTACGGCAAACCTAGTCGATCGTAAGGAGTTCAGCCGTCGAATGCGGGTTCGCCTGAAGCGCCCGTAATGCGCGCGCTGCGCATCCACGCGGCGGCCGTGGATGAAGCGGTCGAGGCCGCAGGGTGGTATTGGCGGCAAGTTTGGCCGCGCAAACGGTTGCGAGAAGCTTTTGTGCGGATCCAATTCCGTTAGTGTTGCGAGGTTGCATCACCTATGGACAATTCCTAATTGACGGTACGCTCATTCTTGGCCCGTCCGTTGACGAGGCAGCAACTTTGCATCAGATCAGCGACGGAGCACTTATCTGGATCGACCCGAAATTCGACCGCCTGCGGATAGTGGCGATGCAGCATGCGCAAGGTGAATTTCAAAAACAAGGGGCTGCTATAAGGAACACGGCGGCTTCTCAACTTAGAAGTGCGGCGCCACCAGAGAAGCGGGAGTTCCTTGATAGGCACAAAGACAAGCTTGAGAGGGTCATAGATAGAATTGTTGCCCACGCATCTTCAACGGCTGCTAACGTCATGCGGACATTCTCTATCGAAGACTATCCCATGCCTCTAAAAGGAGGGCAGATTCTAAAGGCCACGTTGATAGTGCCAGCCAGCGCTACGAAATCTGAGATCGAGCACACTATCAATCAGTATGAAAAGGGAATGTCAGGTGATCGGTTAGATGTCGTAATTAAGCGTCAGAGAACCGTAGAGTATCTGCAATATGTACGCTCACTTGTCATTCAGCGTGATACGGAATATGCAGCTCTGGCGAACGAATGGTTGAAGGGAGAGTTTGACGCAGAGCTACAATCGCAAGAGCAGGCGGGACAAGAGCAGTCGAAGAATCCTCATAGTACTTAGTGAAATAGATTTAACAGCCCATCCAGCCCCACGTAATCAAAACAATAAGTCGCCTTTTCCCGCACCACCGGCTTGGCGTGATACGCAATAGAAACGCCGGCCTCGGCCATCATGGCAAGGTCGTTGGCGCCGTCGCCGAAGGCGATGACTTGGTCGCGCGATAGCCGCAGCGCGTCGCGCAGTTCGCGCAGTTTCGCGGCCTTGACTTGCGCATCGACGATGCGGCCGACGACTTTCCCCGTGAGTTTGCCGTTCTTGAACTCGAGCGTGTTCGACAGGGTGTAGTCGAGCGAGAGGCGTTCCTTGAGCCGCTCGGTGAAGAAGGTGAAGCCGCTCGAGACGAGCAGGGTCTTGATGCCGAGCGAGCGCAGCCGCGCTAGCATGCGCTCGGCGCCGGGGGAGAGTTTCAGCCGTTCGTCGTAGACGCGCTGCAGCGCCGTTTCATCCAGCCCTTCGAGCAGCGCGAGGCGCCGGCGCAGGCTTTCGTGGTACTCGATCTCGCCGCGCATGGCGCTCGCCGTGATCGCCGCGACCTGGGGCTTGATCCCACGGAGGTCGGCGATTTCGTCGATGCATTCGATGGTGATGAGGGTCGAGTCCATGTCCATCGCCACCAGGCCGAAGTCGCTGAGCTTGCGCGGCTGAGGTACGAAGGCGAAATCGAGCTTGGCGTTGGCGCAGTATTCGGCGACGCCGTCCTGGGTCTGGTAGTCGTGCAGGCGGAAGGCGTTGTTGCCGATGCCTTCTATGCGCGCGCTGCCGGAGAGCTTGGCGATTTCTTTGAGGTCGGGGGTTTCGACTTCCAGCCCCTGGATTATGAGGTAGCTCATGAGCGAATCGCGTGAATAGTACTACCGAGACTCCACGCTTGGCTTGATCAACGCGCTGTTCCGCGAGTAGTCTCGGCTCAGGAAACGACTACGGAGGCAAGCCCATGAGCCAGGGATACAGCATGCTCGGATTTCTCGTGATCATGATCCTCTACGCGGTGATCGGCCTTATGGCGGCAGCGGGCGCCATCTTCACAGTCCGGAAATTCCTCGGCCCGAGGGCGGAGCAGGTCTTCTACGGGATGTTCCTTATCGCGATCGCCGCGTTCTACCTGGCTTTCGCGGCGTACTTCGGAATCGCAACGGCGTTGCGCCCGGAAGCGGCGGCCGTCGTCATCTTTGCCGTAATAGGCCTGTTCGGCGCGCGCCTGCCGATCGCGCTGGTCGTCGGGTATCCCTTGCACGGGCTGTGGGACCTGCTTCACGAGCTTGTGGCGCAGGGAGCCTTCTCGGCGTTCGAGCCGGGCCAGCTGACCTCTATCCCGCTCGCCTACGGCGTCTTCTGTGCGGTCTTCGACGTGTGCCTCGCGGGGTATTTCTACGCGCGGCGCGCCGAGTGGAGCGCCGCGTGGACGGCGCAGCCGCAGCGAGAGACTACGCCGCCTGCTTGAGCGCCGCCGCTTCGAGCGCTTCCAGCACCTGCCGTACGGCGAGCGTTCGCTCGGGCAGCTCACTCGTGACGCGCTCGACGCGCAGCTTGTTCGGCGCGGTGAGTTTCCAGCCGCGCTGTTTCTGCACGAGCTTGAGCACGGCTGCCGGGTCGAGCGGGGGATGCGGCACGAACTGGATCTGGATGAATTCCGGAGCGGCATCCACCCGTGCCACGCCGAGCGCCCGCCCCAGGATGCGCAGCCGGTGGCTCTCGATCAGCGCGCGCGCCGCGCCCGGCAGATCGCCGAAGCGGTCGACCAGCTCTTCCTGCATCGCTTCGAGCTGCTCGACGCTGCCGCAATTGGCGAAGCGCTTGTAGAGCACCAGGCGCTCGTGCACGTCGGCGCAGTAGCTCGCGGGCAGGAGCGCCGGGAAATGCAGGTTGACCTCGGTCGTGACTGCGAAAGGCTGCGACAGGTCGGGCTCGCGCCCGGCTTTGAGCGAGCGCACCGCGTGGTCGAGCATGTCGGCGTAGAGGTTGAAGCCCACTTCCTGCATCTCGCCCGACTGCGATTCGCCCAGCACCTCGCCCGCGCCGCGGATCTCGAGGTCGTGCATGGCGAGATAAAAACCGGAGCCCAGCTCCTCCATCATCTGGATCGCCTCCAGCCGTTTCTTCGCTGCGGCGGAGAGGGCTTCGTCGCCCGGCGTGAGCAGGTAGGCGTAGGCCTGGTGGTGCGAGCGCCCGACGCGGCCCCTTAGCTGATGAAGCTGGGCCAGTCCGAATTTGTCGGCGCGGTGAATGAGGATGGTATTCGCGGTCGGGATGTCGATTCCGGTCTCGATGATGGTCGAGCAGAGGAGCAGGTTGTACCTCTGCTGCAGGAATTCGCGCATCACGCGCTCCAGATCGCGCTCGCGTATCTGGCCGTGCGCGACCGCGATGCGCGCCTCGGGAAGGAGCTTCTCCAGCTTCTCGCGCATTATTTCTATGGTGGCGACGTCGTTGTGCAGGAAAAAGATCTGGCCGCCGCGCTTCAATTCCCGCAATGCCGCTTCGCGGATGATGCCCTGCGAATACGGCGTGACGAAGGTGCGGATCGCCAGGCGCCGCTCGGGGGCGGTGGCGATCACCGAGAGATCGCGCAGGCCTTCGAGCGACATCGCGAGCGTCCTCGGGATCGGCGTCGCGGTGAGCGTGAGCACGTCCACCTCCGCGCGCAGCGCTTTCAATGCTTCCTTCTGGCGCACGCCGAAGCGGTGCTCCTCGTCGACGATGACGAGACCCAGGCGCTTGAACTTCACGTCGCGCTGCAATAGCTTGTGCGTGCCGATGGCGATATCGATCTCGCCTGCGGCCAGGCCTTTCAGCGCCGCCGTCGTTTCCTTCCCGCTCCTGAAGCGCGACAGCTCCGCGAGCCTGATCGGCCAGTCGGCAAAGCGATCGCCGAAGGTATTGAAATGCTGCTCGGCGAGGAGCGTCGTGGGCGCGAGCACCGCGACCTGCATGTTGTCGGCGACGGCGACGAAGGCGGCGCGCAGCGCGACCTCGGTCTTGCCGAAACCGACGTCGCCGCAGACGAGGCGATCCATCGGCTTGCCGTTCTTCATGTTGTCGATGGCAGCCGAGATTGCCGCCGCCTGGTCCGGCGTCTCCTCGAAGCCGAAGCCTTCGGCGAAGGCCTCGTAGTCGTGCTGGTTCAGCTTGAACGCGTGCCCCTGGCGGGTCGCGCGCCGGGCGTAGAGGTTGAGCAATTCCGCAGCCGTGTCGCGCACCGCGCGCGCGGCCTTGCGCTTCGCCTTCTCCCACTGGTCGCCGCCCAGCTTGTGCAGCGGCGCCTGCTCGGGCGGCCCGCCCGAGTAGCGGCCGATCGAGTGCAGCTGCGCCACCGGCACGTAGAGCTTGTTCTCGTCCGCGTATTCGAGCAGCAGGAACTCGGCGGCTCCTTCGCCGAGATCGAGATCGACCAAGCCCCGGTAGCGCCCGATGCCGTGCTGCACGTGCACCACCGGGTCGCCCGAGCGCAGCTCCGAGAGGTCGCGCAGCATGCCTTCGACCGAGCTCACCCGAGCCCGGTCGCGTGCAGTGCGCGAGCGGGCGGTCCCGGCGTAGAGCTCGGACTCGGTGACCAAGCACAGTTGCTCTGCATCGAGGAAGAAGCCGGCGAGGAGCGGCGCGACCCCGAGCGCGAGCCTCGCGTCCGAGCGCCGGAATTCCTCGAATCCCGCAGAGGGCTCGGGTTTGAGTCCGTATTCGGCGAGATACTGCGACAGCGTTTCGCGGCGGCCGGGCGATTCGGCGAGCAGCATCACGCGGCAAGGCGTCTCCGAGAGAAATGCCTTCAGGCGGTGCAGCGGATCTCCCGCACGCCGCTCCACCGCGAGCTCGGGCAGGGGCCGGGCCGGCGGAGCGCCGCTTTCGAGTCCCGAGCGCTTGAAGGTTTTTGCGCGCGCGAAAAACTCCTCGGCGCTCAAAAAAATCTCCGCGGGCGGCAGCAGCGGCCGCGCGCGGTCGCCCTGCAGGAGCTGGTGGCGGCCTTGCGCGTCGCGCCAGAATTCCGTGAGGGCTTGGTGCACTTCGCCGTGCATGCAGACGGTGGCGCTCTTCGGCAGGTAGTCGAAGATCGTCGCGGTTCTCTCGAAGAACAGCGGCAGGTAGTACTCGATCCCGGCGGGCGCGACGCCGTTGCTCACGTCCTTGTAGAGTCGGCTCTTCGACGCATCGCCTTCGAAGCTGTCGCGGTAGCTGCGGCGGAAGCGGTTGCGCCCGGCCTCGTCCATCGGAAACTCGCGCGCAGGCAAGAGGCGAATTTCCGCGACGGTGTAGAGCGTGCGCTGGGTGTCCGCATCGAAGGAGCGGATCGATTCGATCTCCTCGTCGAGCAGGTCGAGCCGGTAGGGCAGGGCGCTGCCCATCGGGAAAAGATCGATCAGGCCGCCGCGCACGCAGTACTCTCCCGGCGCGACCACCTGCGTGACGTGGCTGTATCCGGCGAGGGCGAGCTGCGCGCGCAGCGCGTCGAGCTCGAGCGCCTCTCCTGCTTTGAGGAAAAAACTGTGCGCCGCGAGGAAGGACGGGGGACCGAGGCGGGTGAGCGCGGTCGCCGCGGGAACGATCGCGACGTCGAAATCCTCGCGCATGATGCGGTAGAGCGTCGCGAGGCGCTCCGACACCAGGTCGTGGTGCGGCGAGAAGCTGTCGTAGGGCAGGGTCTCCCAGTCGGGCAGCAAGAGCACGGAGAGCCGCGGCGCGAACCACGCGATCTCGTCCTTCAGCCTCTGCGCCTCGGTCGCCTGGGCGCAGAAAACGACGGCCGGCCGCGAGCTCTGCGCTGCGCGCGCGAGCGCGAGCGCGTCGCTCGAGCCGTGCAGGCGGGCGGCGCCCGCGTTCGCTTCGGGTGAGACGACTGCGCTCATCGTTTGCGTGAGAAATAGCAAAACCCGAGTTGAACGAAGCTGCGATTGCGCAGCATCCGTTTCAAACTCGGGACACCGGTATAATTATATCGTGCTGAACTTTCCGAATTTCAACAGAATTCAGTGACTTGATCGATGACTGCGCGATTCTTCGGCCTGGTTCCGGCCGCCGGCTCCGGCTCGCGTTTCGGGGCCGACGTGCTGAAACAATACTCGCTGCTCGCGGGAAAGCCGTTGCTGTACCACTCGATCGCGCCCCTGCTCGCCACGCCGGAGGTGGAAATCGTGTTCGTGGTGCTTCCGCCGGCAGACACGGAGTTTCGCAGGCACGACTGGAGGGCGTTCGGCGAGCGGCTTGCGCCGCTCTACTGCGGCGGAGCGAGCCGGCGCGACAGCGTGCTGAACGGCCTGGTCGCCGCCGCGAGTACCGTCGATTCGAACGACTGGATGCTGGTGCACGATGCGGTGCGGCCTTGCCTTGGAAAAGACGAGCTCCGACGCCTGATCGATGAGGCGGGGAGGGACGAAGTAGGCGGGATTCTCGCCATTCCGGTCGCCGACACCTTGAAGCGCGCGGACGAGGAGCATCGCATCGTCGCGACCGAACCGCGCGACGGCCTGTGGCGGGCGCAGACGCCGCAGATGTTCCGCCACGGCATGCTGCTGCGGGCCCTGCGCGAGGCCGAGCACGTCACCGACGAGGCGAGCGCGGTGGAGGCGCTCGGCTACAAGCCGAAGCTGGTCGAAGGCAGCACGAGAAACTTGAAGATTACCTTTCCTTCCGACCTCAAAATCGCAGAAGGGCTCCTGCGGGACGCTCCATGAGGATCGGGCAGGGTTGCGACGTGCATGCGCTGGTGGAGGGGCGGAAGCTCGTCGTCGGCGGCGTCGCGATTCCCTTCGACAAGGGGCTTGCGGGGCACTCCGACGCGGACGTGCTGATCCACGCGGCGTGCGACGCGCTCCTCGGCGCGGCCGCGCTCGGGGACATCGGCCGGCATTTTCCGGACAGCGATCCGAAATACAGGAACGCCGACAGCCGCGCGCTCCTGCGCGAGGTCGGCAGGAAGATCCGCGATGCCGGGTTCTCGATCGCCAACCTCGACGCCACGATCATCGCGGAAGCGCCCAAGATGGCTCTGCACATCGGCGCGATGGTTGCGAACCTCGCCGCCGATCTCGAAATCCGCCCCGACCAGGTCAACGTCAAGGCGAAGACCGCCGAACGGCTCGGCGCAATCGGCCGGGGCGAGGGCATCGCCGCCGAAGCGATCGCGCTGCTTGAGTGAAAACCGGGGACAGACCACGGTTTTTCGCGTTGCTTCGGCTTAGAAACCGTGGTCTGTCCCCGGTTTTGATCAATGAGGCTGTTCTTCGCGCTGTGGCCGGACGACGAGGTGCGCGCGCAGCTCGAGCGCTGGTCGCGCGAGCTCCACGCGCTGTGCGGCGGCCGTGCGACGCCTACTGAGAATCTGCATGTGACCCTGGCCTTTCTCGGCAGCGTCGAGGAGGCGCGCGTCGCGGAGGTCGAACGTGCCGCGGGCGAGGTTACGCCGCGCACCGTTTCTCTTGTCCTCGACCAGCCGGGCTACTGGAAGCACAACCGCATCGCGTGGGCGGGCGCGTCGGTCGTCCCGCCCGAGCTCGACGCATTCGTGGCGGAATTGCGGGGCGCGCTCGCGCGCTCCCACGTTGGCTTCGATGCCAAGGGCTTTGTGTCTCACGTCACGCTCTTGCGCGATGCCCGCGAGCCGAAAGCGATGCCTGCGCTGGATCCGATTCCCTGGAAGGTCGACGGGTTTTCGCTGGTGCAGTCCGTGACGCTCCCTCGAGGCAGCCGCTACGAAATCCGCAGATCCTGGAAGGGCTGAGCGTGACGTAATGCCTTCCCGAGAAGAGCCAATCCGAGTAGTTTTAGCTGTTCGCTGGGGAGGATTGGAGGCTCTGAATGGATATCGCATACCCCATGAAGCCGAGCGCCGCGATGCCGATGGATTACAGCAAGCGTCGTCACCAGCCGGAAAAGGACGATCTCGAGTTGAGCGCCGCTGGCTTGGCGTGGCTGGCGTCGATCGAGCAGTCGGCGCGGCCCATCAAGCTCGCCGCAGCGTTTCCCAGGATCGTCAATCACATGGCCAAGCTGTGGAAGCTGCCGCGGGAGATGGAGCGCTACTTCGAGGAGTTGCTCGCCGACACCCGCGGGAACCGCAAAGGCTTTCCGCTCAACATCCTCATGGAGCTGAGCACGCTGAAGGATCACTACAAGGACAAGGTATTTCCCCCGGCCCAGCGCGACGTGTGGGATTCGTAGGCTGAAGTCCCCGGCGGGCGCGAGCCCGCCGGTCGCGTTTTACTTCGCAAGCCCCATCTGTTTCGCCACGCCCGTGTACACGCGGATGCGCTCCTTCATGAAGGCGTCCATCTGCTCGACGCCCACGTTGACCAGCTCGAAGCCGCTCTTCGCGGCGAGCTCCTTCATCTCCGGGTCGTTGTTCAGCGCGGCCCACAGGTCGGACATGCGCTTGCGCACCTCGGGAGGCGTGGACTTCGGCATGCCGATTCCGCGGAAGGCCCCGTCTACCCAATTGACGCCCAACTCGCGGAAGGTGGGCGTGTCGGGGAGCAGCGGGTGGCGCTTGTCCATCGCCACCGCGAGCGCGCGCATCTTGCCCTTGTTGTTGATTGCGAAAGCCGTGTAGGACATCGCGCCGCTCACGTGCCCGCCGGCCACTGCGATGGTCATGTCGCCGGTACCCTTGAAGGGAATGTAGGTGGTTTTCACGCCGAACTCGGAGTTGAGGCGTTCGTGCGCGGCGTGGTTCGCCGAGTTGAGCCCCGAGCCTCCGAGCGTGAGCTTTCCGGGCTGCTCCTTCGCGGTCCTGACGAAGTCCTGGAAGGTCTTGACGGGGCTGGACTCGGCCACGACCAGCGCGTCCGGGGTGTAGTGGAACCAGTACGCCGGCGTGATGTCCTCGGTCTTGTACTGCACCTGGCCTTCGAACGGCGCCAGCACGATGTGCGGCAGGTTGATACCGACGATGTTCAGTCCGTCGCCCGGCAGGGCGTTCATCTGCGCCCACATGACGCCGCCGCCCGCCCCCGGCTTGTACTGGATGATGGTTTCCATCGAGGGACATTTCTTTTTCAGCACGAACTGCTGGTGCCGGGCCGATATGTCGGATTCGCCCCCTGCGGGAAAGGCCTGCCAGTACAGCAGGTTCTTCTCGGGGCAGGTCTGCGCAAACGCCGCGGGGGCGGCGGCCAGGGCGAGGATGGCAAGCAGTCTCTTCATGGTCGTCCTTTTAAATGGTCGCGAAGTGTACCCGAAAAACCCGTCTTGCCCGGGGCGGGCTCATGCGGCCGCCTTGCTCTCGAACGGAAGCCGGATCCGCGCGACGAGGCCTCCGCCCTCGCGCGCGAGCAGCTCGAAGCTGCCGCGGTGCGCGCGCGCGACGCGCTCGACGATTGCGAGCCCGAGGCCCGCGCCGCCCTTGTCGCTGCGCGCGACCTCCAGGCGCGTGAAGGGCTGCTTCAGGCGCTCGGCCTCCGAGGCCGGAATGCCGGGGCCGCGGTCGGCCACCTCGAGCACCGCCGCGCCGTTTTCGGCGCGCACCGCGACGCTCACGTCGTTTTCCCCGTAGCGCAGCGCGTTGTCGATGAGGTTGAGCACCACGCGCCGCATCGACATGACCTGCAGCGGCAGCCCGGGCACGCGGGAAAAATCGGTCGCGATCGATTTGCCGCGCCGCCGGTAGTGCTCGGAGACCTCGGCAGCGATCGCCGCGAGATCGGCGCTCTGCGGCGGCTCGCCTCCGTCGGTTCTCGCAAAATCGAGGAATTGGTTGATGGTGCGGTCCATCTCCTCGATATCCGCGGTCATTCCCTCCCTCAACTGCGGATCGGCCCCGCTCATCTCCAGGCCCAGCCGCAGTCTGGAGAGGGGCGTGCGCAGATCGTGCGAAACACCCGCCAGAATCAGGGCGCGGTCTGCGTCCAGCCGCGCGAGGTCCTTCGACATCTGGTTGAAGGCGTGCGAGAGCGTGCGGATTTCCTCGGGGCCCGACTCGGGGATCGGGTCGGGACTCTTTCCCTTGCCGATGGCGCCTGCGGCCGAGGCAAGCGCGCGAAGCGGCCGGTTGAGGCGCGACACGAGGAAATACGCGGCGAGGAGCGACAGCACCAGGGCGAGCGCACCCCAGCCCAGCCAGCGCAGCGCGATCTGCCGCTCGATGCGCTCGCGGGGAATGCGGAGCCAGTATTCGTCGTCGTCGATGTGGAAGCTCAGCCACAGTCCAGGCTTGCCCTCGCGCTCGCCGGCGAAGCGCGTGCCCTCGCCGAGCTGCTGGCGCGCCAGCTCGAGCGCGAGGTTCAGCACCGGTCTGTCGGCCGGCGGCGCGAGGCGCTCGCCGGGCTCGGCGGTGTATACCTGGATGCCCTCGCGCTCGGCGAGCTCGGAGAGCAGCTCGCGCCGCAGCTCGGGCTGGGAATTGACGAGCGCAGTGCGGGTGATGTTGACGATGCTGACGAGGTTCTGCGAGATCTGGCGCGCGCGCGGCTCGATCTCGGAAGCGCGGAAGATCTCGAACCAGGCGATCATGGTCGCGAGCACCAGTGCCGCGAGCAGGATGAAGGTGCGCCACAGCAGCGAGCGCGGCCACAAAGCCACGGCTCTCATTATTGCGGCCGGCCGTCGGGCACGAAGACGTAGCCGAACCCCCACACGGTCTGGATATAGGCGGGATGCGCGGGATCCTTCTCGACGAGCTTGCGCAGGCGCGACACCTGGACGTCGATCGAGCGGTCGAACACCTCGTATTCGCGGCCCCGCGCGAGCTCCATCAATTTGTCGCGCGACAGAGGCGTCCTCGGATTCGTGACCAGGACCTTGAGCAGGGCGAATTCGCCCGTGGTGAGCGAAACCGACTGGCCGTCGCGCTCCAGCATGCGCGTCGCGAGGTTGACCGTCATGTTGCCGAAGCTGACCTGTTCCGGTTCGACCGCGGGCGCGCCCGGGGGCGGCGGCGCCACGCGGCGGCGCAACACCGCGTTGATGCGCGCGACCAGCTCGCGCGGGTTGAAGGGTTTGGGCAGGTAGTCGTCGGCCCCCATCTCCAGGCCGACGATGCGGTCCACGTCCTCGCCCTTCGCGGTCAACATGATGATGGGGACCGCATTCTTCCCGCCGCGCAGCCGCCGGCAGATCGACAGGCCGTCCTCGCCCGGGAGCATCAGGTCGAGCACCAGCAGATCGACGCGCTCGCGCCCGAGCAGCTTGTCCATGCCCGCTGCATCCGAAACGGTGTGCACGCCGAACCCCTGCTCGGTCAGGTAGCGCTGCAGCAGGTCGCGCAGGCGCAGATCGTCGTCGACTACCAGGATTCTTGTCTTGGGCTCGGTCATCGGCGTATCGTAACCCGATGGGCGGCGAGGCTGCAGGGTGAACGTAACCGCGCATTGCCCGGAGCGACGGGGAAACAAGTTGTTACAAACGTGGGTCCGTGCAGGGGAGAAATCATGAAGCGAATCGTGAAAGCCGGAATCCTCTTGGGCGGCGGGTTGCTGCTCGCGCAGATCCTGGTCACGGTGATTTCCGGTCCTGCCGGCGTCGCGTCCGCCCAAACTCCGCGGTCGGGACCTACCTTCGAGGAAAGCATGAGGCTGGGGAGAAAACCCCCGCCGGAGGACGATGTCTCTCGGAGGCGCGATTCCCTCGACCGGGCTTTCCCACGAGGCAAGCCCAGCGTCTCTTCGCCGTGGCTCGAAAGGGAAATGCGGGACTTTGCCGAGCTGCTCAAACCGGGGCGGTACGACGTCATGGTGGCTCCGATCCGTTCGGAGGGATACGCGGTCGATCGGATCTCCCGCTCGCTCATACTGAAAGCCTTGTCGGGAGAGCTTGCAGCGCGCAAGCTGCGCGTCCCGAATCCAGATGTCTTGTCCAGCGCGCTCGGCGAGGGCCGGCGCACCATCGAGCTCGGCGAGGTTGTCACCTTCGCCAGGCCGCTGGGTATCGAGAAGCTCGTGATCGTCGCAGTAGGACACGATCGCCTGGGTCACCTGACGGCATCCGTCGGCGTTCTGCCCGTCAAAGGTTTCGCACTGGCTCCCAAGCCGAAGCCCTTGGCCGAGTTCAGTCTCGGCGCCGGCGAGCATCCTTCGGCCGTGAGCAAAGTGATCGCGCCGGCGATGCTGGACGCGCTCGCGCTATCCGACAAGCGTCCGGCTCGCGGGAAAGCTGCGGTTGCGGCAAAGCGGGCGCTCCCGGCGTCTCCAATCGACGCGATGGCGATCAAGAGCGATGATGCCGCAGGCCGGGCCATCACCTTGCAGCTCATCGCGAGCCTGGCGCCGGATGCGCCCGAGCGCATCCGCGAGCGCCTTTTCGAGCAGGCGCTCATCGCCGCCCAGGAGCTGCCGCGCGAGGATCCTTTGTCGGCGCTCTTCACCGCCCGGGCGTGGCACTACCTCGAAGCGCGAGAGACCGCGCTTGGTGCTCTCGCGGACTCGACCGTTCCTGAAGCGCGCGCCTACCGGGAATTCCTGAACGGCAACCTTCCGGATTTTTCGAAGGCCGCCGCCGAGGTCAAGGACGAAGTGCCGCGGCTCCTGCTGGAGATCGATCTCAAGATCCTGCAGGCGGCGTACCGACACCCCGACGCAAAGGAGTCGACCCCGTTCCTCGACGCGTTCCTCGACAAATATCCGGCGTGGGCTCCGCTGATACAGCGCCGGCTGGACGAACTCGATCCATGGAAGGCGACCGACCCCGCCTTGGTCAAGCATTTGCTCGACCGCGATCTTGAACTGCCGGGCGAAAGGCTGGATCAGCAGATCGCCGGCATGAGGCTCACGGGAGAGCGGCCTGGCGCCGCCACATTTGCCAAGCTCGCGCTGCACCATGTCGGGCGCGCACGGCGTGAGCATCGCGCCACCGCGGCCTGCCTTGCGCCCCACCCATGCATCGCCGGCTCTTACGTCGATCTCCTCGAGGCGATCGCCGTCTCAGGTCCAATCCGCGAGCTCTACAGACTCGTCAACATGCAGGCATTGCCCGCGCAAGCGCGCGAGCTAACCGAAGCGCTGAAGCCCGAGCTGGACGGCCATCCCGCGATCCTCGCATTGGAAGCCGGGGCCCGGCTGGGAATGGTTCAGAAGCTGCCCGCCTCGCAAAGGGACGCCGCCTTTGCGGAAGCGATACGGCTGGCGGTCGCCGCGGCGCTGTTGGAACAAGGTCAAAGCAAGACCAGCCGCGAGGCGCTCCGCGTGATGGGCGTGCCATCGCCGTCGTCCGCGCCTTTTCTGAGCGCTTACCAATTCGACTTGCCGGCGCGGCCCTACTGGTATGTCGTTCGGGCGAGCTCGTACGAAGCCGGTGGCGACCAATCGGATCCGAAGTTGTACCGCGATGTGCTGCGCAGCCAAGTCGCCGCGTCCGTAATGGACCTCGAAGCCGCGCGCTTTCTCCTCCAGGACGAGGCGGGGAAGCGCGAGTTTCGCGAAGTGCTGGAAAGGCGCTTCAAGGGACATCCGGAGCGAGCTGGGCTCCTTCAGACGCTCGCCGCGTCGCCGGCCGAGCGCAGGCAGCTTTCGGAGGCGCAGCTTCAGGAGCGTCCGGATCGTTGGGACTACTATGCCGAACAGGGTACGCGGTTGATCGACGAGCAGGGAGACTACGAAGGCGCGGCGAACATGTACGGGCGGTTTCCGGGCTTCTCGGATCCGTCGCGCTATGACGCGGTCGAATTGAGCAACCGCGCCTATGCGGCCGGCAACGTGTTCTTCTGGCAAGGACGACTGGACGGAGCGCGCCGCTTCTACGGTATCGCAGCGCAGCTGAATACCGGGTCGGATGCGTCGCTGGCGAGCGAGCAGCGCCTCGCGCAGCTTGACGGGAACTACGCGAAGATGCTCGAGGTCGCGCGCGGAAGGGGCCAGCGCTACAGCAGCGCGTACGCCTGGCGCGATTTCCTGTCCTGGATGTTCGTGCTCGGCGGTGAGGAGGAGGCCTGGGCTGGTTTCAACCGACTGCACGGCGGTTTCGACAATCCCCAGGTCTGGCTCGCCGCGGACGTGGGATTGCGGTTGAAGGGAGGCAACTGGGAGGAGAACAAGCGCTGGCTGCTCTCCGAGCCCTACAAGTCGTCCGTATCGGGCGGGACCTCGCACGGCGTTCGGCTTGCGCTCATGTTCCGCGATCCGCCTTTCGCGCCAAGAACCGCGCGCCGGTGCGCGACGGAATGCTCGTCGAATCCGAATTCATCTATTTCGCGGATGCCTACGAGCAGCTGCGCCGCGGCAATTTCAAGGCCGCGGTCGAGCGATTCGACCGGATGGCGGAGTACTACGCGGTCGAAGGCTCTCCGCAGCACGACTTCGCAGGATATGCGCTGCCCTATTTTGCCTGGGCCAGCGCAAAAACCGGAGACCGCCTGGGACTCGAGGCCTTTGTCCGCGCGTTGCCCGAATGGCGCCCGCGCGACTTCGACCGCGGGCTGGCGCTCGCGTTCTTTGCCGGCCTGCGCCGCGAGCATGAGGCCGCGAAGAAGCACCTGCTGCTCGCATTTCGTCACCGCCCGTTCACGGAAAAGCGACCAATCTTCCCCGAGTACCAGTGGGCAGAGGCGTGCGAGTGGCTCTACCGCGCAACCGGCGAGAAGAGCTACCTGCAGCTCGCGCTCGACTGGGCGCGCCGCCACCAGCAGATCATGCCCGTTAGCGCCTGGGCCTATGCGCTGGAAGCGCGGTATTCGTCCGATGAGCAACAGCGGCTGCGCGCGACAGCCATTGCGCTCTACCTCGACCCCAAGTCCGAACATCTGGCGTCTGTCCCCGCCGCGCTCCGCAAGCGGGCGCAGCAATGGTTTGCCGCAAATAACCCTTTCAAGATTCGCGATCCCGAAAGCAATCGAAAAGCAGTTCGAGGGACCGGAAACAACTTGTTACAATCGGCGGGGCCGTCGTCGTAAATCACTTACAAACGCAGTCTAATCTGCGCACACGGCCGAGTAGATGACGGGTTGCATGAAGCGGAGGGAATCGTTGAGGTTTTTGATCGCACTGGGTGGTGTTGCGCTGATTCTGCTGACCTCGCTGCCTGCGGTGGCCCAGCAAGATCAGGGCGGCAGAGGCAGCGAGCGCGGCGCGCCGGGACGCCCGACGCCGCCTCAGCATGTGCCCGCGCGCGACGTCACGAACCGCGACGCGCGCATGACTCCCGAGCAACGCCGGCAACTGCGCCGCGACGTTCACGACCACGGCCGCGATATCTACCGTGACCGGACCGGCAAGAAACGGCCCTAACGGGGTGTTGAAAAAGTACGCATGATGCCAATTTCTTGTCATTCTGAGCGAAGCGAAGAATCTGCTTTGCTCGCAGATCAAACTCTTACAAAAGCAGATTCTTCGTCGCTGCGCTCCTCAGAATGACAACGCGCCATTTTTCAACAGCCTGCTAATTCTTTCCGCCCTAGAGCGCTGCGGCGATCGCCTTGCCGACCTCGCTCGTCGAACCCTTGCCTCCGATATCGCGCGTGCGCGGGCCCTCCGTGAGCACGCGCTCGATCGCGCCCACGATGGCCGCGCCCGCGTCCTGGTGCCCGAGGTGCTCGAGCATCATCGCGCCCGACCAGATCTGCCCAATGGGATTGGCGATGGTCTTTCCCGCGATATCGGGCGCCGAGCCGTGCACCGGCTCGAACACCGACGGGAATTTGCGTTCCGGGTTGATGTTGCCCGAGGGCGCGATGCCGATGGTGCCGGTGCACGCGGGGCCGAGGTCGGAGAGGATGTCGCCGAAGAGATTCGAGCCCACGACCACGTCGAACCAGTCCGGATGCTGGACGAAATGCGCGGTGAGGATGTCGATGTGGTATTGGTCCGTCCTCACCTCGGGGTATTTCGAGGCCATCGCGCGAACGCGTTCGTCCCAGTAGGGCATGGTGATCGAGATTCCGTTCGACTTGGTGGCCGAGGTGAGGTGCTTCTTCGGCCGGCTCCTGGCGAGCTCGAACGCGTATTTGAGTATGCGGTCGATGCCCGCCCGGGTGAAGGTGCTCTGCTGCACCACGGTTTCCCGCTCCGTGCCCTCGAAGATGCGCCCGCCGATCGACGAGTATTCGCCCTCGGTGTTCTCGCGCACCACCCAGAAATCGATGTCGCCCTGCTTGCGCCCGGCGAGGGGCGACTGGATTCCCGGCATCAGGCGCACCGGGCGAAGGTTGACGTACAGGTCGAAGCCGCGGCGCATCGGGATGAGCAGCTCCCACAGCGACACGTGATCGGGCACGCCGGGAAAACCGCAGGCGCCGAAGAACACGGCGTCGTGACCGCGGATCGTCGCGAGGCCGTCCTCGGGCATCATGCGCCCGTGCCTCAGGCGGTACTCGCAGCTCCAGGGAAACTCCTCCCATTTGAACGCGATGCCGAACCTGCGGCCGGCCGCCTCGAGCACGCGCAGGCCCTCGGGCACGACCTCTTTTCCGATGCCGTCGCCGGGGATGACGGCGATCTTGTAGCTCTTCATCGATCCTTCACCTTTCAGAATGCGACGTTTCGTCCGCCCTTCAACTTCAGCATTTCGCGCGCTTCGTCGGGCGTCGCGATCGAAAGGCCGAGTTCCTCCAGAATCCGGCGAATCTTCGCGACCTGCTCCGCGTTGGTCTTGGCGAGCGTGCCGCGCCCGAGCCACAGGCTGTCCTCCAGGCCGACGCGCACGTTGCCGCCCATCACCGCCGACATCGCGGCGACGAACATCTGGTTGCGCCCGGCGCCGAGAACCGACCAAAAATACTGGTCGCCGAACAGGCGGTCGGCGGTGCGCTTCATGTGCATCACGTCCTCCGGATGCGGGCCGATGCCGCCGCGGATGCCGAACACCGACTGGATGAATAGCGGCGGCTTCACCAGCTTGCGGTCGAGGAAATGCGCCGCTGTATACAGGTGGCCGATGTCGTAGCACTCGATCTCGAAACGCGTGTCGTTGCCGCTGCAGGACTCGAGGATGTGGGCGATGTCGCGGAACGTATTCTTGAAGATGCGCTCGTCGCTGCCTGCGAGGTAAGGCTTCTCCCAGTCGTGTTTCCAGTCCTTGTAGCGCGCTAGCATCTCGTACAGGCCGAAATTCATCGAGCCCATGTTGAGCGAGGCGACTTCGGGTTTCAATTGCAGCGCGGGCTGCAGCCGCTCCTCGACCGTCATGGTCGGAGCGCCGCCGGTGGTGAGATTGATGACGACGTTCGAGGCCGCCTTGATTCTGGGCAGGAAGCGCATGAACATCTTCGGATCCTGAGTCGGCCGGCCGTCGGCGGGCTCGCGCGCGTGCAGGTGCACGATCGCGGCTCCGGCCTGCGCCGCGCCGATCGCGCCTTCGGCGATCTCCTCCGGCGTCACCGGCAGGTGCGGCGACATGCTCGGCGTGTGGATCGCGCCGGTCACGGCGCAGGTGATGATGACCTTGCCTTGTGCCGCTGCCATTCCCGGCCTATTTCCTCTGCTCGACGATCTTGACGCGCTTCACCGCCTCGGCGAGTTTATTCGCGTCCGCGTCCCAGAATTTCTGGAACTCGGGCGCGTCGAGATAGTTGATCGGCGTCTCGAGCTTCGCCATGGCGTTGCGGAAGTCGGGGTCCTGCACGCTCTGGCGGACCGAGTCGCGCAGCTTCTGCTGGACCGCCGGCGGAGTCGCGGCGGGCGCCATCAATCCCGCCCAGATGAAATATTCTGCATCGATGCCGAGCTCCTTCAGTGTCGGCACGTCCGGAAGCGAGGCGAGCCTCTTGCCCCCGAAGCTCGCGAGCGGCCGCAGCCGCCCGCCCTTGATCTGGCCGATCATGGCCGCCGGACCGCCCACCGTGGAATCCACCTGCGAGCCGAGCAGGGCCTGCACCGCCGGTCCGCCGCCGCTGTAGGGAACGTGCCACAGCGTGATCCCGGTAGCGTGCTCGAGAAGCGTGTAAGGCATGTGCAGCGCGCCGAATATCCCGGAAGAGCTGTAGCTGATCTTGCCGGGACGCTGCTTCGCATCCTCGACGAAATCCTTCACGGTCGCCCAGGGCGCTTCCTTGCGCACCACGAGAACGACCGGGTCGGCGGAGATCAGGGCGATTGGAGCGAGCTGGTTCAGTTCGTAAGGCGGCTTGTGTCCCTGGAGGCGCTCGGCTTCCGGGATCACCGAGATGGAGGAGAGCGCCATGAGCAGCGTGTAGCCGTCCGGCTTTGCGTTCGCCACGTAGGCGTTGCCCGTGGCCCCCGCTGCGCCGGGCTTGTTTTCGACGATGACGCGCTGCTTCAGCACCTTTTCCATCGCGAACGCCGTGGGTCGCGCAGTGATATCGGCCACGCCGCCCGGCGGGAACGCCACGACCATTGTGATGGGGCGGGACGGATACGCGTCCTGCGCGAATACGCGAACAGGCAGGAGCGCCAGGGCAATCAGCGCGATGCGTTGACGCATGCTTTCCTCCGGACGGACGTTTTATTTGGCGGCACAATCATCGGGGCTCGAACGCCCGGCGTCAAGCGCCGCGCGGCCCGGCGATCCGCTAGAATTCCCCGGAGAAGCGCCGATGAATCTGCTCGCGATCGATACCTCCGCCGATTTCTGCTCGGTAGCTGCAAGCCGCGGCGAGGCGCTGTTTTCGCGTCACGAGCCCTCCGGTCAGCGCCACGCGGAGCGGGTCCTCGACATGGTCGATCAGGTGCTCGTAGAGGCGCGGCTCGAATTGGCGCAAATCCACGGCATCGCCTACGGCGCGGGTCCGGGCTCGTTTACCGGCCTTCGCATTGCGGCGGGCGTCGCTCAGGGGCTCGCGCTTGCGCGCGGCATCGGCGTGGTCGGAATCGGAACTCTGCTCGCTCTTGCGGAGGAAGCCGCAGGCTCCCGGATCATCGCCTGTCTCGATGCGCACAGGGGCGAGGTGTATCATGCCGCGTACCGGAGGGCGGGCGCCGGATGGGAAGAAGTTTCCGCTCCCGGCCTGTACCGGCCCGAGGCCGTGCCCCTTGCATCCGGCACAGACTGGCTGGGCTGCGGCGACGGGTTCGCCGTTTATCGCGAAGGCCTCGCGGCCCGGCTCGGAGAATGCGTTTCGGCGATCCGTCCCGAGACGACCCCGACTGCGCGGGCGGTGCTGAAACTTGCGATCCCGCGTTTTGCCGCGGGGGAGGCGAGGGACGCTGCCGAGGCGGTGCCGGTGTATCTGCGCGACAAGGTCGCGCTCAAGACGAGCGAACGCCGATGAGCGCCGTACTGCGACCTGCCCCTAGCTTCGAGCCGATGAGCGAGGCGGATCTTCGCCCGGTGCTCGAGATCGAGCAGAGTCTCTATGAATTTCCCTGGACGCTGGTGAATTTCCGCGACTCGCTGCGCGCCGGATACCGCTGCTGGGTGGTCCGCGACGACAGGCAGCTGATCGCTTACGCGGTGCTCGTGCTGGCCGCGGGCGAGGGCCATCTTCTGAACTTGAGCGTTGCCCCCCGTGCGCAGCGCCGCGGCCATGGGCGCAGCCTCCTCGAGCACGTGGTCGGAATCGCGCGAGAGCACGAAGCGAAGGTCTTGTTCCTCGAGGTCCGACCCACGAACGAGGCGGGACAGCGCCTCTATTCCGGCTACGGCTTCAAGCAGATCGGAGTGCGGCGCGGCTACTATCCGGCGCACCGAGGCCGCGAGGACGCGCTGGTTTTCGCGCTCGACCTGTGAGCGCGCGCAACGAGCGCTATCTGGAAGAGATGGGGCTCGCTCCCGTGTGGAAGCTGCGCGGGCCGAAGCGGGAACCGGGAATTCGGGATCGAGGAAAACCCGGGGAAAGCCGCTCGGACGCGCCGGTCGCTTTGAAATCGCCGCCGCCGCGCCGCGAAATCCTTCCCCCCGTTCCGGGCCTCGTGAGGGCCGCCAAGCTCGATCTTGCCGATGACCGCGCGGCGCGCATTCTGCGCATGGATTGGCCGGAGCTGAAAACCGCTGTGGCGGCTTGTCAGGCCTGCGGCTTGCGCAAGACCTGCACTCAAACGGTGTTCGGTGTCGGAGACGAGCAGGCCGATTGGTTGCTGGTGGGCGAGGCCCCGGGTGCCGAGGAAGACGCGCGCGGCGAACCCTTCGTCGGACAGGCCGGTCGCCTGCTCGACAACATGCTCGCCGCGATCGGCCTCGCGCGCGGCGAGAACGTCTACATCTGCAACGTGCTCAAGTGCCGTCCGCCGGGCAACCGCAATCCGGAGCCCTTCGAGGTCGGCCAGTGCACGCCCCATCTGCTGCGCCAGCTCGAGCTCATCAAGCCCAAACTGATCCTCGCGATGGGGCGCTTCGCGGTGCAGGCCCTGCTCGACACCGAGGCGAGCATTGCGAGCTTGCGCGGGCGCTTGCATCGCTTTCAGGGAGTGCCGCTCATCGTGACCTATCATCCGGCTTACCTGCTGCGCAATCTCCCCGACAAAGCCAAGGCCTGGGAAGATCTGTGCTTCGCGCGGCGCAGCATCGCGGCCTTGTAATCCCGCACGGCGTGCCCAATTTAGGCGGCAGGACTTTCAGGAGGAATCCATGCGCAAGCTACTTGCAGCGGTCATTGTCCTGATCACCGCGGGGTTGGCGGGTTGTGGCTACAACGACATCCAACGAAACGACGAGCAGGTCAAATCGGCCTGGTCCGAGGTGCTCAACCAGTATCAGCGGCGCGCCGACCTGATTCCCAACCTGGTCAACACGGTCAAAGGATTCGCGGCGCAGGAACAGCAGGTGCTGACCCAGGTCACGGAGGCGCGCTCGCGCGTCGGCAGCATCCAGGCGACGCCGGAGCTCCTGAACGACGAAGCGGCGTTCCGGCGCTTCCAGCAGGCGCAGGCGGGAATGACGAGCGCGCTGTCGCGGCTGCTGCTGGTCGCCGAGAATTATCCGCAGCTCAAGTCGGACGCGAACTTCCGCGACCTGCAGGCGCAGCTCGAGGGCACCGAGAACCGCATCGCCGTTGCGCGCAACCGCTACATCAAGGCGGTGCAGGAATACAACGTGCTCGTACGCCAGTTCCCGGTCAACCTCACGGCGATGCTGTTCGGCTACCAGGTGAAGCCGAGCTTCAGCGTCGAGGACGAGAAAGCCATCTCCAAGCCGCCGACGGTCGATTTCGGCAAGCCCGGCGCGCCGGCAAAGAAGTAGTCACCATGCTCAAGCGCTGGCTCGGCCTCGCCGCGGCCGGCGTTCTCCTCGCAGGCCTCGCCTCCGCGCGCGCCGAGGTCGCAGTGCCGCCGCTCAAAGCGCGCGTCACCGACCTGACCCGTACGCTCACTGCTCCGCAAATCCAGACGCTGGAGTCGCGGCTGCGCGATTTCGAGCGCAGCAAGGGCAGCCAGATCGCGGTGCTGGTGCTGCCCTCGACTCAGCCGGAGACCATCGAGGAGTACTCGATCCGCGTCGCCGACGCGTGGAAAATCGGCCGCGCGCGCGTCGACGACGGCGTCATCCTCGTCGTCGCCAAGAACGACCGCAAGCTGCGAGTCGAAGTCGGCCGCGGCCTCGAGGGCGCGATCCCCGACGCCGTCGCCAAGCGCGTCGTGAGCGACGTGATCGCGCCGCATTTCCGCTCCGGCGATTTCTACGGCGGTGTCGCTGCCGGAACCGGCGCGCTGATGAAGCTGATCGAGGGAGAAGGACTGCCTGCGCCCCGGTCGGGCGTGATCATCGACGGCGCTCATCGCACCATCGATTTTCCGACGATATTCTTCCTGTTCGTGGCGCTCGTCGTGACGGACGCGATCTTCAGGCGCCTCTTCGGTCGGGTCATCGGGGCCGGAATTTCCGGAGGGATCGTAGGCGCCATTGTTTGGCTGGTCGCGGGCGTGCTCGCGTTCGCAGTCATCGGGGGACTGATCGGATTCGTCATCGCGCTCGTCAACGGGTTGGGCAGCCGTCGCGGCAGTTGGGCGAGCGGCGGTTGGCCCGGTGGAGGATGGTCCGGCGGAGGCGGTTTCGGCGGAGGTGGTTTCGGCGGCGGCGGCTTCGGCGGTGGCGGCGGGGGATTCAGCGGAGGCGGCGCCTCCGGAAGCTGGTGACGCGATGGCGATCTGGAAACGCTGGTTCCGGCACCTGTTCACCGACCACTGGTCGGTGAGGCGCGCGTTTCCCCCTGCCGCCCTGCGCGCGATCGAAAAAGCGATCGGCGAGGAGGAGCGGCGCCACGGCGGGCAGCTGCGCTTCGCCGTCGAGGCTTCGCTGCCCTTGGGCGAGCTGCTTCGCGGAATCCGTTCGCGCGAGCGCGCGGTGGAGTCCTTCGGCCGCTTGCGCGTCTGGGACACCGAGCACAATTCCGGGGTGCTGATCTACCTTCTGCTCGCCGACCGGCGCGTCGAGATCGTCGCCGACCGGGGCATCCACGGCAAGGTCGGGACGGCGGCCTGGGAAGCGATCTGCGGCGAGATGCAGCAGGAGTTCGCCCGCGGCCAGTTCGAGCGCGGCGTGGTGCTCGGCGTGCGCGCGATCAGCGATCTGCTGGCCGCGCACTTTCCGCCTTCGGGTGACAGCCGCAACGAGCTTCCGGACAAGCCCGTCGTGCTGTGAACGTCTACGGCCTGGGCGGCAATTCCGCGGCGCGGATCGGCAGATCGAGCTTCTGCGTGCGGCGCAGGAGCTTCACTTGAGTGGTCTTGCCGATCCGCTCCGCGCTCAGCAGCCGGTGCAGCTCGTCGACTCCCGCCACGTTTTCCCCGTCGTAGCCGATGATGACGTCTCCGGGCTCGATTCCCGCCTGCCGGGCGGCGCCGCCGGGCTCGACCGACTCGACGCGCACCCCTGCCCCCGCTGCGAGGCCGTGAAAGCGCACCGCGCGGCGCGAAAGCGGGATGGTTGCGCCGCCCACGCCGATATAGCCGCGGCGCACCCGGCCGAAACGCAGCAGTTGTTCCACCACCCATTTGGCGGTGTCGATGGCCGTGGCGAAGCAGATCCCTTGCGCGAACGGGATGATCGCGGTGTTGACGCCGATCACGTCGCCCTGGGAGTTGACGAGCGGCCCGCCCGAGTTGCCCGGATTGAGCGCGGCGTCGGTCTGGATCACGTCGTCGATCAGCCGCCCGGTCACGGAACGCAGGCTGCGGCCGAGCGCGCTCACCACGCCGGTCGTCACCGTGTGCTGAAAGCCGTAGGGATTGCCGATCGCGATCGCGAGCTGGCCGACGCGCAAGCCGCGCGAGCTTCCCAGCGTTGCCGTGGAAAGCTGGTGCCCGCCGATGCGGATCACCGCGACGTTGGTGTCGGGATCGTCGCCGACGAGGTCCGCATCGAAGCCCGCGCCGTCGGCGAAGCTCACCTGGAT